>Ga0210101_1000282_pt1 | contig 18220 bp, 10 predicted proteins | sample Muzzi_PWC_D1_FD_185534 | JGI IMG/M metagenome (GOLD analysis project Ga0210101, IMG submission 185534) | Wetland microbial communities from San Francisco Bay, California, USA, that impact long-term carbon sequestration - Muzzi_PWC_D1 (SPAdes) | ecosystem: Environmental > Aquatic > Marine >... | reverse complement strand
ACAGGAGAAAGTAATCACCAGTCACATGTGCTGGAGCTTGCCGCTACTGCGCTGGAACATGAACGATTCAAGGCTGCGGCAACGGCTATTGTCACTGATCTGGCCATACAATTCGGGTGTGACCGGGTGGGGCTGGGTTTCCGCCGCGGGAAACATATCAAGGTCCATGCTGTTTCTCACAGCGCCCATTTCGGCGAGCAGACGAACCTGATAAGGGCTATCGCTGCAGCTATGGATGAAAGCATAGACCAGTTGCAATCCATTGTATTTCCATCCACCGGCAGTGAACATCTTGTTACCCAGGCTCATGCCGAACTGGCAGACATTGGTGAGGCTGGATCAATTTGTACTGTCATTATATCGGATGGCGACAGCATGCTTGGGGCGTTATGTTTTGAGCGAATAAACGGCCAGGAATTTGATCCAGGAACCCGGGAACAACTGGAACATATTGCTGCATTACTCGGCCCCATTCTGGAGATGAAACGCCGTGACGACCGGTTAGTGATAGCCAAGGTGCTGGAATCATTTCGTTTTCAGTTAATGAAAATTGTAGGGCCGCGGCACTATGTAAGTAAACTTGTGGCTGTTATTCTGCTTATCTTACTGGTTTTTATCTCAAGCGCGGAAGGTGACTACCGTGTCTCGGCTGAAGCGGTGCTTGAAGGTGCTGTGCAACGCAGTATGGTGGCGCCGGTAGACGGGTTTATTGACAAGGCCCGGGTACGAGCAGGCGATCTGGTTAAAAAAAATCAGGAACTCTTTAATATTGATGACCGGGATATTCGTCTGGAATACCTTAAATGGTCCAGTCAAAAGGAACAGGTCCAAAGAAGATATCGGGATGCGCTCGCCAGTAAAAACCGCAGCGAGGTTAATATCTTCAAGTCACAGCTTGACCAGGCCAATGCCCAGCTGGAGTTATTACAGGAGCAGATATCCCGCGCACACGTTATTTCGCCATTTGATGGTTCTGTGGTCAGCGGGGATCTTAGCCAGCGTCTGGGGTCGCCAGTCAGTCGTGGAGAGGTTTTGCTGCAGATTGCCCCACTGAATGCCTATCGTGTCGTATTGTATGTCGATGAGAGGAATATTTCAGATATACAGCCCGGGCAGAAGGGGCAGCTTATACTCGCAGCATTACCACGTGACCAGTTTGTATTTGTTATCGAACAAATAACCCCTGTATCAGAGCCCGTCGAAGGGCGTAACCGCTTCCGTGTAGAGGCTACATTGTCGGATACCCCTGCGCTTTTAAGGCCTGGTATGGAGGGGACCGGAAAGATTATGGTGGGACAACGAAGCCTGAAATGGATATGGACCCATGAGATGGTCGACTGGATACGCCTGTGGGCCTGGTACTGGTGGCCATGAACAGGGTGATGATTTAGTATCAATGGTGTAATTATTAAAACAATAGAGGGTTAAATACCATATGAGCAAGAGTTTACTGATATATGAACGTGCGGTACCCGTAAACAGGGATCGACACAGAGGATGGGGGGTGAAATCGGGAGATAATTATGATTTCGCGCGGGATGTCAATTCCATGCCGCTGCTGGGAGTGGAGTTTCGCAGTGCGGCGGGGGAATACCCCATCGTATTTTCAGGTACCAATGAGCAGGTTATGCCTGCAATCCTGCTGGGAATACGAGAGAGTCATAATTTCTTTGTTGATGATGCAGGTTCATGGAATTCCCGATACATTCCGGCGTTTGCACGGCGTTACCCGTTCGTATTCTCGAGTTCGGATAATGGTGAAACACTGACGCTTTGTATCGATGAAGAATTCAGTGGTATTAGTCAGCAGGGCGATGGCGAGCGATTGTTTGACGAGCAGGGAGAACGCACACCCTATCTGAATAAGGTGCTGGATTTTCAGCAGGAATTTCAAAAGCATTACAAGCGTACCCAGGAATTCTGTAGCCGGCTAAAGGATCTGGATTTACTCGAGCCAGTGCAGGCGCAATTCAAATTTGACTCAGGAGAGCAAATGTCGCTGTCCGGTTTTTCGGTAGTTAACCGCGAGCGTTTAAAAGCGCTTGATGGAGACAAATTGTCTCATCTGGCCGTCGTCGATGAGCTGGAGCTCATCTATCTCCACCTGCTGTCGTTGAATAGTATTTCCGAGCTGGCAGGAAGAATCGATATGGATGACTCGAATTCCGCAACACAGCCCCGTGAAGATACGGGTGGTGATGACAGTAATAATAGTGCCGGCAAGAAAAAAAGGCGGAATCAGGGAAAAACAGGTAGCAAAAAGACCAGCAATACAGACAAATAAAGCTTGAAGATGTGTCATTTAGGGCGGGAATTATATGTCTCTGCCAGTGCTTAACCGGGTAATTAATTGAACATTTATTAATGCGCTTATGATCGACCGGGAGGATATTTATAATAAGTATATCAGGCCCTTCGCTATTGTGGAGAAATTGAAGCTGAAGTGTGGTTACGAAAAATCGTTCAAATTGATGTACGGTCACCTGTTACGAAATCGCTATCTTCTGGCAATAAATGTAGACAGTATTAACCGGGACATAATGTCCTTTATATGCAGCCAAATGGGAATGCCGAATACTTTTTCCAGCGAATTATACGGGAATTATGATAAAGCCAATCAGGTATTGCTGGGGTTCGAGGAAGGTCATGATGACTGTATTTACAAGATATATCTGGAATTCTGGGATGAGGCCAAAAAACAATTAAGAAATACCGGTACTGAAACGGGTGAAATGACATTATTTCTGGGATTTAAGTGGAGTGCATTTGATATCAACAAGACTGCAGTTACCAGCTATAAATATTATCCCCTGCTTGTGCGAGATGAAATTATCGGTCGCATTGAAGATTCATATGATTTGAGTGCAGATATGAAACCTGTAACGGTTATAAAAGGTATACTTGATAATCATACGTCAAATATAAATGCGGATTCCCTGAGATATCTGGAAGCATCCGAAAACGATGGCAAGCGCAAATCATTTGATTTAAACCTGTATCAAGCGGGGATTAATATAGGCCGCATATATGCGTATCTAAAGGAATTGGGCCGTCACTATGCTGTGCCTGATGAGGAAATAGGCGATCTTGTGAAGTATATCGACGCCAGAGTATTAGGGCACATATCCGGCGGTATAGATCGGCAGGGGAGAGGCTTTACCACATTTTATTATGAAGCCGAACCTGCTGCTTAGTGAAAAGCTCCATCTATGGGCTATCCGAGTGGAAGTGCGCATAACCGGCGAATTCGTAGTGATAGTATGAATCAATCAATTTTCAATCCATCATGGTATCGAATAGCGGGGCTCCATCCGCGCCTGAGAGGCCATGCCCGTATACACCGGCATGAATATCGTGGTGATATCTGGTATGTGCTTCAGGATCCATTATCAGGCCGTTATTACCGTTTTTCTCCGTCTGCCCATAAGGTGATTGGCCTGCTGGACGGTAAACGCAGCATGCAGGAGGTTTGGGAGCTGGCGGCGGAGCAGCTCGGTGATGACGCCCCGACCCAGGAGGAGATTATACGTCTGCTGGCGCAATTGCATCACGCGGATGTCCTGCAAAGCGATGTAAATCCGGATAGCCTGGAGTTGTTCCGACGATACCAGCGACAGGAGAGTATGCGCTGGCGGCAGCGTTTCATGAGTCCTCTGGCACTCCGTTTCCCGATGTTCGATCCTGAAAAAATGCTTATTGCCTTGCTGCCACTGGTGCGCCCGTTGTTCAGCTGGCTGGGATTTTTTGCCTGGGTTGCTGTTGTTGCTGCTGCAGCTGTGGTAGCAGCCATGCATTGGCCTGAGCTTACGAATAATTTCTCCGATCGCATACTTACCCCCCAGAATCTCTTTCTGCTGTGGCTGGCTTACCCGCTGGTCAAGATGTTCCATGAACTGGGCCATGCATTTGCTACCAAGGTGTGGGGAGGCGAGGTTCACGAGATAGGTATTATGCTGCTGGTATTTATGCCGGTGCCCTATGTGGATGCCTCCGCTGCATCGGCATTTAAGGAACGCAGAAAGCGCATGATCGTTGGCGCCATGGGCATTATGACGGAACTTGTTCTTGCAGCCCTGGCGCTTTTCGTCTGGTTATCGGCGGAACAGGGTCTGGTCCGGGCATTTGCCTATAATATTATGCTTATCGGCGGTGTATCGACCCTGTTCTTTAATGGCAATCCATTGCTGCGTTTTGATGGTTATTATGTTCTTACGGACTTACTGGAAATGCCCAATCTTGGGGCTCGCTCCAATCAGTATATAGGCTACCTGATTCAGCATTATCTGTTTGGGCGGGAATCAATTTCTTCGCCGGCCAACTCTGAAGGTGAGCGGAAATGGCTTGCACTTTACAGTCTTTCTTCTTTTACCTATCGATTATTTGTGATGTTTGTAATCGTATTGTTTGTTGCCGGCAAGTTTTTTGTATTTGGCATAATACTGGCCATATGGTCGATATTTATGATGCTGTTGCTACCGTTATTCAAGATGACGAAATATTTATTGACTAACCAGCAGCTGGAAAGACAGCGTCGTCGTGCCATTACCGTTACTGCAGTTTGCCTGGGTGTTATCTTTATGATTCTGGCCATATTGCCCATGCCTCTATGGACACGTGCTGAAGGGGTTGTCTGGCTCCCGGATGAGGCGGTTATCCGTGCAGGTACGGATTGCTTCGTAACGGGCTATGTGAGCAAGCCTGATACAGAAGTAGATGCAGGTCAGGTGCTGGTAGTTTGCGAAGATCCGCTCCTGAATGCGCATGCACGTAAACTACAATCAAGGATGGAGGAATTACGTGCGTTATATAGTTCGCAACGGCGTGAGAATCGTGTCGCAGCTCGCATAACAGAAGAGGAGCTGCGTGCGGTAACCGCTGACCTGAACAATGTCGAAGAGCGGATCGCTGAGTTCGATATTCGCAGTCCATTCCCGGGGTTATTCGTGGTGTCAAAATCCAGTGATCTTCCGGGTCGCTTTGTCAGAAAGGGTGACATCATAGGCTATATAATGACACCGCACGTAAAATCGGTGCAAATGGTTGTGCCTCAGGATGACGTCGGTCTGCTCAGGACCCATATCGAGTCAATCGAGGTGCGCCTGGCTGATCGTATCAATAAGATTTATCCCGCTCATATCATTCGTCAGGTTCCCAGCGGTACGAATCAATTGCCCAGTGCTGCCCTGGGTAAAGGAGGCGGCGGCAGGCTGGCCATCGATCCTCGGGATGGTAAAGGCATGCGTACCCTGGAGACCGTGTTCGTATATGAGCTGGAACTGCCGCAGGACGCAGTCACCTCACCTGTAGGGACGCGCGTATTTGTCCGTATCGATCATGGCAAGGCCTCGATTGCATCGCAGTGGTATCGACGCCTGCGTCAGGTGTTTCTCAGGACCTTCAGTGTCTGAGCTTGCTATCCAGAAACGAATCGCGCTGGGCATATATCCCCAGCGGGAGGATCTCAAGCCAGGCTGGCTGGAGCGAATCGGTGAGGAAATATTCGCCGGTCCGAGCAGATATTTTCATAGCAGGCCAGGGTATTTGAAGACAATCCTGCCCCTGGTGGAGCGCTATACCCAGGTATTTTCCCAGGCGTCGCAGGAACAAATTATCAGCCATATTAATAAATTACGGTATCGATTGCGTCGGGATGGTATCGAACGGAATGCGGCAGCCGCGTGCTTCGCTCTGGTTCGTGAAATTGCCAGCAGACAACTAAATATGTCTCACTTCGATACCCAGCTGCTCGGCGGCTGGGCCATCCTCAACGGTATGGTTGCTGAAATGGAAACGGGTGAAGGAAAGACCCTCATGGCCACGCTGCCGGCATGCACGGCGGCCCTGGCCGGTATTCCCGTGCACATTATCACCGTCAATGATTATCTGGCGACACGTGATGCACAATGGATGGCACCTGTCTATGAAGCCCTCGGTTTGACTGTAGGTACTGTGGTAGCCGGCATGGAAGCTGATGCCCGTCGTGCTGCTTATGAATGCGATATTACCTATTGCACTAATAAACAAGTGGCATTTGACCATTTACGTGATCGACTGGTGCTCAGGAATCATTCAAGTCAGCTGGGGCTGAAGCTCAGAGAAATGGATAGTGGGGATCATATTAAGGAGAAATTATTGTTGCGGGGGTTGTGTTTTGCCATTGTGGATGAGGCCGATAGTGTGCTCGTTGATGAGGCCGTAACCCCCCTGATAATTTCCCGTCCTGGAGACGCCGGACATAAGCAGGAGGTCTTCGAGCAGGCCCTTGTGCTGGCTGCAAAACTTGAACCCGATGAGGATTATCTGGTTAATCATCGGGCGCGGATCGTGGAATTGACTGATGAAGGATATGAACACCTGGAACGCCTGTGTGAAGAATACACAGGACTTTGGCGTAATAGCCGTTATCGTAAGGAACTCATCACTCAGGCGCTCAGGGCACAAAATCTTTTCCATAGGGATCAGCATTACCTTGTGCGTGACGGAAAAATTGACATTGTGGATGAATTCACCGGCAGGGTGATGGGAGATCGTTCGTGGGAGGGCGGCCTGCACCAGATGATTGAGGTGAAAGAGGGTTGTGCCATCACCGGGGAACAGGAGACATTGGGACGTATAAGTTATCAGCGTTTTTTTCGCCGTTATTTAAAACTTGGTGGGATGACGGGAACAGCGAAAGAGGTGATCAGGGAACTTAAATCTGTTTACCGGCTCCCGGTAATCCGGATTCAGCCGCATAAACCGGTGCAGAGATATGGTCTTGCCAGTACAATATCACGGACATTGGACGAAAAATGGGCCCGGGTTGTTTCCAGGGTTGAGGAGCTTCATGCTCACGGCAGGCCGGTACTGGTCGGGACCCGTTCGGTTGCGGCATCAGAACATCTTGGTAAATTGCTCGAAGACGCAGGAATTGCACACAGGATTCTGAATGCCCGGCAGGATGCCGACGAGGCGAATATTATTCTTGCGGCTGGCCAGATAGGCCAGGTCACCGTCGCTACCAATATGGCAGGGAGAGGCACCGATATCCGTCTCGATGAGGCGGCGCTGAAGCTTGGCGGATTGCATGTCATCGCCACTGAACTGCATGAGGCGGGACGTATTGACAGGCAGTTATACGGGCGCTGTGGCCGGCAAGGCGATCCTGGAAGTTATGAGGCCATCACGTCTTTTGAAGATGAACTGATTAGCCGCTACGCACCTGAAATACAGCTAAAAATTGTCGCCTTGCTATGGCGATCCGCACCCGGAGTTGTGATACCCTTGGCTACCTGGTTGGCGCGATCTGCCCAGAAGTCAGCCGAAAAAAAGCAAGCTTATGCTCGTTCAAATGTCCTGCGCAGCGAAGATTATATTGAGAATGTGCTGGCATTTTCAGGTTCTCAGGAGTAATTGTTCTGTGTTTCACATTCATCGTTATTATATTCTGATAGCAGTATCCATGCTGACGGTTTTTCCTGTATCAGCTGCGCAGGGTACTGAGGGTTTGGGTTATGACAGCATCAGTACGGATTGTGTCATTGAGCCGAATGAGCTTGTCGAAGTCAGTACCCCTGTCTCCGGGGTTATGGATACCTTGAAGGTCGAGCGCGGCGATACAGTGAAAAAGGGACAGGTGCTTGCAACACTCAATGCCCGTGTCGAGAAGGCTGCGGTGGAACTTGCGCGCGCGCGGGCCGAGCGCAACCAGACGCTCAAGGCAAAGCGGGCACGATCGGATTTTACCCGGCGCCGGCTGGAGCGCAACAGGGAGCTCTATAAACAGAAACTCATCTCGGCCCAGGTTGTTGATGAGGCGGAAACCGATGCGCTCCTTGCTGACCTGGAATTTGGTGAGGTGCTAGAAGACAGAAGTATCGCTGAACTGGAACTTAAACGCGCGCAGGAACTGCTCGAGACCAGGACCATTCGCAGTCCCCTGGACGGTGTAGTCATTGATATTTCTGTGGTTCCCGGTGAATCAATCAATAATCGGCCGTTGCTGAAGATCGCCCGTATTGATCCATTGAATGTCGAGGTCATTGCACCGGTACAATTATTTGGAAAAGTCAAAAAGGGAATGACAGCCAAGGTATTTCCTGAAGAACCTGTCGGGAGTCAATACACTGCCAAGGTAGTGATAGTGGATCGGGTAATCGATGCCGCCAGTGGTACCTTCGGCATACGCCTTGAATTGCCGAACAAGAATTATGCCTTGCCAGCCGGACTGCGCTGCCAGGTCGATTTTCCGAAACTCAAAAGTGTCGCTGAAAAAGCAATAAGGCCTGAAAAACCCTGAAGCGGCAAGCTGCGTATTTATATATTAAAACCAGCTATCTCAATCTGGTTTTATCGGGAAGTTGGCGCGAATCATCGCTTCTGTTTTCCGGGCGTGTGGTGGGGTGGTCCCGGGCGTGCTCGCCGGTGCAGTATGAGACGAGTAGTGTTTGCCTCATTCAATCCCAAATAAATCATCATGAGACTGTTTGCCTGCAACCGTGACAATATTATTCAACTGGCAGGGCCAGCCGGTAACCGACACCCTGTACGGTGATGATAAAACGAGGGCTGGCGGGATCATCTCCGAACTTGTTCCTTAGCTGTCCTACCAGCACCCGCAGGTGATGGGTCTCGTGCAATCGTCCGGGCCCCCAGATTTCGCGCAATATCTGCTGATGGGTTAGTACCTGCCCGGGCAAGGTGATGAGCATACGCAACAGTTCATATTCTTTCTTTGATAGATGGACCACTCTGTCATCGACGCTGACCTCTCGCTGAGCCAGGTTGACAGTGAGGCCGTTTGATTCAAATACAGTGGGTGTTGAGGCCGCCCATTCTTTGCTGCGCATAACGACACGGATTCGCGCCATGAGTTCGCTGATGCCGAAGGGTTTGGTGACATAATCGTTGGCCCCGGCATCCAGCGCTTCGACCTTGCCTGTTTCCGATGCGCGGACCGAGAGTACAATAATGGGGACCTGGGACCATTCACGCAGGCGCAGGATAAACTGTTGCCCGTCCATGTCGGGCAGTCCCATGTCGAGTATCACCAGGTCGGGTTGAACGGATGCGCATAACTCCAGGCCGGTCTCGGCCAGGCGGGCCTCATGGATGAGGTAGTGATGAGCCTCGAGGCTGATACGCAGAAATTTCCGGATCTGAGCATCATCCTCGACGATAAGAATAGTGCCCCGCGTGTCGTTCATCAGCCTTTTCCAGTGTCCGGCTGTACAATGGGCAGCTTAATCCGCATACAGGTGCCGTGTCCATCAGCTCCATCATTGGCGGTAACGGTGCCATCGTGCGCCGTGATCATACCACGGCATATTGCCAGGCCGAGCCCGGTTCCATGCCGATTGTCGCGGTCTCCCGGGTGTACTGAGTAGAACATATCGAAAATCATCTCCCGTTCATGCTCGGGAATACCGGGACCGTCGTCACAGACATCAATCTCAACATAATTGTCTGCGATCCTGGCGGCAATGGCGACATGGCCGCGCTCAGGCGAGAAATGTATGGCATTATCAAGCAGGTTCACCAGGGCCTGTTCTATTAATATGCCATGTAACCACAATAGTGGTATCTCCGCTGAAATCTCTATATCTATAACGACACCTTTTAATGCTGTGTGCAGCCGCTCAACCGCACTGGCAATAATATCATGCAGGTCGACCCAGTCTCTCTGCACTGACAGACTGCCCTGTCCCAGGCGTGTCATATCGAGCAGGTTCTGTATGTGCCGATCCAGTCGTTGTGCCTCGGCAACGACGGTTTCCATGAGTTCCCGGCGATCCCGGGTGCTGAATGAAGAACCGTATTCAAGCAGGCTGGTGGCCGAACCGATGATCGATGCCAGCGGCGTACGTAAGTCATGGGAAACGGATGATAACAATGCGGATCGTAGTTGTTCGGTTTCCGTTGTCAATCTGGCCTGTTCAAGATCAGTCACCAGTTGTGTCCTGTCCAGGGCAATTGCGGCCTGCTCGCACAGGCTGCGCGCCAGGTTGAGTTGTGCTGTATCCAGCGGTTCCCCGTATATGGCAACCAGGCCCACCGTTTCCCCGTTGCTGATGATTTTAAGCAGATTCCACGGTGCGATTTTGATCACCTCCGGCGTCTTCTGTCCCCATGATGCCTGAATAATATCATCGGGCAGACTCGTAAATTCGCCGGCACTGGCATTAATTACCGGCTGGCCGTCAGCATTCGCGATCAGGACGATGATGGAGCGGTCGAGAGAATGCCCCAGGTGGTCGGCAAGGGCATTGACTACTTCCGTTGTGCCCGCCGCCGATGACATGCGTCGACTGAAGGTATAAAGGTTGGATATCCATTGCAGTGACATACGCCGTTCAGCCATTTCCCTGTACATGCGCGCAGCCAGATTACCGGTGATGGCGGCCATCGCCAGGAAGAACAACAGCGTGGCCACATCGCCATCGTCCGCTACCTCGAAGGTGTAATGAGGCGGGGTAAAGAAAAAATTATAGGCCAGAAAGCTGAGAATACTGGCTACCAGGGACGGGCCGAGGCCGGTGCGTGCCGAAATTATCAGTACACCGGTGAGAAACAACAGTGAAAGATTTGCATGCGGCATCAGCCTGTGGAGCAGAAAGGCCACGCCGATGGCAACCAGAACGACACCCACGGCACCGAGATAGGCGTAGGGCTTCGCTATCTCCCCTGATTCGCCGCTAACCGGTGCGATCTGCTTATCCTTGAACATCGGCTATTCCGCTTGTGCTACGGGCCATCGGGGTTTAGCCGGGTGAGATGCTCAAATAATAAAAATTCCATAAGAATCTTGCATTAATTTTATATGAGGATCGCGGAATCTCCATCGATAATAAAAGTATAGGACTTGCCGTTAGGATCATAACATACTCCAGCCCCAATGAATTTCCTCTTAATCGCTAATATTCTCGGCATGTGGATGCTGCTCTACTGCGGCGCCTTGCTGCCGCCCCTGATTGTGTCGTTAATCTATAATGACGGCGAGGCCACACATCTGTCGCTGTCACTTCTCCTTAATCTGCTCATCGGCATCATCATCTGGTTACGGACTGAAAAACGGAAGGTCAAACTGCGCACCCGTGATGGCTTTATTATCGTGCTGATATTATGGCTGGTGACGAGTATTTTCGGTGCAGTACCATTTGCAATCGCCCTGGAGATGAGCCCTGTAGATGCTATTTTCGAGTCGGTTTCGGCATTTACCACAACCGGGGCGACGGTCATTTCCGGCCTGGATCAATTGCCAAAGTCCATATTGTTTTTTCGCCAGGAGATGCAATGGCTGGGTGGCATCGGGGTGGTGGTGTCCGCGATAACCTTGCTGCCCATGCTCGGCATCGGCGGGATGCAGATGTTCAAGGCCGAGACGCCAGGCCCGATCAAGGATGAAAAGCTCACGCCGCGCATCCTGAATACCGCGCATGTGATGTGGAGACTGTATCTGGTTATGACCGTTGCCTGTGCCGTACTTTACTGGTTTGGCGGCATGAGTGTATTCGATGCCATCGCCCACAGTTTCTCAACACTCTCGACCGGTGGATTCTCGACACATGATGCCAGTCTGGGTTATTTCAACAGTGTCTTTATAGAGATGGTGGCGGTTGTGTTCATGCTGCTGGGCGGGATAAATTTTGGCGTACATTTCCTGGTGTGGAAACGTCTCTCATTCCGGCCTTATTTCAGTAACCTGGAGGTAAGGACCTTCCTGATACTGGTCGCCGTGATAACCCTCCTGGTCGGTTGGGTGCTCTATTCCGGCAGGGTGAAGGTCGGTTTTCCGGAAAGCCTGCGCTACGCGGTTTTTACCGTAGTATCGATCATCACCAGTACCGGTTTCGGTATCGATAATTTTTCCCTGTGGCCCAGCTTCCTGCCGCTGTTACTGATATTTATCAGTTTTATCGGCGGCTGTTCCGGTTCGACCGCGGGCGGAATAAAGGTCATCCGCTTCATAATCATGGGTAAAGGGGTCGGCCTTGAACTGCAGCAGTTATTGCATCCGAGGCTGGTCATGTCACTGAAGGTTCAGAACAAGGTGGTCGCACCGAGGACTGTCGATGCGGTCAGAGGTTATTTCAGCGTCTATGTGGCCACCTTTATCCTCCTGCTCCTGCTCCTGCTGGGAGAGGGTATGGACCTGGTTACGGCATTCAGCGCCATTGCCACCTGCATGAATAATCTGGGCCCGGGGCTGGGTGAGGTCGCGGCTAATTTCAAATCGGTCACTGAGCCGACCAAGTGGATTCTTTCGTTTGCGATGCTGCTTGGCCGCCTGGAGATGTTTACCCTGCTCGTCGTGCTGTCCCCGAGTTTCTGGAGACATTAGTCCGGCAGTCAGGGTGAGTGTGACGGCTGAAGAATATCAGCTACCGATCCGTCGGCACCCTGTGCGAAGATTGCTTACTGTCGGATGCGGCCATGTCCGCTTCGACAGCAGCATCGCTGTCGGGCGCCGCGGGCTCATCCCCGGATGTCCAGCCGCCACCCAGCGCCTTCATCAGGTCGACGCTGTATGCCAGTTGTGCCTGCCGGTTTTGTACCAGGGCCAGTTCAGCGAGGTTGGCGCTGCGTTGCGCGGCCAGTACCTCGAGATAATCTGAATAACCCGCCCGGTAGCGTACTTCCGATAAATGCAGGGCGTTATGCGTTGCCGTAAACTTGATTTTAAGATCCTCTGTGGCCGCAGCACTTTGTGTCACATTGGTCAAGGCATCGGCCACTTCACTGAAGGCTGTTTCGATGCTCTTCCGGTATGCAGCCAACGCCTGGCGATGTACGGCTTCGGCAGCGCGGGTACGCGCGGCATATTTGCCGGCATCAAATATGGGCAGCAGGCCGGACAGTCCTACGGACCAGATACGTCCGCCTGACTTGAGGACGTTCCCCAGTTCCTCACTTGAACCGCCGAATTCACCGGTCAGCGAAAAAGTTGGTAATTGTGTGGCCCTGGCGACACCGATCCTGGCGTTGGCCGCGATCAGGGCCTGTTCCGCTTGCCGTACATCAGGCCGGCGCTCTACCAGTGTCGAGGGCAGACCCACCGGTGGCAGGGCCGGTGTCGGCAATTGCATGATATCTCCGGACTCGATCTGCAGGTCCAGTTTACCGGTCAGTAGACCCAGCCGGTGTTCGACCAGGGAACGTTGCCGTTGCAACTCAATCAATTGCAGCGAGGCATCGGCACGCGAAGCCCGGGCCTGGTTGATCTCCAGTTCCGAGGCCAGACCGCTGTTTGCGCGTCGCTGGATCAAGGCCAGAGATTCAATGCGTGAATTCAGAGTTGCCCGTGTCGCAGCAAGCTGGGCGTCGAGGGAACGCAAGGTAAAATAGCCCTGGGTCGTGGTGGCGGCAAGCACGAGAGCGGTTACATCGCGGGCATAGCGCGTAGCCAGTAACTGGGCGCGTGCCGACTCCGTGCTGCGGCGCAGCTTGCCCCAGAAATCGAGTTCAAAGGCCGTGGACAGGGACAGGCGGTTGGCTGTTGTTATGGCCGGTGTGCCCGACGGCAAGGGCTGCGCATTCAGGGTGCTTGAACGTGAACGGCTGCTGGAAACGCCCAGATCGACCTGAGGGTAGGAAAAGGAACCGGTCTGATCAAGAACCGCCTGTGCCTCGTCAATCTGCGCTACCGCCCTGCTCAAATCGGAATTGTTACGCAATGCGCTCGCCACCAGTTCATTGAGTTCGGTATCCCCATACAGGGTCCACCAGTCGGTGGCTATCGTTTCTTCCCCGGTTGCCGAAGTGGAACCCTGGTTCGCTTCGGGGTAGGCGGCGGGGAGGTTCATTTCCGGGCGTTTGTAATCGGGTCCGACGGCGCAACCGCTGATGGCGACGATCAATGCCAGGGCGGGAACACGCGCCAGGACAAACAGGAGGCGAGGGGTCATGTTCATGGCGATTCCTCCCGCGTGATGCCGGCAGGGTGATCATCATGGTGATGCGATGGCCGCGGTTTGTGTGCCATCAGCGTGAAGAACAACGGTACAAAAACAGGCGCAACAAATGTGGCTATGATCATACCACCGAAGACACCCGTGCCCATCGACTGGCGGGCCGCGGCGCCGGCACCGCTGGCGAGGACCAGCGGCAGCACACCGAAGACGAAGGCCAGCGAGGTCATGATGATCGGACGGAAACGCAGCCGCGCCGCTTCTACCGCGGCCTCGGCAGCGGTCATACCCTGTTCCATGCCCTGCATGGCGAATTCGGCGATCAGTATGGCGTTTTTCGCCGCCAGGCCGATCAACACCACCAGGCCAATCTGGAAGTAGATGTTGTTATCCATGCCACGCAGATAGATAAATGCGAGAGCCCCCAACAGCGCGAAGGGAACGGCAAGCACCACGGCCACCGGTACTCCCCAGCGTTCATACAGCGCGGACAGGATCAGGTAGACCATGATCAGTGCGAAGGCAAAGGCAAACACGGAGGCGCTGCCGGTCCGTTTTTCCTGAAACGCCTGACCGGTCCATTCGATATCATAACCCGGTGGCAGGAATTGTTTGGCGTCCTGCTCCACGGCTGCGATGGCCTCACCCGAGCTATAGCCGGCTTTGGCGCTGCCAAGCACCTTGGCGGCGATATAGCCGCCGTATCGCTCGACCTGTTCAGGGCCGATAATGTTCTGCACCGTGATCAGGGCCTTAAGCGGGATCATCGTTTGGGTTGTCGTCGAACGCACATAGATATTGCCCAGGTCTTCGGGACTGGATCGATAGCGGGCATCGGCCTGGACCGTCACCCGATAGGTCCGTCCCGCCTTATTGAAATCATTGACGTATAACGAACCCATTTGCGCCTGCAGTGCAGCGAACACATCACTGACCGGTACGCCCAGGGCTAAAGCCTTTTCACGATCCACCTCGACGCGTAATTGCGGCACGGTCGGACGGTACAGGGTACGCAGTCCTTCGAGGGCCGGGTCCTGGCTGAGGACAGCGATAAAATCATTGGTCACCTGCGCCAGCCGCTGGGGATCGGGATCGGTACGGCCGCGGACATAGACCTCAAAACCACCGGTGGCCCCGAGGCCGCGTATGGCCGGGGGATTAAATGCAAACGCGAGTCCATCCGCGAGCATGAAGCCTTTACCACTGACCTCCTGCACCAGTTGCTGGGCGGTTTGTTTGCGATCCTCCCACGGCCTCAAGGGCATGAAGATGGTGGCGGCATTGCTCTTGTTGCTGCCGCTGATCAGATCAAAACCGTTGACGATGAAGATGTTCTCGATCGCCGGGTTATCCTTCATCATGCCGCGTAATTGCGCCGTGGTCTTCATCGTCCGTTCCAGTGTCGCCCCGTCGGGCAGGACCACAGCGCTGATGAAATAACCCTGATCCTCCGGCGGCACGAAGCTTCCGGGAATACGCCAGAATAGAAAACCTACGATAACGAGGAACAGCGCGAATATCGACAATGCCGTCACGCGCCAACCCAGGGCCAGCCGGACCGCGGCCAGAAAGTGTTGCGTCACCCAGCTAAAGGCGCGGTTGAACGGGTTGAACAGCCTGGCCAGTCGACCGCTTTCATGGTCGCCCGGCTTGAGCAGGACCGCGCACAGCGTCGGCGTCAACGTCAGTGCCACGAAGCCCGACAGTACCACGGCGATGGCCACGGTGACGGCAAACTGGCGATAGAGCTGGCCGGCTATGCCACCAAGGAAGGCAACGGGGATGAATACCGCCACCAGCGACAGTACAATACCGATAATGGCGTTCTGCACCTCGCGCATGGCCTCGACCGCGGCATCAAAGGGTTTCATCTTCTGCTCGCGCATCAGTCGTTCGACATTTTCCAGCACCACGATGGCGTCATCAACGACGATACCGACCGCCAGTACCATGGCGAACAGGGTCAGCGTATTGATCGAAAAACCGAATAACCATAACCCGGCGAAGGTGCCGATCAGTGATACGGGTACCGCTATCATCGGGATCAGTGTGGCGCGCCAGGTTTGCAGGAACGCAAACACCACCAGCAGCACCAGTGCTGCCGCCTCGAGCAGGGTCTTTATGACCGCCCTGATCGAGGCCGAAACGAAGCGTGTGGTGTCATAGGGAATCAGGTAATCGACATCATCGGGGAAACGGTCTTTTTTCAATGCCGCCATTGTGTCGCGGACTTCCTGTGAAACCTCGATGGCGTTGGCACCGGACTGCAGGAATACCGCCATCGCCACGGCAGGCTGACCGTTGACGGAATTGGACTGGTCATAACTCTGGGCACCGAGTTCGATCCGCGCCACATCACTGAGTTTCAATACGCCGTTGGCCCCGTTCGAGCGCAGTATGATGTTGCCGAATTCTTCCGGTTGCAGCATGCGCCCGCGTGCCGTGACGGTGTACACAAGCTGTTGTCCTTCCGGCGCCGGGTCGGCGCCGATCTTGCCGGCGGCATACTGGGCATTCTGTGAGTTGATCGCGTTGGTGATATCGCCGACCGTGAGCCCGAGCTGGGCCATGCGATCCGGTTTCAGCCAGACACGCATCGAGTAGTCGCGGGCGCCGAAGATAAACACATCCGCCGCACCCGGGATCTGCTTCAGATCATCAAGGATGTTCTGGGTGGCATAGTTCGACAGATAGAGCATGTCATAGGTACTCTGCGGTGAATTGAGTCCAACCACCAGCAGGATATTCATCGAGCGCTTGGCAACGGTTACGCCGTTGCGGCGTACTTCATCCGGCAGGCGCGGTGCAGCCAGTTGCACGCGGTTATTGACGTTGAAGGTCGCCTTGTCGACATCGGTTCCGACCTCGAAGGTCGCGGTGATTGTGATCGTCCCGTTCGATGCCGCGGTGGAATTGAAATACAGCAGATTCTCCACCCCGGACAGTTGTTGTTCAATCGGTGCGGCGACGGTCTTGGCCAGGGTTTCCGCCGAGGCGCCGGGATAAGATGCGGTAATGGTGACAGTCGGCGGCGAGATTTCCGGATACTGCGCGATGGGCAGTATATTCGCGGCGACAAGACCGGCCAGCACGATAATGATCGCCAGTACCGTGGCGAAGATGGGGCGATCGATAAAGAATTTGGACATGGCGTATCTTACAGTTTACAGGCCGCTGTCAGCGGTGTTTGAAAATCATGATTTGGCCGGTTTGCCGGTCTCAGCCTGGGTACCGTCCGGCACCTCACCCGCGGCATGCGGTTTTACTGCCGCGCCCGGCCGCAGTTTCATCAGGTTGTCGGTGATGATCCTGTCGCCCGACGACAGACCCTTGATCACGACCCAATCATGCCCCAACCAGCCTTCGGTCTCCACCGGTCGCGGCGCCACGGTATTATCCGGCGTTACAGTAAACACCAGCTTGCCCTGGTCGCTCTGGAATACGGCCGCCTGGGGGATCCGATAGGCCTTGCGCGTGCCGATGGTGACCTGGACGCGGACAAACTGTCCCGGTAACAGTGTCGAATCCGGATTGGGAAACGCGGCCCGCATCTGCACCATGCCGGTATTTGCGTCTATCGTTGAGGCGGTAAAATTGAGTTTACCCGCCGAGGCATAGGTGCTGTCATCGGCCAGCAGCAGCTTGACCTCCGTTTTACCGCCGGCCTTGCGTAGCCGGGCTGATTCACTTTCCGACAGGCCGAAACGTACCCATATCGGGTCGATGCTGTGCATGGTTGTCAGCAGACTGGTTGCCGTCCCCGGTGTCACCAGGGTGCCTTCAGAAAATTGGGCGCGACCCGTGATGCCGGTGATCGGTGCGCTGACACGGGTATAGGAAAGATTGAGTTCGGCCTCACGTAGTCTGGCCTTGCTGGCCATGACCGCGGCGTTGGCCGAGATCAATAGGGTATTGGCATCATCCAGCTCCAGCTGGCTGACGGCCTTCTCCTCAACCAGGGGCTTTAGTCTCGTGGCTTCACGTTGAGCTTTTTGCAGATTGGCCTGATCCTGCTCCAGGGCCGCGCGCGCCTGGGCCAGGGCGATTTCATAGGGTTCCCGATCTATAGTGAACAGCGTGGTGCCTTTCCTGACCTTGTCGCCTTCGGTATAACGTTGCCGGGTCAGGATACCGGACACCCGGGCCCTGACTTCAACATCCTTCGACCCTTCGGTTTGCCCGACAGCCTCGATAATGATCGGTACGTTATCCTGCTTCGCTTCAATCACCGTTACCGGCATCGCCGGCATGCCGCCCTGCATCCCGCCAGTGTCCTGTCCAGCCTTACCGCATCCGCTGAGCAGGATGATTATCGCCACTGCGGCCACTGTGAA
>Ga0210101_1000281_pt1 | contig 18220 bp, 12 predicted proteins | sample Muzzi_PWC_D1_FD_185534 | JGI IMG/M metagenome (GOLD analysis project Ga0210101, IMG submission 185534) | Wetland microbial communities from San Francisco Bay, California, USA, that impact long-term carbon sequestration - Muzzi_PWC_D1 (SPAdes) | ecosystem: Environmental > Aquatic > Marine >... | reverse complement strand
GGCTATCCGGCGAGCCGGGTCCCGGTCGACCTGAGCCGCCTCTCCGCGCACCCGGGGTTTGCCCCGGTCCCCTGGCATTACCAGGGAATCGACAACCTGGTCGCTGTCCGCGCCGCTGACGGCGAAGGGGGGCGCAGCGCCCTGTTCAACGGCCATCTCGATGTGGTCAGCGCCGAACCGGCGGAGTCCTGGAGCCGGGACCCTTACCAACCGTGGATCGAGGCAGGCTGGCTTTACGGGCGGGGCAGCGGCGATATGAAATCGGGGGTCGCGGCGATGACCTATGCGGTGAAAGCGATCGACGCGGCAGGGTTCGGCCTCAACGCGCCGGTCACCATCGAAACCGTTGTGGATGAAGAATGCTGCGGCAACGGGGCGCTCAGCTGTCTGGCCGCGGGCTATGATGCCGATGCGGTGCTCATCCCGGAGCCGTTCGGACCCACTCTCTACACGGCCCAGGTCGGCGTGCTCTGGTTCAAGATTCTGATTCGCGGCAAACCGGTTCACGTCCTTTCGGCGCCGGCCGGAACCAACGCCATCGAGAAAAGCTTCCCGGTCATTCAGGCCTTGCGGAGGCTGGAGGCCGAGCTGAATGAAGAGAATGTCCCCCCGGCCTATGCCGACATTGGCCACCCCCTGAACCTCAATATCGGCATCTTTTCCGCCGGTGACTGGCCATCAACGGTCCCGGCCCGGGCCGAGATCGATGGGCGGATGGCCTATTTCCCGGGCACCGGATTCCGTGAGATTGCCGCCAGGATCGAGGCGACTGTTGCAGCTGCGGCCAGGGACGACGACTGGCTGCGGGAATACCCGCCGGAGGTCTCCTTCTACGGCTTCCGGTCCGACGGACACATCGCCTCGACCGCGCAGCCCGCACTGCGGACACTGGCCGGCTGCCACCGGCAGCTGACCGGCCGGGAGCCGGAGGAATATATCTCCACCTGCACTACCGACCTGCGCGCCTTCCACCACTTCGGGCGTGGGCAGGGGACCTGTTACGGGCCGGTGGCGAAGTCGATTCACGGCGTGGGTGAAGGTGTCAACATCGCCAGCGTTGTTCACGTCGCCAAGGCTTATGCGCTGTTCCTGGCGGAATGGTGCGGGCTCAAGGAATAGGATATTTTTATGCGACAGGTTGTTATCGGCGCGTACGGGCGGACTCCCTTCAGTCGGGCACGGCCCAAGGACCCGCAGCAGGACCCGCTGTCCGCTTTGACCGGGGAAGATCTGCTGGCCGGGATCGTTCCGCAAGTGCTGAGCGAGGCGCAGGTTTCAGGAGCCGAGGTCGATGATTTTATCGTCGCTTGTGCGCTGGGGGTGGGCGAGCAGTGGACCTTCGGCGGTCGCACCTCTTCGCTGCGCTGCGGTCTTCCAGCGACGGTGCCGGCCCGCTCCGTTGACATGCAGTGCGGATCGGGGATGGCGGCCATCCAGATCGCCTGCGGGGAAATCGCTTCCGGCCAGGCCGACGTCGTGGTGGTCGGCGGGATGGAGCAGATGACCCGCGTCCCGGTCGGACCGACGTTGTTTGAAAAGGGTTATCTGGCGGTCAACCCCAAGCTCCTGCGGCGAACTGCTGACTGGGACCTGCTGACTGGGCTGAATATGGGTTTGACGGCCGAATTGCTGGCGGAACGGCAGGGCTATTCGCGAGCTCAATTGGATGACTTTGCTGTTCGATCTCACCAGCGGGCCGCGGTGGCTCTCGACCAAGGTTATTTCCAAGGAGAAATAATTCCGGTAACGGACGAAGCCGACGGAAATTCCGTGCTTCTGGCGGCCGACCAGAGTCTGCGCCGCGAGACCTGCCGGGCGGATCTGGACCAGCTCAAACCGGTGTTCAAGGAGAACGGTGTGATCACCGCCGGCAACAGCTCGCCTTTGAACGCCGGTGCGGCGGCCATGGTGCTGATGTCCGCAGAGGTTGCCGAGTCCCGCGGCCTTAAACCGAGCGCAAGGATTCTCGCCACGGCGGCTGCGGGAGTGCGCCCGGAGTGGATGGCGACCGGGCCGGTCCCGGCGACGCAGAAAGCGCTCAGACTGGCGCAGCTGGCGACGCGGGATATCGATCTCTGGGAAATCAACGAAGCGTTCAGCGTGGTGGTTCTGTTTGCTGCCGAGCAACTCAACCTGAAGCTGAACCAGATCAACCTGAACGGTGGCGCCCTGGCGATCGGCCATCCTCTGGGCGCGACTGGCATCAGGCTGGTCGGCACCCTGGCCCGGACCTTGAACCAGACTGGCCAGAAACGCGGCTGTGCGACCGCCTGTGTCGGCGGCGGGCAGGGGATCGCCACGCTGATCGAAACCTGCTGAAAGTCAATGCTGTTTTCTGGTTATCCAGTTGCCTCCACTTGCGACCAGCTGAGCCCAGATACTCGATTTTCAGGGACGCATAAACCCATCCTTGGGGCTTAACTGTCGCCATCCGGGCGACAGACACCCTTGCAATGGAACATTTGGTCTCAGCCGCTGATTGACTGGAGCGAAGTCGATATACAGATTCTGTTTTTCCACTCAAAACCTGTAATGGGGGAACCTCATGACCAATTCAAAACTGCTCGCCCGCCGCCAGGCCGCCGTCCCGCGCGGCGTCGCCTCCGCTACGCCGATTTTCGTCGCTCGGGCCGAGAACGCCGAGGTCTGGGACGTCGAAGGCAAGCGCTACCTGGATTTTGCCGCCGGAATCGCCGTCTGCAACACCGGCCATCGTCATCCCAGGGTGATGGCTGCCGTCGCCGCGCAGAGTGAAGCGTTCGTGCATACCGCCTTCCAGGTGATTGCCTACGAGACCTATATCGGTCTGGCCGAACGGCTGAACCGGCTGGCGCCGATCAAGAACGCCAAGACTATCTTCATGACCACCGGCGCCGAAGCCGTTGAGAACGCGGTCAAGATCGCCCGCCACTCCACCGGCCGACCGGCAGTGATCTCTTTTGTCGGCGGCTTCCATGGCCGCTCGCTGCTGACCATGGGGCTGACCGGCAAGGTTGTCCCCTACAAGGCAGGCTTCGGTCCCTTTCCCGGTTCGCTCTATCATGCGCCCTTTCCGATCGAACACCACGGCGTCAGCGTGCAGGACAGTTTCGCGGCGCTGGAAAAACTGTTCAAGGCCGACGTCGAACCACAGCAGGTGGCAGCAATCCTCCTTGAACCGGTGCAGGGGGAGGGGGGATTCTACATTGCGCCCAAGGAATTCATGCAGGGGTTACGTGCGCTCTGCGACCGGCACGGGATCCTGTTGATCTGCGACGAGGTGCAGACCGGTTTCGGCCGCACCGGTCTGATGTTCGCCACCGAGCACTACGATATCGAGCCGGACCTGATGACGATCGCCAAGGCGCTGGCCGGCGGTTTTCCCCTCTCCGGGGTGATCGGCCGGGCCGAGATCATGGACTCCCCAGTGCCGGGCGGGCTTGGCGGTACCTACGGCGGCAGCCCGCTGGGGTGCGCTGCGGCACACGCGGTGCTCGATGTCATTGAGGAGGAACAGCTCTGCGCACGTAGCACCCGGATCGGTGCGCGAATGCTGGAGCGGCTACGGGAGTTCAAGAAAGATCCCGCCTCGCCGCCGATCGGCGACATTCGCGGCCTGGGGGCGATGGTCGCTTTCGAACTGGTCAAAGCGCGCGGCGGGCACGAACCGGACGCCGAGCGGGTCAAGGCGCTGACCGCGAAAGCCCTGGAACAGGGCCTGATCCTGCTTTCCTGCGGCATCTACGGCAACTGCATCCGCTTGCTGGCCCCCCTGACCATCCCCGAAGAGCAGCTGGAGGAGGGGCTGGAGATCCTGCAGAAAACATTGCAGGATTGTGCTGCAGGTTAGCTGTCTATGGGGAGAATTTGGAGGGCGGATTCATTGCAGAAATGCATTGATGAAAGGGTGAAGAACAAGGAGATGAGAGGCTCCTGGCTTTCGCCGTCAGGTAAAAAAGGGTTAGCTGATTTCAATCAGCTAACCCTTTTATTTTTTTGGTGGAGCTACGCGGGATCGAACCGCGGACCTCTTGAATGCCATTCAAGCGCTCTCCCAACTGAGCTACAGCCCCTTTCAGGTGGAGGGATTTATAACAAACTCGACTTCCGAGGTCAACACTAAAAATAGTCGGTGTGATTTGGTATAATATAAAAAAATCTTAATAAAAAGTCGGTATCGGTCGATATGAGGAGAAAAGGACCAGTTGTTGACCAAGGAGAGCAAGATGAAAAACCAATGGATTGGCGAAGGCAGCCAGGGGCGACCGACCATTCGAGCGATTACCCATCACCTGCTGGTCGATATCATCCCGATCCTGTTGATGCTGCTGGCCATGGCTTACGGCATGGCGGTGGTCTCTTCCAATCTGACCGCAAAACCGTTGTATTCCGATACTGACACCCAAACCGAAAAGGTTTCCTGATATCTGAGCTGTTCCGCTTAACGCCAGCCCTGCAAAGCATGGCCATTTGCCGATGGCCGTGATAGACTCCCATCCAGCAATTCCAATAGATTGTGCATTTCCGGCCAATCCGGATAGCCGCTCTGCGCAGATTAAACCTGAAGCCTTCTTGTTCGCTCAACCGACAGGATTATGGAATGCCGACATCACAGGATTTGTTGCGCCAACTACCAGCCGTCGATAGCGTTTTGCGTGAAGAATGTTTGCAGCCCCTGGCCGAACGTCTTCCCCAGACGATAATGACCGGTGCCGTCCAGCAGGTGATTGCCCAACTCCGCCAGGATCTGCTGGACCGCCCGAAACAGGTCCAGGCTGAAGAGTTGCTGGCCTCCCGGGTTGCCGCTCGAGCCGCGCAGATCTGCCGAGACCTGCTGCAGCCGTCGTTGCGCAAAGTGATCAACGCAACCGGAACGCTGCTGCATACCAACCTGGGGCGAGCACCTTTGGCCGCTTGCGCTTTGCAGGCCATTCAGGAGGTCGCCGGCGGCTACTCAAACTTGGAACTTGATCTCGATTCGGGACGACGCGGCGAGCGCTTCAGTCACGTTGAAAACCTGTTGACCCGGTTGACCGGAGCCGAAGCAGCGTTGGTAGTCAACAACAATGCCGGGGCGGTATTGTTGGCGCTCAGTGCCCTGGGCAAAGGACGTGAGGCGATTGTCTCCCGAGGAGAACTGGTGGAGATCGGCGGAGCCTTTCGGATTCCTGAAGTGATGGAGTCAGGCGGAGTGATGTTGCGTGAGGTCGGCGCATCCAATCGCACTCATCTGCAGGATTACCGACAGGCGATCAACGATCAGACGGCATTGTTGCTTAAAGTTCATACCAGCAACTATCGGATCGTCGGTTTTGCCAGCAGTGTTTCCGCCAAGGAACTCCACCCCTTGGCCCGCGAACACGATCTGGTGCTGATGGAAGATTTGGGCAGCGGGATGCTGTGGGATCTGACCCCTTACGGGCTGCCAAAGGAACCGACCGTTGCCCAAACCTTGGCAGACGGCGTCGATCTTGTGACCTTCAGTGGAGATAAATTGCTGGGTGGACCTCAGGCGGGAATCCTGGTTGGGCGGCGCGAGCTGATCCAAAAAATTAAAACTCACCCCCTGGCCCGCGCTCTGCGCATCGACAAACTGACCCTGGCCGCGCTTGAGGCGACTCTGCGACTCTACCTGCAGCCGGAACTGGCCATCAACAGCATCCCGATTCTACAAATGTTCGCGGCAAACCCTGAACAGCAGAAACTGCGTTGTCAACAGCTGGTAGAGCAACTTCAGCAGGCCGGAGTTGCTGCTGCAATGCATCTGGCCGAGGATGTGGCCCGGGTAGGTGGCGGCGCCATGCCGCTGGCGGAGCTGCCGGACTGGGCTCTGGAAATAGCGCCGCAACGCCAGAGCGCGGAAGCGCTGGCATGGAAACTGCGATCAGCGACTCCGGCAGTGGTCGGCCGGATCCAGAATGACCGGCTGTTGCTCAACCTGCGGGCGGTGTCTGTCGAGGAGCAGTGCATCCTGTCCCGGGTTCTCGTCGAGCAACTGCAGGAGTAACATAGGTGTCTGGACAGGGGCATTTTATCATCGGCACCGCCGGCCATGTTGATCATGGCAAAACGGCCCTGATCAGGGCGTTGACGGGAGTTGAAACCGACCGGCTGCGAGAAGAAAAAGACCGCGGTATTTCCATAGAGCTCGGTTTTGCGCCGCTGACACTAGGCCCTGGACAAATTGCCGGGGTTGTCGATGTGCCGGGACACGAAAAATTTATCCCGCAAATGCTCAGTGGGATCGCCGGCATCGATCTGGTGCTGCTGGTCATTGACGCCAACGAGGGCGTGATGCCGCAGACCCGCGAGCATCTGCAGATCATGCAGCTGCTGCAGCTGCAGCGCGGCATTCTGGTGCTGGCCAAAGCCGATTTGGTGGAACCGGATTGGCTGGATATAGTTGAGGAGGAGATCCGCGAAGAGGTCGCCGGAACCTTCCTTGGCCAGGCACCCTGTTGTCGGGTCTCGGCGCTGACCGGTGCCGGCTTGCCGGACCTGCTGAGCGAAATCCGCCGGCAACTGGCTCAGGTTTCCCCCAGGGAGGCCTCCGGGCCGGTGCGGCTGCCCGTTGATCGCTGCTTCAGCATCAGCGGCTTTGGAACTGTCGTGACCGGCACCATGAGTAGTGGCCGGATCCTCAGTGGCGATACCCTCGAGGTGCTACCGGCCGGGGTTATGGCACGGGTCCGAGAGATTCAGGTCCATGGTCGACCATATTCCGAGGCGGTGGCCGGCCAGCGAACCGCGCTCAACCTGTCCGGGCTGGCGCGGGGCCAGGTGCCTAGGGGGTCAGTGATCGGAACTCCCGGACTGTTCCGCGCGACCGAACGGATTGATGTCCAGCTGCAGTTGCTCGCTGAAGCGTCCCGTGCCGTCAAATTCCGTGATCCGGTGCATTTTCATCTTGGCACGGCGCGGGCGGTGGCACGGGTGATTCTGCTCGATCGCGACCAATTGCAGCCAGGGGAAGGCGGAATCGTTCAACTGGTCCTGGATCAACCGCTGATGGCGCATCGCGGCGACCGTTTCATCATTCGCTCCTACTCGCCGATGCAGACTATCGGCGGCGGATTGGTCATCGATTCGGCACCGAAAAAACATAAGCGTTTCCGCCAGGATTTGATTCAACAGCTGAAAAATCTGGCTTCCGGAGATCTGGGCTTCTGGTTGCAGAAACTGGAGAGTCTTGGGGCGGCGCGGCTGAAAGAATTGGAAAAACAGACCGGCAGCGGACGGGAACACCTGCTGGCCGGGTTGGAACAATTGCGGGCCGCCGGTCAGGTAGAGCTGCTCGCTGAACAGTGGGTGGTGGCCGGGCAGGCCCGTAGCTGGCGGTTGCAGCTGCCACAACTGGTTCGCGACTTCCAGCAGCAGCTGCGGCTGTGCTACGGCATGCCAAGGGCGACTTTGCAGTCCCGGCTCAGCCCCTTGCTGGCCCCGAAGAGTTTTGAGGTGCTGCTGCAACAGGTGTTGGCTGCCGAAGACGTGCAGTTGCGGGGAGATCTGGTAACGACCCCGGAGTGGCAGCCCCAGCCGACGGCCGAGGAACAGCAGATCTTGCAACGACTGACTGATCATTATTGGGAGCAGAAGTTCCAGGTCAAGAACTGTAACGAAACCCTCGGCCAGTTAGGGCTGGAAAATCTCGACAGCGAACTCTATTTCTCCTTTCTGGTGCAGAAGAAGAAGCTGGTGAGGCTGAGTCAGGAAAACTATCTGCACGCCGATCACTATCGGTTGGCCGAGAAACTGCTGGTGGAGCATTTTCACCAGCAGGCGACCTTGACTCTGGCCCAGTTTCGCGATCGGTTGGACAGCGGCCGCAAACTGACTCAGGCCCTGCTGGAGAATTTTGACAGTTGTAAGTACACTCGCAGGGACGGCGACGAGCGGGTCGCCTGGCAATTGCCCGAGTTGTGAAAAGCAACAAATGCAAGAGGCAAGAGGCTGGAATGAACCGGCTAATTGTAAAAGAAGGAGATATGGATGTCGGAAGAGAAAATCCGTCTGACCGCTCTGTCGCGCAGCTCCGGTTGAGCCGCCAAGATCGGTCCTGAGACCCTGACCCAGGTGCTGGGTCAGCTCCCGAAAGTGGCTCATCCTGCGCTGTTATCGCAGGAGATCCCGTTTGCCGATGCCGCCATCTATCGCCTGAACGAGAACCAGGCGCTGGTGCAATCGGTCGATTTCTTCACCCCGGTGGTGGATGATCCCTACCGCTACGGCCAGATTGCGGCCGCCAATGCCTTATCCGACCTCTATGCCGTTGGCGCGACGCCGTTGCTGGCCCTGAACCTGGTGGCCTTTCCCCTCTGCCAACTTGGAGTGGAAGTGCTGCAGCGAATTCTCGCCGGTGGCGCGGAGCGGGTTCAGGCGGCCGGGGCTGTGATCGCCGGCGGTCATTCGATTGAGGACGATGAGCCGAAGTATGGAATGTGCGTGACTGGAATCGTTGATCCCGGTCAGATGCTGACCACCTGTGGCTGTCAACCGGGCGATCAGTTGCTGTTGACCAAGCCCCTTGGCACCGGATTGTTGGCGACCGCCCTGAAAGGGGAGGTACTTCAAGAGACCGAGATCGAAGCGGCGGTTGCCGGCATGATCCGTCTCAACGATTCGGCGGCGGCGGCGGTAAAACTGATCGGCGGCAAAGCTTGCACCGACGTCACCGGCTTCGGCCTGGTCGGTCATGCCCTGGAATTGGCGGAAGCCAGCGGGGTGACACTCCGTTTGTCGCTAGCTGGTCTGCCGGCTTATCCGCGCGCTCTGGAGATGGCGGGCCTCGGCTTGGTCCCGGAAGGTGCCTATCGTAACCGCGATTATTATTTCCCCCGGGTTGTTGGGCCGATCCGGGGTGATCAGGCCCGGCGCGATCTGCTCTGTGATCCGCAGACTTCCGGCGGGTTGTTGATCGCCGTGGCGACCGACCGCCTTAAGCAACTTCAGCAGCACTTGTCTCTGGCCGGGGTTCCTGCCTACCATGTCGGCGAAGCGATTTCGGGGCTGCCCGGACGGCTGGAACTGTCCGAATAATTCTCTTATCAGTAATTTAGTTTGACGTAGGGAGATTTGGCCGAGGCCTTCAGGGCGTCTTCCAGGGTGTGGATGCCGTGGGCTTCGAGCAGCGGGATCAGTTTGATCAGCACTTCGCCGGTCACAATGGCGTCGCCGAGAGCAGTATGGCGGCCGACGATGGTGACGTTGAGACGTTCAGCGATCCCTTCCAGGGAGTGCGAATCCTGATGCGGATGAATGATGGAAGAGAGCAGCAGGGTATCAAGGACCGGATTGTCGAAGCTCAGGCCGGTGATCTCTTCTTTAAGTTCGAGAAAGCGCATGTCAAAGGCCGCATTATGCGCCACCAGGACAGAATTTTCGGTAAAAGCATGAAAGTGCGGCAGCACTTTATCAATGGTCGGTTGTCCTGGAAGCAGATGCGGCTGGATTCCGTGGATGGCGACCGAGGAGGCCGGAACCGACCGCTTCGGATCGACCAGTTGGTCGATGGTCTCATGGTAGAGTAAATGTCCGTTTACGATGCGGATGGCGCCCAACTGGATGATCTCGTCGCCTTCGGAAGGATTTAACCCGGTGGTTTCGGTATCGAACACCACATAGGTCAGTTGGTTTAGCGGCACCTGTCCGAGTTCCTGCCAGCCCCGGCGATTGAATAGGTCGAATTCGTAGGAAATCGGCCGATGCTCCAAGGTCACCTGGATTTGCCGACGCTGTTCCTCCGCCGCCCGCGGGAAGGTCAGCAGAATTCCGCTGCAAATCTGCTCGATGTAACAGAGCGTTTTGATCGAACCGTTCATCTGGGTAATCACGTCACGGAAGTTGAGCGGTTTCCCGTGGTTGTCGGTAATCAGCAGGGTTTGCTGCCATTCCTCGAGCAGTTCCAGATCGACTTCCTCATCCGGCCAGTTGATAGCCAACTCAACCTCGTCCTGGTCATTTTTGGTGATGGTGATCAACATGTCGAGGGTATTTTCCCGCCCCTTGAGCAGGGCCGCAAGGTGCGATATCGCCTGGACCATCAGGTAACTGTCGAGTTGCATCCAGAGCCCCTCGGCTGCCTGGGTGTTGACGCTGATTCCGTAGCGCTCAAAAATGTTTTTGGCGATGACCTCCAGCAGATTTGCGGCCAGGACTTCCTCGGTCTTGCCAATATCGCGGAGGTGGCCGGCGTAATTCAGGCGCGCGACTTCGATCTTTTCCTGCAGGGATTGTGAGGCGTGATCGATGTTTTTCCGGTGATTGTGCAGCTGCTCATAATCGAGCCGCGGCTGATTCAGAATCGTCGAAATGGAACTGCGGATCTTCTGTAGCGATGCCTGCAGGTCGTCGGTCAGCGACTGAATCAGTTCATCGCGACGGCTGTCGGCTTCGATCTGCATCGTCATGTCTTCCAAGGTCAGAACGAAGCCGGAAATAACTTTTTCCCCTTCTTCTTCGATAAAGACCGGAGCCATGTTGACTCGCAGGCAAAGGCCGCTATGCAGGGTCATCATGAAATTGCTGACCAGATTTTTTTGCCCGGATTCAAATTTTTGGTAGAGCAGATCCAGTGCGTGCACGATCGGGTCGCGATCAAGGATGCTGAACACCGAACGGCCAAGGCCAAGAATTCCTCGATACTGACTTTTATCCTCACTGAATTTCTGCTGAATATTAAACAGCAGGTGAGCCTGCTGGTTGTATAGGAGAATTTGGCCATCGGTGTTGCAGACCAAAACTCCGTGCGGCAGTTCCGACATCAGCGCCGCCAGTCGGGTCCGTTCTTCATTGAGTTTTGCCTGGGAACGATTGACCTGGAGGTCGACATCGCGTTGCAGCCTGGCAAAGGCTTCGGCGGATTCGTTGATAATGGTGGTAAGGTTGCGAATTTCCTTGGCCCCTTTTTTTATCCGGATGCGGTGCTCCGGGTTGACCGCGGAAATCAACTGGGTGCTTTCGGCCAATTTGAGGATCGGAATGATGTAGTAGTGAAACAGCAGACTGACCAGAAAGCCGATTATCGCACAGAGGACCAGGGCTCCCAAGAGTGGGAAAGGGAGAAGCTTTCCGAAAAGGTTAATTATCTCAGCATGTTCAACGTCATTTAGGCTTAACCAGGAACCGGCAAAACTCGCCAGGATAACACTGAATACCGTCAGGATGATGGTCAACAGAAAGATCCAGTATTTGACTTTGGGTTTCATCGATCAGGGATCCTTGATACCTGGATGGAGCAGCCAAAAGATCGGAGAAATATAGAGATTTTTCAGTATTCTGCCACAAGTGAAGGGTGAATACCAAATGGAGAGCTGAAACAGTTGTGCCGTCCGGCGAGAGGGCTGAACGGCACAATAGATGGGTTTCAGGAGGTGAGGCGGGTTAGAGCCTCAAGGTATTTTTCTCCGGTTTTTCGGACGATCTCCGCCGGCAGTGGCGGCGGTGGCGCCTGCTTGCCCCAGTCAAGGGTCTCCAGGTAATCACGCAGGAATTGTTTGTCGAAGCTCGGTTGTGAGCTTCCCGGGGCGTACAGGTCTTTGGGCCAGAACCGTGAGGAATCGGGAGTCAGCGCTTCGTCAATCCAGATCAGCTGCCCGTCCTTCAAGCCGAACTCGAACTTGGTGTCGGCGATGATGATCCCTTTGGCATCGGCCATCTGGCGGGCGCGCTCGTAAATAGCGATACTGGTTCGGCTGACCTGCTCGGCAATTTCCCGACCGCAAAGCTCAGCCGCTTGTTCAAAGTTGATATTTTCGTCATGCTGACCCAGTTCCGCCTTGGTCGACGGAGTGAAAAGGGTCTCCGGCAGCTTGTCGCTCTGCACCAGACCGACCGGCAATGGGATGCCGCAGAGGGAGCCGATCTGCTGGTATTCCTTCCAGCCGCTTCCCGACAGGTAACCGCGAACGATGCATTCCACCGGCAACGGGCTGGCTTTTTTGGCCAGCATGCTGCGTCCGTTAAGTTGGTCGCGGTAGCGATGGGTGATGGCCGGAAAATCATCAACCTCGGTGGCGACCAGATGGTTGGGAATCAAGTCGGTCATCTGGTTGAACCAGAACTTGGAGATCTGGGTCAGAACGAAACCTTTTTGCGGAATCCCTTCATTCATAATGACATCGAAGGCAGAGATCCGGTCGGTGGTGACGATCAGCAGGTGCTCGCCGAGGTCGTAGATGTCGCGGACCTTGCCGCGGGCAACCAGTTTCAGTTCGGGGCAATCGGTTTGAGTGATGATCGGTGTCATGAGGTTTCTTTCTCGCTGAGAATGGCGTTTCTCAATTCAGGAACCATGATTTCGATCCGGGACTGTTCAAGCAGTTCCTGAATCTTGTCAGCAACAACCTTTTCTTTTTTATCGGTCAGCAGTTTTTCTTCCAGCGCTTGGCGGCCGGGGTTGTCAAGACTGTTAAAATCAGCCGTCTTGATCTCTTTTAGGCCAACTACCAGGAATTTGTCTTCAATCGTATAAACCTTGGCGCCGATCGGGTTCTCCTGGGTCAGTTGGAAGGCTTCCTTGCCGAGCTCTTCAGAAGAACCGATGCGGGGGATGAAGGCGCCGTAGCTACGGCTGAAGTCTCCGGTTTCTTCAACTTTCAGCTTCAGGGCCGCGGCAGCCTGCTGGAGACTTTTCTTCTGCTGAGCACTGTTCAGCAGTTGGTCCGCCAATTTCTTGGCTAAGGTTTGTGCCTGTTCGGCTCGATAGGCCTGCTCGACCGCAGCTTTGACCTCGGCCAGTTCGGGCAGGCGACTGGCTTGGCGCTGCTTGATTTTCAGCAGGAATATCCCTTCGGTACTTTGCACCGGGCGGGCCAGTTCCCCTTCTTTGAGATTGAACGCTGCCGAACTGATGGCCGGCACGCGTCCGATGCCGTCAATCGGTTCGTTCTGGCCGAAGAATCCGGTTTCTTTTATGCCCAGGTCGTTGCTCTTCGCCGCGGCTTCGAGATCGCCGGTTTTGCGATTGATATTGTAGGCATCCATGGCTTTTTCCAAAGCCATCTGGCGAGCTTTTTCGATCCTCAGTCCCTCTTTGACCTGGTCGATGACATCGACCAAGGACCGCACACCCGGTTCGGTGTATTCATCAACCCGGATAATGTGGAAACCGAAAGGGGTGCGGACGACATCGCTCAACTGGCCCGGACGCAGGGCGAAGGCTGCTTTTTCAAATTCACCGACCATGACGCCGCGCGGGAAAGTGCCGAGATCTCCCCCCTCATTGGCGGTCCCCTGGTCATCCGAATACCGTTTGGCCAACTGGGCAAAATCGGCGCCGGCTTTAAGTTGCTTCAGGAGATCCTCGGCCAGCTTGCGGCGTTTTTGCACAGTGGCTTCATCGGCGTCCGAGTCGACCCGCAACAGGATATGAGCGGCCTTAACCTGTTCCTTGATGTCGTAAAGGTCAAGATTGCGTCGATAAAATCGTTCCAACTCCTCATCAGAAAAACTGGCGATCTCTTTTTCGTAACGGGCCGGATCGAATTGCAGGTAACGCAAGGAGATTTTTTCCGGCAGGCGGAAATTTTCCTGATTGGCGGCAAAGAAAGCGGCCAGCCCGGCTTCATCTACCTTGACTTTAGTTTCAACCAGGGCTGGGGTCAGCCAGACAAAGTTGAGGTTGATTTTGTCGTTTTCAGTGTGAAATGCCTGCTCCAGTTCCTCTTCGGAAACCTGAACTCCCTGCTGGATTTGGGCCCGAACCTTATCGGTGAGCAGTTGCTGCTGCCGAGAGGCTTCGAACTGTTCCGGGGTCATCCGCTGATAATTCAGGACCTGCAGGTAACGATCGCGGTTAAATTTGCCATTTTCCTGAAAAGCTTCGTATTTTGCGATCGAATCGATCAGTTCCTGTCTACTGACCTCGATTCCGAGCCGGCCTGCTTCCTGAACCAACAGGGCCTGACTGATGAGCTGCCTTAGCGCCAGTTGAGGGAGTTGAAGCTGTTTTTCGAGCTCACTGTTGAGGCGACTTTGGTAGATGCTTTGGTAAAGATTGTAAAGATCGCTATAAGCGCTTTGGTAGGCGTTGTAACTGATTTCATCATCGTTTACGCGGGCCGCGATGTCGTTGGCCGGTCCGTTGCCGCTTTTGGAGGGGGCGGTCAACATGGTATAGCCGATGACGAAACTGAGAATGATCAGACCAAAAGCAATTTTGATCAGGATCGACTTCTGCTTGGTTCTGACAAAGTCGAGCATTGCAGGGGAGCTCCTTATTAATATTTAGATGGTCGGTGAGGCTGAAAACAGCCTCGCATGATAGACCAGCAATCCTCCGAAATGCAATCATTTTTTCCCCTATATTCCCTTGCTTATTGATGGTCGGTTTGCTAGAGTGAGCGAGTTTTCCGACTCGGTACAACTCCTCTTAATATCAGCTTTTACGTCGCGCTGTGGGATAAACTAATGGTCAATATTTTTAATGCTATCTGGGGCCTGTTTTCAAATGACTTGGCGATTGACCTGGGAACGGCCAATACCCTGGTTTACATGAAAGGGAGAGGGATTGTCGTCAGCGAACCTTCGGTGGTCGCAGTGAAGACCGGCCACGCCGGCCAACGCAAGGTGCTGGCGGTCGGTAAGGATGCCAAAGAAATGCTCGGCCGGACCCCCGGCAGCATTGTCGCAATCCGGCCGATGAAAGATGGAGTCATCGCTGATTTTGATTACACCGAAGAGATGCTGCGCTATTTCATCCGCAAGGTTCATAACCGGAAGAACCTGATTCGGCCGCGGATCGTCATTTGTGTGCCATCCGGGATTACCCAGGTCGAGAAACGCGCGGTCAAAGAATCGGCCGAATCGGCCGGTGCGCGCGAAGTCTATCTGATTGAAGAACCGATGGCTGCGGCGATCGGTGCCGGGCTGCCGATTACCGAGGCTTCGGGGAACATGATCGTCGACATCGGCGGCGGCACGACTGAGGTGGCGGTGATCTCACTGGCCGGGATTGTTTACTCGCAAAGCGTACGGATCGGTGGAGATAAACTGGACGAGGCGATCGTTCAATACATGAAACGAAAATATAACCTGCTGATTGGTGAGCGGACCGCAGAGGCGGTCAAAATCGGTATCGGTAACGTCTATGCGGCCGATGATGTTCTGGAGACGATGGAGGTCAAGGGGCGCGACCTGGTCAGCGGCATTCCCAAAACCATGGAGATCAATTCGGCCGAAATCCGTGAAGCGATGTCCGAGCCGGTCAATACCATTGTCGAAGCTGTGCGTATTGCCCTGGAACGAACTCCGCCGGAACTGGCGGCCGACATTGTTGACAAGGGGATTGTCCTGGCCGGCGGCGGCGCCTACCTGAAAAATCTCGATCTGCTGCTGCGTGAAGAAACCGGCCTGCCGGTGGTGGTCGCTGAGGATCCGCTGTCCTGCGTGGTGCTGGGCTCTGGTGCTGTGCTTGATCAGCTTGACCTATTGCGTCAGGTTGCCATCTCCTCCTGATCCTCTGTCCCGGTTATTGCTGTAATTTTTTGATCATTGTCTTTCAGGGAGGATCGACCGGTCCTCCCTCTTTGCATTCTGTCGCTGGATTTTCTGTTCCGCCGGACGGTTCGTTGGGGTAGGGCATGCGTGAGTTTTTTCACCGTCATCGATATTTTCTCCTGGCAGTCGCCCTGCTGCTTTCTACCCTTATGCTCTATTCCTATAATCTTCGCCAGAAAGGGGCCACGACGTTCTTCGAGCGGGCGGTGCTGACTTTGGCGGCCCCTTTTCAAGCTGCAGCAGATGCCTCCCTCGATACCGTGGCCGGTCTTTGGAACAACTATCTCTGGCTGGTCGATACCCGCCAACGAAACCTGAACCTGGAACAGGAAAACCGCAATCTGCGCGCCAGTTTGCACCAGATTGAGGAAATACGCCTGCAGAATATTCGCCTACGGGAATTATTGTCCTTTGTTGATGCCATTGACCGTCCGGCCTTGCCGGCCCAGGTGATAGGCGAGGATGCCAGCAGTTGGGCGCGGACAGTAGTGGTCGATAAAGGGAGCCGTTCCGGTCTGCGTGATGGACTCCCGGTGGTCTCGGCCGACGGCGTGGTCGGTCGGGTGATCAAGACCGCTCCGAACAGTGCTCGGGTGCTGTTGATTACCGATGCCTCATCGGCGGTGGCTGCGCTGGTTCAACGCACCAGAACCCGGGGGGTGGCGCATGGCCTTGGCGTTAACCTGTCCCTCGATTATGCCCTGCGGGCCGCGGATATCGTGGAAGGCGACCTGTTGATCACCTCCGGAATGGGGGGGATTTTTCCGAAAGGGCTGACCCTTGGCTGGGTAACCAAGGTCGAAAAAGACGAGTTCGGTTTGTTCCAGAACGTCGAAGTTGCACCGACCGCTGATTTTTCCCATTTGGAAGAAGTGTTGATCATTCTTGGAGAAGAAGAGTGAGAGCGTTCATCCTCTATCTTTTTATCGGCATGTTCTGCGTTCTATTGCAAAGCAGTTTTTTCCCGGTGCTGCTGCCGGCCGGATTACGCCCGAACCTGTTGTTGATTCTGGTTCTCTATCTGGGGCTGAGTGAAGGCCTGGGACGGGCGATCTTGGTGACCCTTTTGCTCGGTGGGATTCAGGACAGTTTCAGCGGAACCAGCCTCGGTTTATATACCTCGGTCAATCTGACAATCGTATTGTTGGTGCGCTTGTTGTCCGAGCAGCTCAACGCCGAAAGTCCTCCGCTGCTGTTGTTGCTGATCGCCGGTGGAACCGTGCTCCAGGGTCTGCTGGTCGGATTCTGCCTGACCACCTTTGCTGATGCCGGTCCGGTCATGCAACTGTTGCTGGCCGCCTTGCCGACGCAATTGGTGGTGAATCTGCTGGCTGGTGCACTCATGTTGTTTGTCCTGCTGCGGCTGCAACCTCTGCTTGGTACCCGTTACGGTCTGGCTGGTTTGATCTATCAGAGTAAACGCCATGGGTCTTGACTCCAGATGGACCGAGCTGCCGTTGGTGCAGCGCCGATTTTTGTTTTTTACCGCCGCCGTGGCATTGGTCTTTTTCCTGCTGGTGCTGCGCCTCTGGTACCTGCAGGTCATCAACTACGAAAATTACCAGGAACGTTCCATTCGAAATCGCACCCGGGTTTTGCCACTGGAGGCGCCGCGGGGACCTATTTTCGACCGAAGTGGAAACCTGATGGTCGATAATCGGCCCTTGTTCCAAATTTCGGTCATGCGCCAGGACGTCACCGATCATTCGGACCTGCTGCAACGGTTGGCGGCGCTGTTGGAAGTCGACCCGGCGCAACTGGAACAGCGCTGGCAGGAAGGGCTGCGTTTCCCGATTTATCGGCCGGTCCCTCTGGCCTCCGATGTCAGCAGGGATATGCTTGAACGGATTCAGGAGCATGGCATCGAGCTGCCCGGGATTCTCACCGAAGTACGCCCGGTTCGCGACTATCTGGACCGAGGCTCTGCAGCTCATCTGATCGGGTATCTGGGGGAAATTACCGAAGATGAGCTTGCCGGCGGCCAGTTTTCCCAGTACCAACAGGGTGACTATGTTGGTAAGACCTCCTTGGAGCGTGAGTATGAACCCTATTTAAAAGGGGCAAAAGGGAAGCGTCTGGTCGAAGTTGATGTCAAGGGGAAGCTGCTGCGGCAGTTGCAAATGGAAGCGCCTAAGCCGGGAAACAAGCTTTACCTGACGATTGACCAGGATTTGCAGGCGGCGGCCGATCAGGCCTTTGCCGATCAATCCGGGGCCGCTATCGCCCTGGATGTTCGTACCGGAGAAGTTTTAGCGATAGTCAGTCGACCGACTTTTGATCCGGCCCTGTTTGCCCGCGGAATTAGCGCCGAAGAGTGGGACCATTTGCTCAAGGACAAGCGTAACCCGTTGCAGAATAAGGTCATCGCCGGGCAGTATTCCCCGGCTTCGACCTTTAAACCGATTGTGGCGCTGGCGGCGATGCGCGATGGGATTCTCAACACCAATCGAATTATCAATTGCCAGGGCGATTTTGAACTAGCCGGTTCGCGGTTTCGCTGTTGGAAAAAAGAGGGACATGGGCCCACCAATTTGCACAAGGCACTGCGGGAGAGTTGCGACGTCTGGTTTTACCAGGTCGGTCTCGAATTGGGGATCGACAAACTATCCGCAGCGGCCAAAGAGTTCGGTCTTGGAGGATTGGTCGGTTACCCTTTGCCGGGTGAAAAGGCTGGTGTTGTTCCCTCGCAAGAATGGAAACGGGCTCGCTTCAACAAGCCCTGGTACGCCGGAGAAACAGTGATCGC
>Ga0210101_1000279_pt1 | contig 18260 bp, 14 predicted proteins | sample Muzzi_PWC_D1_FD_185534 | JGI IMG/M metagenome (GOLD analysis project Ga0210101, IMG submission 185534) | Wetland microbial communities from San Francisco Bay, California, USA, that impact long-term carbon sequestration - Muzzi_PWC_D1 (SPAdes) | ecosystem: Environmental > Aquatic > Marine >... | reverse complement strand
CAGCTCGTAGTTATGCGTGGACACCGGGAAGACCATGCCCATCTTGAAGGGCTTGCCCTGCGCCCTGAACTCTTCCACCACCGGCTTGAGGTAGTCGGCCTTGATCGGGTGCCGGGGACGACCGTTCTCCGTTTTCGGCACGTGCGCCTTCATCTTCTGCCAGACTTCGTTGGAGACCGTGATGCCGTTGCCGTTCAGATCCATGGAAAACGGCGTCACGATGTGCGCTTCGGTGCCAAAACCGATCGTCGCAGCCAATGGCTGGCCGGCCAGCATGTGGGCGCCATCCAGCTGCCCGTCGATGACGCCGTCGAGCAGCACCTTCCAGTTGGCCTGTGCCTCGAGCTGCACGTAAAGCCCTTCGTCCTCGAAGAAGCCCTTTTCGTAGGCGATCGCGAGGGGCGCCATATCGGTCAGCTTGATGAAGCCGAATTTCAGGTCCTCTTTTTCCGGCTCGTCCGTCCCGGCGATGGCCGTGGAAGTTGTCAGCGCCAGGCCCAGCAGCGCGAGGCTGAGCGCCTTGAAGATCGTTCTGCGTCCCTTCAGGAAAACCGGATGTGTTTTGATCATATGAACAACCCCGTCAGTCTCGTTGATCCAAAAAAAAGCGTCCGCCCGGACCGGGGGGAATTCCCGATCCGAACGGACGCCGTTGTCCGTATTTGCAGCCTGCGTTGGCCGCGATGGTTAGTTGAAACCCGCCCCGTACCAGCTCGTCGTTGAGCCTGAACTGCGGTGGATAATGGGGCTATGGCGAAACAAATTGCAGAGATCATGCCAGTTCAGGACGTTCATAATAAATACAGGCACATGGAATTTCCGGACTGGCCATCGGCACGTCCGGATAGCAGAATCACGCACTAAATTGCGCCAGGTTTCGTGCGCTTTGGGGGCCTGGCGCACCCAAAGAGCGCAGACGCGAGACTGAAAAGATCGAGGAAACCGGCAGGTTTGCCCGCACGATCGGCGAAGCGTGGAATGCGGAATAAGCAGCTTCAACCGCGGCCGGCGAGAAGTTCCTCCGCGGCGATGATGCTCTCGGCGATATCGACCAGCCGGCGATTCTGGTCCATCGCGGCCTTACGCATCAGACGGTAGGCTGCGGGCTCGTTAATGCCTCGCTGGGTCATGACGATCCCCTTGGCGCGTTCGATCTTCTTGCGGTCCGCCAGTTCGGAGCGTGTGCGGTCGAGTTCACCCTGCAGTCGCCGGTACTCGTCGAACGTGGCAATGGCCGCGTCCAGTATGGAACGCACCCGATTGGCCTGCAAACCGTCGACCACGTAGGCGCTGACGCCCGCCTGTACCGCCCGGCGAATGGTATCGCCGTTGTCGTCCTGGCTGAACATGACCATGGGCCTGGGATTGGCCGCCTGGACGATACGGAGACCTTCGAGGATATCCCGACCCGGCAGATCGATGTCGATGATGACGACGTCGGGTCGAAAACGGGCTACTTGCTGCAGCAGGTCTTCTTCCGGCGAGAAGCAGGCAACCACGTCGCATTGAACGGCCTTTAACAGATCCGCTATCGCCGCGCTGCGCTCTTGCGACTCATCGATCAGCATCACCCGCAGTTTGGCCAAGACCGATACACCCTCGTCAAGATTGAAAAGACTTTGTCAGGCAGTATGCCAGACAACCGGGGGACCCAGGCAGCCTCGATCGGTGCCATGTAGAAACCCGGGAAGATCCGGCTTTTGCCGGCCTGGCAAACAGGGGTACCCGTTATGAGCGGGGTTCTGGAATCAGCGGTGTGACGATGGCCTCGTCACCGCGTGCCCCGCAATGACGGCACTTCGGGGCTCGCGTCCCGCCTACTGCGATTCACACTGCACGTCTTTACCGTTGGCATCAATGCCGGGACAGGTGATAGATGTCCGAGAACCCTTCTCCCGCCAGCTGGCTGGCGATGCGGATGCAATGAAAATGGCTGGTGCAGCAAAGGATGACCGGACGCCGCTTGTTGAGCCGCCGGTATGCGCAGCAGAGGGCATCCGCCGGCAGGTTGAGCGCGCCGGGCATGGCATCACGGCCGCGCTCTTCGGGTAAACGGACATCCAGCAGCTGCCCGCCACCCGCAAGCAGGCGCGTGGCATCCACGCTCGACAGCGTTACCTCGCCCTCGAGGCGCGGCAGCAAATCCGGGTTCAAGAGCGGCACGGCCAGTTTCCCCGCTCGCCGCATTTTTCCAGTTTCTGGCAAAGCGTATGGCACACCCGCGACAACAGCCCCACCACCACCATGACCAGCGCGATGAGCACTGCGACTACTGCGGTTACCATCCAGCCCTCGAAATGCATCTGACACCTCCACTGATTCGCGTATGGAAGCATATTACAATATTCTTAATTTCATAACAATCTTTATAATCAGTGGCTTATTGTGTTCGCGTCCTTTATGACGAGCCTGCCACCGGGCATTGATTCCTCAGCAGAAAAGTCCCGTTAGCAGATGGAAAAAGTTGTCAGCAAGGATGCCCGGGCACGGAAATTCATGCCCCGCCCGCCGACGGCTACCCCTGTCGCAAGGATTCGCAATAGCCGACGAAACCCGTCGGCACCTCGGCCGGGCAGTCGCCGCACAATTCGTTCGCCGGCACCGCCAGATCCATGCGCTTGGGGTAAGGCAGCTCCAGGCTGTCCATGAGGTTCACGAAGTCCTCCAGCGGGCGGTTGCCGCCGAGGCGCGGATTGCGGTTCCGTTCCTGGCGGATGGTGGACACGCAACGGCCCTCGTAGTCGTGTCCCGGATAAACCAGCGTGTCCTCCGGCAGGGTGAACAGCCGCTCGTGGACGGAACGATAGAGCGCCGCGGCATCGCCGCTCTGGAAATCGGTGCGCCCGCAGCCGTCGATCAGCAAGGCATCGCCGGTGAACACCCGCGCGACATCCCCCTGCTGCTGCAGGTAGCAGTAATGCGTGGCGGTGTGCCCGGGCGTGAACAGCGGCAGCAGGCTGACGGCGCCGATCTGGAAGGGCACGCCGTCCTCCACCCACACGTCCCGGCAATGCAGCCGGTCATGCGCCGGCCCGGCAATGCGCGAGCCGGTCAGTTCCTTGAGCCGGTAGGCGGCTGTGAGGTGATCGGCATGCACATGGGTCTCCAGGGTACAGGCCAGCGTCAGTCCCAGCTCCTTTACCAGTGCAATATCCCGGGCGGCGGTCTCGATCACCGGATCGATGAGCAGCGCCTGCCCGCTTGCCGGGTCACCGAGCAGGTAGGTATAGGTACTGGACTGCGGTTCGAACAGTTGACGAAAGATCATGGACGCCCCTCGCTTTGGCTCTCGTTGGAATCCCGGTCTGATCACCGCCTTTCGTTACGCCCGCTGGTGGCGATCCCGTGTAATGGTGTTTCACTCGCCAGAGTCTGGCAACAAAATTTATACTTCGTTCTGACCGATTGTTGCTGGTTTCCCGCATTCCGCGGTGACATCGATAACGCCACCGGCGTTCAGGTCGTCAGCCGACGGTAGATGTCCGAGACCTTCAGCGGCAGTGTGCGCACCTCGTCGATCACCGTGTAGTTCACTGCCCCGTACATATGCGGCAGGTAGTCCCGTGCCTCGGTGTCGATGGTAATACAGAAGGCGTGGATGCCGATGCGCTTGGCCTCGATCAGGGCCTGGCGCGTATCCTCGATGCCATAGGCGCCGCGGTAGGTGTCGTAGTCATCCGGCTTGCCATCGGAGAGCGTGACCAGCAACTTGGTGCGCGCCTCCACCTCATTCAGCAGGCGCGTCAGATGGCGGATGGTCACCCCCATGCGCGTATAATCCTTCGGGGTGATGCCGCTGATGCGCGCCCTCACCTCCTCGCTGTAGGGATCGTCGAAGCCCTTGATGCGGTAGACCTCGCAGCGCTTGCGCGTCATCCCGGAAAAGCCGTAGATCGCGTAGCGGTCGCCGAGCGTCTCCAGCGATTCGCACAGCAGCACCAGCGCCTCGCGTTCGGCCTCGTTGATCCAGCCCCTGGTCGAGCCGCTCATGTCCACCATGAACATCACCGCGATGTTGCGTTCCAGCTTGTGCATCTTGGTGAACAGCCGGTCGGGCATTTCCCGGCCGATGCGGGTGTCCGCCCAGGCTTCGACCAGCGCATCGATGTCGATGTTCTCCCCGTAGGGCTGCTTCTTCAGCAGCTTGTCCTCGCCGCGCAGCGCCTCGAAGGTGCGCCGCAGCGCAGCGGCCAGGCCACGGTATTTCACCAGGGTGTCCGCGACGAAACCGTCGTAGCGTGGTGTGACCTCCAGTTCGCGCAGCACCGCCCAGTTCTTGCGGTAGTGCTGGCGCTCGTAATCCCACTCGTTGTAGAGAAAGGCGCCCTCCTCGTGGTAGGTGCCCTTCCAGACGTCCTCGACGCTGCGCTCGCCGGCAGCGCCCGCGAAATAGGCGCCGTCACCCGCCGCGTACAGATAGTCCTCGGGGATGTCCCCCAGGTCCTGCAGGATCGACGCCATGACGCCCTTGACGTTATCCGGTGGCGGCAACGGCCGCCCGTCCAGTTCGATCTCGAAGGTAAAACCGTCCGGCATCTCCTCCGCCGGAACCTTGCGCAACTCGAACGGCAGACGCACCTCGCCGTTGTCTCCCTCCCCGGCGGGTACCTCTTCCTCGCCGGTCAGGGACTCGAGCTCCTTCTGCATGCGCAGCAGACCCAGCCGGAAGGACTGGCTGTCCGCTTCCATGCGCGCGCGGCGCACCTGCTCCACCGCGTCCGGGCGCAACGCCCCCTGGTAGAATGCCGGCGGCGGCAGCGGCGCGGCAATGACGCCGGGAAGCAGCGCGAGGCTGTCATGCACGGTGGCGCCGGGACGTTCCAGTTCCACGCCCGCGTCCCGCCAGGCATCGTCCAGCTGCCGGTCGGTGTCCTCGCGCAATGGCCGCAGCTGACGGTACACGCCCGGCAGCACGGTGCGGATGCGGGCATCCAGGCGCAGGGTTTCCAGGGCATGGAAACGGACCAGCACCTGCGCGGAATCCGGGTAGCGCGCCAGCACCTCGGGCAGCGCCGCCCGCCAGGTGCCGTACCAGGTCTGCGCCCACTGGTGCACCACCATCGCCTTGTAGAGCTGGAAATTCTCCTCGCGCGTCTCGAAGCGGCTGACCGAGGCTGGCAGATGCAGGGTCTCGGTATCCGTCCAGGGCTGTTCATCGCAGGCGATCTTCAGGCGCCGCCCGTTCAGGCCATGGACAAAAGCCTCCAGCACGCCGGCGACCTCCTCGAAGGCGAGACCTGTGGTACGCGACTGGTGCTCGCGCGCGAACGAGTCCACGTCCTTGAAGGCGGTCACCGCCGGGTACAGGCCGCGGGTATCGTAGATATCCATGCACTGCAGCAGCCAGGTTTCCACGCCGACCTCGTCCATCAGGCGCAGCGCACGGCACACATGCGCGACGAAATTGAACGCCATGCCGTGGCTGCTGCGCCCGACGACGCCGACCCAGTGCAGCACGAAGTCCTGGCGCGCGCGCGGAAACTCCGCCAGCTCCCGCGCCGGCGCCTCGGCGGCGCCAAGCGATACCATGTGGGCATCGAGGCGCTCCTCGAGTTGCGCGGCCGTCAGCGGCATGCCGCCGGTCTGCAGGAATTCCGTCTCGTCGTACCAGCGCGCGGCCACGCCCGCCGGAAGCACGCGGCCATCGGCGCTCGCCACGCCCAGGTGCAGGGGTTCGATGGTGCAGCCGGGCAGGACTTCGCGCAGCAACTGCCCCAGCCCTTCGGCCTTCCAGATGATCGCCCCGCCGTCGGTGGACAGCCAGACGCCGAGGCAGCCATCGGTGACCAGCCTCGGCAGGTATCTCACCAGCTTCGACATGTCCACCTCGCGGTCCCAGAGCTGGCGCTTCGGGCCGTGGCCGAGCGGCGGCACGGGCAGCACGATCAGGTCGAAGCGCTGCTGCCGGCGCAGCAGATCCTCGACGTAGTCGATGACGTTCTCGTGCACATACTCGATGTTGTGCTCGCCGGCGGTGGCGCGCGCGAGCGCGAGCATCTCCTCGCCGGCATCGACGTGCACCACCGTCGCGCCGGCTTTCAGTGCCTGCGCCGTGACGAAGCCGTTGCCGCCGAAGAGATTCAGCACGCGCAGGTCCTCGATGTCGTAGCAGCCCTCGAGGCGCCGGCGCACCCAGGCGGCGCAGGGGATGTCGCGCCCCTGCAAACCGACGTGGCCGTGCGAGTCCAGACGGCAGGGCACGCTCTGGTCGCCGATCCGCGCCGTCCACTCCCGGGGCAGACCGTCGCGGGCCGGTTCCCAGCGGCCCGGCTGGCCGGGTTCGCCAAACCAGGTCCAGTCAGCCGCCCAGGGCAGCGCCACGGCTTTACCCCGGGCCATGCGATCCGGCCGGTCGACCGTGAATGCACCCCAGCGTTCCAGCTTGCGTCCGGCGCCGAAGTCGAGCAGCTCGTAGTCGCCGATCGGCGTAGTCGTGAACTCATCACGAGTGTCGGCCTCGGAAACGGTGGGGAGCTGGACCATGGGGCAACTATCGCGCAATAGCGCCGTGATAAAAACCCGACAAAGGGGAGGTATGGAAGACCCCTTGACGGGCGCTCATCCCATCAGGGAATCGCGGACCCATTTGGCGGCCGCCTGACCGTACTCGAACATCAGCAGGCCGGAGAGGATGGCCGCGGTGCCGAGCACGGCCTCGGGTTGCAGGGCCTCGCCGTTCAGCAGGTGACCCAGCATCAGCGCCAGCACCGGCGTGACCAGCGTGATCAATGCGACACGGGTCGCCTCCACGTGCCGCAGCACGTAATAGTAGAGGGCGAAGCCCAGTACCGAGCCGACCAGGCCGAGGTAGACAATCGACAGCAGCGCCCGCTTCGGCACCGCCGACGGCAGCGACTCTCCGTTGAGGAGGTACAGCGCCACCAGCAGCGGCACCGCGACCATCAGTCCGCCGATGGTGGTGGCCAGCGCCGGAACGTCCGCGCCGATACGCTTGACGGCCACGGCGCTCGCCGAATAGGTGGTCACCGAAAACACCATGCCGGCGATCCCCCACACCGCATGCGGACCGAGGCGCTGCGAACCGAGCAGCATGATCGCCAGCCCCGCGAGACCGAGGAGCATGCCGGCAAGCCGCGCGGCATCCAGTGCCCGCTCGGCAAGCAGGAAGGTCGCCAGCAGGCCGGTCACAATGGGCGCGAGACCAAACAGCACCGAAATCCAGCCGGAAGGAATGAACTGCGAGGACCAGTACACCGAGGTCATGGCGAAGAAAATACCCAGACCGGCGGCCAGGTAGGTGCGGCGCGCACCGGCATGCCAGGGCAGCGGAATACTGAACAGGCCGGCGACCATCAGGCCAACCAGCATGCCCAGGATCATGCGACTGGTGATGCCGAACAGATAGCCGACACCGGCGCCGCTCCACTGGATGGCAAGCGGTGTGGTGGACCAGATAAGGATGACGCCAATATAGGCTATGGGTATGGACACCCGGGCCACCTCACTTTGCTGAACATCGGACGCTGTTGACATGCCCCTGCCTCGTACTCGAACCACGAAAACGAAAAAGGCCGCAGGGTCGGAACCGTGCGGCCTTTGAAGATCGGGTTACTGAACCGGCTACCGGACGGATAATCCCTTCAAGACGCCACACGGGCACGACGCGACTGGCCATTTGGGCAGTCGGCGCATACGGGCAATCGTGTGCTTGAGTGATCCGGTAAACATGGCCCGAGTTTTTCAGACGAGGAGATGCCTGTCAAGCCAAAAAGGAACCGGTTACATTTCCCGGAAAATGGATCCTGCCCCTTTTACGTCACGCGTTACTATGAGAGAGATCGATGATACTCGCCAGGACCAACTGCCGGCCATGGTCTGTGTAGGGCGTCAGGCCGATTTCGACAGGAAATGTCGTGCCGTCTTTTCTGACGGCTTCCAGTTGACGTCCCACACCCATCTTGCGGGCTTCCGGCGCCTGCATATAGGTTTCGCGCCGACGCGCGTGTTCCTGTTGCAGGCCAGCCGGCAAGAGCGCATCCACCGGGAATCCGTCGAGCTCTCCCTTTTCATAGCCCAGCATCCGCTCGGCGGCGGGATTGGTAATTTCAATGCTGCCCTTGCCGTCAACGACCAGTTGACCAATATTGCTGGCATCAACCAGGCAGTGGAAACGCTCCTCGAGCTCCTTCATCCGTTCCAGGTTTGACGCGCGTGCCAGCGCATAGGCGGCGTCCGCCTCGGCACGCCGCGCACGGGCATGACTGCCTAAATAGAAAAGCAGGGTAAGACCATAAACCGACAGGCCAAAAACCACGGCCAGCGAGATCAGCATGCGATTCTCGCGGCGCAGATCCGCCAATGCACCGGGGGGGCGATGCGTCACCAGCTTCAACGAGAAGTCGTCCGTGATCAACTGGTCGAAGGCAACCATGTATTGCGGGAACACCTTACTCAGGTTTTTGAAGGTATCAACAGGCGATAGCGCTTTCCAGCTCCATAACCCCTCATCAAGTTCCAGGCTTCCGGAGTCTCCCGCCGCAACTCTTTCCCAGACTTTCGGGCGCAGCAGGAAAAATTTCACGCGCTGGTCCTGCTTCTCGATGGCCTGGAAATTATCGATCTCGCCGTTTAAAAGAACCCCTTGCTTGTTGACCAGAAAGTAATCTACCGCCTGATCCGACTGCCCCGGTGCACGCACGAGATTAAACAGGTATTTCATCTCAATGTTGACAATGACAATCCCGCGGCGTTTCCGGTTGCTGTCCTCAAGGGGTGTGGCGATACGGATCATCGGACTCGGGGGCATCACGACCTGTCCGTGCTCTTCATTCAGGTCTATGCGGGAGATATACAGTTCACCCGACAGGAGCGCATCCGCCTCTTCGAAGTAATAGCGGTCGCTCTTGTCCTGCAGATCCTGCGGGGCCTCCACGTAAGGCGCCCCCTGGTCACGCGATATCCTTACCTTTTCATGCCCGGATTGATCAATCCAGCGAACCTGCTGATACTGCGGGTTGCGGCGTGCGAGCGTCAGGAAAGAGGACTCCAGTGAACGCAGGTTTTCCGTTGAGGGCGAATCCAGGGCCCTCAGGGTAGTCGCTTCAACAGAAATGGAGCGCAGATGTTGCAGTGAATCCAGCACCTCGGCGCCGACAAACCCGCTTATCAGATAGAGCCTGCTGCTGTCACGATCAATCATATCCTTGATCTGTGTTTCCGAACGCAACGATGCGAAGGAAATACCCAGCGCCACCACGACGGCCGCCACCGGCAGGAAAAGGGCAAGAAACAGATACCTGTTAATGCGGCTGCCCTGACGGCCAGCGGTCGAGTCATTTATTGGCATCTTGTCCATGATAAAAAAGTGACGGGGGCATTCCGACCTATCGTTCTCAACCCGGTACGGACCGGCCTGGTCAGGCATCCCGGTGATCACCCCTGGCCCAGCTTTCACGCAATCCAGTGAACGAAACCGGCGGTCTCATCACGTCGCATGTTGCTGTCTACGGTTGGGAGCAAACGATGCAGACCGCAGAGTGGCCTGTAATCGCTTGTTCAGGACGCGCCCGATCAGTCACCGATCGGGCGTATACGGTACATCATGGACAAGGGTCTGCCAACCGGCAACGATCGATTGAAGCGGGCGTCCGAACAGGTCCTCGCCGTTAAACCGGGGAACGACCAGCACGGCAGGCCCGGGAAAGCACAGATTGAAAATCTATCCGGCCCATACAGTAAGGGTCTCGCCGCAACGGGGAGGCCGGGAAACCGGGGGCAGAAAAAGTTCCGGGGCGTATTGAATCCGGATACAGGGATTAAATACGCCCCGGGACGCCTCAGACCTGATCGAGCGCCTGGCTCACATCCTCAATAATGTCATCGATATTCTCGATTCCCACGGATATCCGCACCAGATCGGCACTGACACCGGCGGTTTTCAGCTCGGCATCATTCAGTTGCCGGTGCGTGGTAGAAGCCGGATGACAGGCCAGTGACTTGGCATCGCCGATATTCACCAGTCGCAATATCATCTGCAGGGCATCGATAAACCGTCCACCCGCCTCGAAGCCGCCCTTGATGCCAAAACTCAGAATGCCCGAAGCCTTGCCGCCGGTAATCTTCCGGCAGGTCTGGTAAAAAGGGCTGTCCGGCAACGCCGCATAGTTTACCCAGCTGATCTTGTCATGGTTGCTGAGATAGTGCGCAAGCTTTTCGGCATTCTCGCAATGCCGCTCCATCCTGATACCCAGCGTTTCCAGGCCCTGCAGGATAAGAAATGCATTCATCGGCGACAGTGCGGCGCCGGTGTTTCTGAGCGGCACCACCCGACAGCGTCCGATATAGGCCGCCGGTCCAAGCGCTTCCGTATAAACAACGCCGTGATAGGAAGGATCGGGCTCGTTCAGCATGGGAAACCTTTTCTTGTTGGCCACCCAGTCGAAGGCGCCGGAGTCGATAATCATGCCGCCGATCGAATTGCCATGCCCGCCGATGTATTTCGTCAGGGAGTGAATAACGATAGCCGCGCCCAGCTCGATCGGGCGGCACAGATAGGGCGTCGCAACCGTATTGTCCACCATCAGTGGAATGCCGTGCCGCCCGGCAATTTCCGCCAGCCGGGCGATATCAACGATATTGCCCGCGGGGTTGCCAATGGACTCGCAGAAAATCGCCCTGGTGTTTTCATCAATCGCCTGCTCGAATCCGGCAAAGTCATCTGCCGAAACCATGCGCACTTCAATGCCCTGCCTCGGCAGGGTGTGAGCAAACAGATTGTAGCTGCCACCATATAACTGGCTGGTGCTGACGATATTGGATCCCACGGTACAGATGCACTGAATCGCATAGGTGATAGCCGCCATCCCCGAGGCCACAGCCAGCCCGGCGATGCCGCCTTCCATGGCGGCCAGCCGCTGCTCGAGCACATCGGTGGTCGGGTTCATGATCCGGGTATAGATATTTCCCTTGACCTTCAGGTCAAACAGATCGGCGCCGTGCTGGGTGTTATCGAAGGTATAGGATGTCGTTTGATAGATCGGCACAGCAGCCGCCTTTGTCGTTGCCTCGGACTCATAGCCGCAATGCAGGGCCAGGGATTCCAGCTTCATAATTGCTCCTCATAAAAATGAAACGGGTGCCAGAGCACAATGATCAGAAAAATGCGCCCTTACGCTCTTATTACCTAATTGAAGCAATGACTCAGACCGGAATGGCACTTACTTAAGTCGAAGTCGTTATAAACAGCCACGGAATCCACGCAAGACACAGAAATTATCTGTGAATATTCCGAGTTTTCCGTGTGCTTCCGTGGCCATTGGTTCTTTAAAACAGGAAGGATATCCCTTGAGTAAGCTCCATTCGACTCAGACCGTATGAACTTTCCCGGCTAGTTCAGTCAGCATTCTCAGGCAACTCTCTCCGCTTAACAGCCTCGGTTCAAAGTTCTGCGAGACGGCATACTTCAACAGCGTTGGCCGGGTGACAGAGGATTCCGGCACATACCCCATTGACCATTTCGAAAACAACCGGGTGGAAAGAACACGATAATCAACAAGGAGGGGATTCTGATGCCGCTTGTCCCGGACAATCCTCGCGTAGGTTTTATTTACGGCTTCACGCGACCCTTCCAGGCACTGAACAAAGTTGTTATTGCAGAACAACAAGACGCCGGTGATGCCGTCTCTTTCATTATTGACACGCGACACCTCAAGAATATCCATGAAATCCGTACTAACGGTCATTTCACTGGTGTAGGTCAAGCTCACTAGAAACATATCAACACCCATGACGAGAGTATCTTTCAAAGCTCACCGGGAATAACAGGGGCAGACCCGCAGGGCCGCTGCGCGAAGAGTAATGCGACAAGAAACAATGTACAAACCTTGAATGGTTTCAAGACAAGCCCCGGATAACTGCTTCAGAATAATTTTTTATTTACGTCGCGCGCAGCATACCGTGAAATGATGCATACAAGCAAAAATCCGGATGTCCCGGCGCGTTCGGTAGCTGTACGTGGTGTACCGGTGTCTGTCAGGTTCGGGATGAGCAGAGGCAGGAAAAGGATACCGGCCCATTTACTACCTTTATCAGGGCAGAGGAATGAATTCCTCCATATCGCCGGGCACTTTCGGGAAGCGGCCCTCCCGCCAGTCCCGGCGCGCCTGCTCGATGCGCGCCTTGCGGCTGGAGACGAAGTTCCAGTCGATATGACGCTCACCCGGATGTGCCCCGCCGATGATCGCAATGCGCGTGGCGGACTCGGCTTTGAGCACTATGCCCTCGCGTGCAGCGAATACCGCCATGGCATGCTCCGGGATGGCTGTGCCCGCCGCCGCAATACCGCCCCGCACCACATACACCGCACGCTCCTCCGCGTCCGGCAGCGCGATGGACTGACCGGCCTGCAGGTGCGCCTCGACGTACAGGGTATCGGCGAAGGTTTTCACCGGCGAGGTGACGCCGAAAGCCGTTCCGACCAGCACGCGTACGGCGACCCCGGCAACCGTCACAGCGGGTATGTCCCCGGAGGGATAGTGGTAAAACGCCGGGTCGGTTTCCTCGTCCGCCTCCGGCAGGGCAAGCCACAACTGCAGGCCGTGCTGGCGGTGCGGCACGGCGCGCAGCGCTTCGCGCTCGCGCTCCGAATGTACGATGCCGTGCCCCGCCACCATCAGGTTGATGTCGCCGGGACGGATCGCCTGCAGGCTGCCGAGCGAATCGCGGTGCAGGATCTCACCCTCGAACAGGTAGGTCACCGTCGCCAGGTTCACGTGGGGATGCGGGCGCACGTCGATGCCCTGACCGGCCGGGAAGTCCGCCGGCCCCATCTCGTCGAAGAATATCCACGGCCCGACCATGCGGCGTCGCGCATTCGGCAAGGCACGGCGCACCGAAAAACCGCCGAGGTCGGTCACCTTCGGCTCGATCAGCTGCTCGATTGCGTCGCACGGCTGGCCGGTCGCGCATTCCAGTTCAACGTTCGTGAATAGATTGCTCATCGGTCAACTCCCGTTAATAACTTCAGCACTCATTTCCGCCACGCAGCGGGGCAGCTGAGCCTTCCGCGCCCGTCAGCCTCTCTGCATTATCCGTTAACGCATCAGCGACACAATCCCTGCACGCCAGCATCGGGTTAATCCCTAAAAGTGACCGGATACATTTTTCCCGGCAGCGAAGTGTCTTGAAAGCATGGCAAGAAAATGTATCCGGCCCGAATGGCGCCTGCTTAAGGGATATCGTTTTTATATTAAAGAACCAATGGCCACGGAAGCACACGGAAAACACGGAATATTCACCGATAATTTCTGTGACTTCCGTGGATTCCGTGGATTCCGTGGATTCCGTGGCTATTTATCACGATTTCGCTTTAAGTAAGCACCATTCGTATCCGGCCCCTTAGACGCCATTAATTACCACAATGATTATGGGCTGCAAAGGACAACCGCCTGTGGGAAACTGAACGCTTGACGAATCAATCGGGCCTGCCCTGCTGATTCCGCATCATTCAAGCCAGCCCGTAGCGACCCTTGAAACCGATCCCCTTCCAAAACACCTATGTCAGCCTGGGCAATGACTTTTACGTCAGAACCGCGCCCTCTCCCGTTTCGAATCCGGCACTGATTGTTTTCAATCAGGCGCTCGGCGATGAACTCGAGCTGTCGGACACCTGTCTGAACTCACCCGGGGGCGCCGCCATCCTGGCCGGCAATCAAACCCCCGAGGGCGCCGAGCCGCTGGCCATGGCGTATGCCGGCCACCAGTTCGGAAACTTTGTTCCACAACTGGGGGATGGCCGCGCCATCCTGCTCGGCCAGGTTGACGGCCCGGATGGCATTCAGCACGACATTCATCTGAAAGGATCCGGACGCACGGCCTATTCGCGTGGCGGTGACGGGCGTGCCGCGCTGGGACCGGTACTGCGCGAATACCTGGTCAGCGAGGCCATGGCAAAACTCGGCGTGCCGACCACCCGCGCACTGGCCGCCGTGACCACGGGCGAGCAGGTCGCCAGGCAGGAACTGCTGCCCGGCGGCGTCATCACCCGCACCGCCCGAAGCTTCGTGCGCGTCGGCACCTTCGAGTTCTTCGCCTCGAGAAACAACCTGGCCGCCGTGACCCGGCTCGCCGATTACGTCATCGAACAGCAGTATCCCGGGTGCCGTGATGAACCGAATCCCTATGTTGCCCTGTTCGAGGCCATTATCGACCGGCAGGCCGCGCTGATCGCGCAGTGGATGCGGCTCGGTTTTATCCATGGCGTGATGAACACCGACAATATGTCGATTGCGGGCGAAACCATCGACTACGGTCCCTGCGCGTTCATGGATCATTATGCCCATGACCAGGTGTACAGCTCGATCGATCGCTTCGGACGCTATGCCTATAACAACCAGCCGAACATCGGAGTATGGAACCTCACGCGGCTGGCGGAAACGCTCCTGCCCCTGCTGGCGGATGAACCCGAGGCCGCCGTCGAGGCCGCACAGGCGGCATTGCAGGCGTATGCCCCGTCATACGCGCGTTACTGGCTTGACGGGATGCGCGTGAAAACCGGCCTGCAGGCCCCCGACGATCAGGACAAGGCACTGATCAACGAGCTGCTGGAGATCATGCACGCCAACCGGGCGGACTTCACCCTCACGTTCCATTACCTGTCGACGCTGGAAGTCGACTCACCGGATCAGGACGGCAACGTGCGGGCCCTGTTCGGCGAGCCGGCGGCATTCGATCACTGGGCCCGGCAATGGCGCACGCGCCTGCACCGGGAAGGCAGCGACGATACGACACGCCAGGCGAGGATGCAGGCGGTCAACCCCGTGTATATCCCGAGAAACCACCGGATAGAAGCCGCCATCCGCGCGGCGGAAGATCATGACGATTTTTCGGCGTTCCATGCTCTCCATGCCGTGCTGCAAAATCCTTACAGGCAACAGCCGGGGAAGGACGCCTACCTGCTGCCACCGCAACCGGACGAGGTCGTGCAACAGACATTCTGCGGAACGTAAAAAGCGGGCCGGATACCCTTGAACAGGGTATCCGGCCCCCGCACTCACGCGGCGTACTTTTCCTTCGCCTCGCGGGCGCGCTGCGCCTCGTCCGGGTTGTAGGCCTTGCCCGACCAGAGCATTTCGTAGGCAATTTCCTCGTTGCCGTTCTCGCACAGGGCCAGCACCTCGCGGAACAGCGGCTGGAAAGTCTCGCTGCGATGGGAACGCTCGTGGTCCTCGAAAGAACGCCAGAACGTCACGATCAGCGCCTCGCGGTCTTTCAGCGGGCTGGTGACCGCCTGACCGATGGTCGAGCCTTCATTGGATATCTCCCCGCTGTTCAGAACCACGAAGCCTCCCACAAAACCGGTGTCGGAATGGTAGGTCTTCACGTTCTCGCACAGCATGGCGACCCGCTCCTGAAGGTCGTCGACCGTGTACCCGTCCTTGAGAAGCACCCGGTTCACGGTCACGACGCCGTCGGCGGGAAAATCAGGAATCAGATTACGCATGACAACCTCCTATATCGGTAATTTATCGTGTTCTAATATTATAATACCTTACTAATTTAGTCAAGTATTACGAACGGCATACCCCCGTTGCCCCGCCGCCCGAGTGAAACGGAATTCCTTTTACGAATAAGGGACCCGGGACCCCACCAACACAGGGCTGAATACAATTTCTGACCCGGGCAAACACCCCGCCGGGGGAATGAATCCGGCCATATCACGGGCGGCGCTAATTCCCGTCACCTGTACTATGAGTACACTATGCTTCCCGACCGGGTTTTACATCGCTGCCTGATCGTCGGCGTGTTCGCCGCTGTCGCGGTGGCCACAGCAGACAGTCAAACGGAGTCTGTAACCATGTCCGAACCGCGCATCGAAACCGCTGCCCGGCTGATGGATGAGTTCGCCGCGCATACCCGGGCGGATACCAACCAGCTTCCGCGGCGCTATCTGTGGACCGATGGGTTTGCGGTGTGCAACTACCTCGGCCTGGCGCGTGCGGCCGGCAACCCGGTCTGGCGCGAGCGCGCGCTGGCGCTGGTCGATGAGGTGCACCACACGCTCGGTCGGCATCGTGCCGATGATCACCGCCACGGCTGGATCAGTGGACTGGGCGAAGCCGAAGCTGAAGCGCATCCCACCGCCGGCGGGCTGCGCATCGGCAAACCCCTGCCGGAGCGGGCGCCCGGCGAGCCGCTGGACGAACGCCGCGAGTGGGACCGCGACGGCCAGTACTTCCACTACCTGACCCGCTGGATGCACGCCCTCGACCAGCTCGCGCGCGCCACCCGTGAGGCGCATTACAACCAGTGGGCACGCGAACTCGATGCAACCGCGTTCCGCGCCTTCACCTACATCCCCGCGCCGCCGCTGCCGACGCGGCGCATGCACTGGAAAATGAGTATCGACCTGTCACGCCCGCTGCTCGCGTCCATGGGCCAGCACGACCCGCTGGATGGGTACCTCACCACCCTGCAGCTGCGCGTCACGGCCGCCTCGCTGGCGCAGGCACAGGCACAACCGAACCTGGCGGAAGAGCGCCGTGAATACGCGGCGATGGTGCGTCGCGGCGACTGGGCCACAGACGACCCGCTGGGAATTGGCGGGCTGCTGGTCGACGCCTTGCGGGTGCAGCAACTCTCGCAGCAGGGCGCCGACATCGAGCCGAAGCTGTTCGAGCGCCTGCTCGATGCCGCGCACAGTGGACTGGCCATTTACGTCCGGGGTGGCGATCTGCAACTGCCGGCCCGTTACCGGCTGGCGTTTCGCGAGCTCGGGCTGGCGATCGGCCTGCACGCCGTGGAACGCATGCAGGCCGCCGACCCGGGTCAGCGCGCGCAGCTGGAGGGGCTCGCGCAGTACCTGCCGCTGGCTGGCGACATCGAGGCGTTCTGGCTCGACCCGGCTCAGCAGCGTTCGGCCACCTGGATCGAACACCAGGACATCAACACGGTGATGCTGGCGACCAGCCTGGTGCCGGACGGCTACCTCGACCTGCGCTAGGCCGGATACATTATCCGGGGAATGTGTCTCCGATCCCGTCAAGGGCTGGGATTGGGATGCGCCTCGTGGATCGCCTGTATCCCCTCCAGCACTCCTGTGGACAGTTCCAGATCGATGCTGGCGATGTTGCTGCGCAGCTGCTCCATGGTTGTGGCACCGATGATGGTACTGGTGAGAAACGGCCGGCTGCTGGCAAAGGCGAGCGCCATCTGCGCACAGTCCAGGCCGTGGGCGCGCGCCAGTTCGGCGTACGCCGCGGTGGCCTTTTCAGCGGCCGCACTGCTGTAGCGCATATAGTCCGGGAACAGGGACAGCCGCGCCCCCGGCGGACGCTCGCCATTCAGGTACTTGCCGGAGAGCACGCCGAAACCGAGCGGGGAATAGGCCAGCAGACCGCAGTGTTCGCGCCATGACACCTCGGCGGCGCCGACTTCATAAGAACGGTTCAGCAGGCTGTAGGGGTTCTGCACCGTCACCACGCGCGGCAGGTCCAGCTGTTCGGCAACCTGCAGGAAACGCATGATGCCCCACGGGGTCTCGTTGGACAGGCCGACGTGGCGGATCTTTCCGGCCTGCACGAATTCCTGCAGCACCGCCAGCGTCTCGGCAACAGGGGTCAGGTCGTCCTCGTCTCCGGGTTCGAAGCCCAGCTTGCCGAAGAAATTCGTGTTGCGTTCCGGCCAGTGCAGCTGGTACAGGTCGATGCAGTCGACCTGCAGGCGCCGCAGGCTGCCCTCCAGCGCCGCCTGCAGGTTTGCGCGGTTGAAACGCGTCCGCCCCTTTCGGATATGGTCGATCCAGCCCTCCCCGGGACCCGCGATCTTGCTGGCCAGCACGACCCGCTCGCGGTTGCCGGTTTTCTTCAGCCACTCGCCGATGATCGCCTCGGTCTGTCCGTAGGTATCCGAACGCGGCGGGATCGGGTACAGCTCCGCGGCGTCGAAGAAATTCACGCCCTGCGCGAACGCGTAGTCCATCTGCTCGAAGGCCTCGCCCCGGTTGTTCTGTTCCCCCCAGGTCATGGTCCCCAGGCAGATGACGCTGACCTCGAGTTCGGTGTTGCCGAGTTTTCGATACTGCATTGATCCTGCCTCCGCGCGACTATGCCTGCCGCAAGTGTAGCGAAAAGAAATCAACGGGGTCAGACCCGAATGGCGCTTACTTAAGCGGTTTCCCCCTCGATGTAGGGTGGATGAGGCACGCCGTGTGTGCCGTAATCCACCGGATGTGCCGTAAGGCACACAATAAAAAAGATGTTGTGTTGCTGCGCAACGCCCGGTGGGTTACGCAAAAAGCGCTA
>Ga0210101_1000278_pt1 | contig 18260 bp, 27 predicted proteins | sample Muzzi_PWC_D1_FD_185534 | JGI IMG/M metagenome (GOLD analysis project Ga0210101, IMG submission 185534) | Wetland microbial communities from San Francisco Bay, California, USA, that impact long-term carbon sequestration - Muzzi_PWC_D1 (SPAdes) | ecosystem: Environmental > Aquatic > Marine >... | reverse complement strand
GCAGGTACCTTCTTCATGGCGGTTCCTCCTGTTCCGGTTGGACTTCAAGCGCCCAGCACGCTGCCGTAGGCAGCGGACGGGGCGGGAGGACCGCCGTTCAAAGTTCTACGAGGTCTCGGACAACCTCAGATGCTGGTCGCGAATTCGCTCCAGAGAAGACTGTGGAGGCGCCGATCGAGTTGTCGGCGTTAGGCAGCGCGGGGCCACTGACCTCCCTCGCGCTCACCTCGCAACCTGTTTGGAGATTCCCACCGCAGCCAGGGCACCCTCAGCACAGGCATCACGGAGCCGCGCGGGTTCAAGCTCGAAGGTTCCGGCCACGCCGGGGGCTACCTCGCGCACACCGACGCCGGCGCGCGCCAGCTGGATCGAGCCGAGGATCTGCGCGCTGAGCAGGTTGGCCCTGAAGGCGGGATCGGCGACCGCGAACGCCTTCCGCTCGGCCCCCGCGACGAGAATCCGTTCCAGCCGCCCTACGCAGGTGGCCAGCGCCCCGCCGAGGCGAAGCCAGATCGGATCGGAGATCTGCTCGCGCAGCTCCTCGGTCGGCCGTCCCAGCAGCGAGAGGGAGTAGTCGACGAAGGCCGGATGCTCAAGACAGAAGTCGACGTAGCGCAGACACGCCTCGCGAAGCGCCGCGATCGGGTCCTCGGGCTCAGATGCCCCGGCGCTGCGTTCCTCGAGCTCAGCGAGGTAATCGACGAGCGTCAGGGCGAAGATCTCCTCCTTGGACTCGAAGCTGCGATAGATGTCGGGCTTGCTGAGGCCGGCGCTATGGGCGATCCTTTCGACCGAGGGGTCACGCCGGCCGTGCTCGTCGAGCAGCGTGCGCGTTGCCGTCACGATCGCCAACTCGCGCTGGCGTCGCCGCTCGCGCCGGGTGCTCTTGCCGTGTCTCGGCATCGCTGTATCCGAATTCTACCAACGGCGTAAACATTGGTAGAACTATTGGTACAGATGGAAAGGAGCAAGGAGATGGCACAGGCAGATAGATCGGTTCAGCTCTCTGAGGAGGTGCTGGAGGAGATCAAGGAAGGCCAGGAGGCGGCGATCGGCGCAGTCCGCGGCTTCGTCAGCAGCGTCGACAAGACCTTGGCTGGGTCGGCGAGCCCCTCGCAGGCCGAGAAGATCGTCGACTCGGCGCTGAAGATGGCCGACAAGCTGGTCGAGACCCAGTACGACTTCCTGAAGAAGGTCGTCCATAGCGCCGGCGAGTCGGTTGGGGCCGGTGAGGAGGCCGAGGAGGCGTAGCCGGGCTACGCCTCCTCGCGACATAGGGAGAGATCTTCGGTGCCACGAATCAGGGGCAGCGCCAGCGCCGAGATCGGTGCCCCCGTGGAAGAGATCTGGGCGGTGGTGGAGGATGTCCTCACCGCACCCGACTGGCAGGGCAACTTGGTGGCGATGTCGGCGTTGGAGCGTGACGCGGAGGGGCGCCCTGGGCTGGTCGAGGCGACGAACGACCTCAGGGTCAGGCATATCACCACGCAAGTGCGGTTCCGCTACGAGCCCCCCATGCGCCTTTCCTGGACGCAGGAGAGAGGTGACCTCAAGTCGCTCACCGGCTCCTGGGACCTGGAGGACCTCGGCGATGGGCAGACGCGAGCGACCTACTCCCTCGACGCCGATCCCGGACGAGTGCTCGGGATGCTGGTTCGCGGCCCCGCCGAGGCGGCCATTCTGGCGGGGCTTGTGAACGCCCGCCCGGATGAGCTCAAGCTGCGCATCGAGAATGCCTGATCCAGCTGCCTGGGCCGGCGCTGGCTACAGGCTCCGGAATCTCGATTTTGCGATTTCGAGGTCAGTCTCGAGCGGGCCCAGGGCGCCAGTCGCGCAGTTGTCCCTTCTCTTGCCAGGGAGCAGTCAGGCCGCTGCCCATGGAGTCCGTCTGTGATCTCGCTGGAGGCAATCCCGACCCCGCCGATCCCGCGCCTTCCTCTGGTGCCCGACCCGTTGCGGCGCGTTCGCGTGCCCGGCGACCTCGAGGCGGTCAGCGCACGCGCTGACGAGCTGGCCGATGTCGAGGCGCTGGGCATGACGGCGACCGGCGTCGAGCGGATCTGGGCCGGAGTGGAGCGCCTGTACCGCAGCGGCTTCTATCCGGCGATCGCTCTCTGCGTGCGTCGCCACGGTCAGGTCGTGCTCGACCGAGCGATTGGTCATGCGCGCGGCAACGGGCCGTCCGACCGGCAGGACGCGGCGCGCATGCTGGCCACGCCCGAGACGCCGTTCGTCATCTTCTCCGCATCAAAGGCGATGACCGCCGTCGTGGCCCACCTGCTCGACGAGCGCGGGCTGCTGCATGTGGACGACCGTGTGTGCGAGTACATCCCCGAGTACGCTGCCCACGGCAAGGAGGCGATCACCATCGGGCAGGTGCTCTCCCACCGCGCAGGGGTGCCGAACCTGCCGGCCGAGGCGTTCGATCTGGACCGCTTCGGCGACCGCGAGTTCCGGCTGGAGACGTTGTGCGCGACCAAACCCCGCTCGCGCCCTGGCAAGCTGCTCTCCTACCACGCGGTGTCGGGCGGCTTCATCATCGCTGAGATCGTCCAGCGGGTGACCGGCAAGGACATTCGCGCCGTGCTGGGGCAGGAGATCCTCGACCCGCTCGGCTTTCGCTGGGGAAACTACGGCGTCAGCCCGAAGGACGTCGACCGTGTCTGTCTGAGCTACCCGACCGGCCCGCCGCCGCTGCCGCCGCTATCCACCGTGCTCGAGCGTGCGCTGGGCCTCCCGCCGGATGAGATCACCGTCCGCTCCAACGACCCGCGTCTGCTCACCGGCATCGTTCCGTCCGGCAATGTCGTCACGACCGCCAACGAGCTCTCGCGCTTCTTCGAGCTGCTGGGCGCCGGTGGTGAGCTCGATGGCGTGCGCATCCTCGAACCGCGCACGATCCGCCGCGCCGTGTCCGAGCGGGCGTTTCGCGAGATCGACTTCTCCCTGGTGGCTCCCCTGCGCCACGCCAGCGGGTTCATGCTGGGCGCCAGGGCGGTCAGCCTGTTCGGTCCCGACACCGAGGAGGCATTCGGCCACCTCGGCTTCACCAACGTGCTCGGCTGGGCCGACCCCGAGCGCGCGCTGTCGGTCGGCCTGATGACCAGCGGGAAGCCGATGCTTCACCCGGCTCTGGGTGGCCTGTGGCTGCTCACTCGTGCGATCGGCCAGGAGGCGCCCAAGGTCGCACGCACGGGGATCTGGTTCACGGAAACCTGAAGCCTCTATCGCTCGTCGCGCGAAGCGGAAGTGGCAGGTGCACCAAGGGTGCGCGATCGGCGGACGGATGCTCTGGCCGGCGCTACGATCACACGTGTGAACAGGACTCCCCCCGTCGAGGTCCGTCGCGAACTCCGGCACGAGGTTGGTTTCGGGTGCCCTGTAGATGACTGCGGCAATCCTTACCTGGAATGGCACCACTTCGATCCTCCCTGGTCTGAGCGCGAGCATCATGATCCTGCTGGGATGGTGGCACTCTGTGGTGAGCACCACAAGAAGGCAGACGCTGGGTCATACACAGCCGAGCAGCTACGAGCCTTCAAGGGTAATAGGACGGCACTTGTCGGGGGCAGATTCGACTGGATGCGGAACGATCTACTCGTCGTCGTTGGAGGGAATTTCTACTACGAGACACCGATCGCAGTGCAGTTCCGCCAGCAACCTGTGGTTTGGCTAAACCGAGACGACGAGGGCTATCTGCTGCTCAACATCAGCATGCTCACGGCGACCCGAGAGCCGAGAGCGACAATGCAAGACAACTTCTGGGTTGCGTTGGGTGCCCCGATAGATCTTGACTGCCCACCATCAGGCAAGCGACTCCAGATTGCCTATGACAACGGTGACCAACTCGGCATCGAGTTCTTCACCCTCGACAATGCCGAGGATGTCGACGAGCGCTACCTCGACGCTCACGCTACACACTGGGGCATCTCATTCCCGATCACCGCTGTCGAGGTGCAGATGAAGGTCGGCGGCACAGACTTCGAGTTTGGGCCACGCTCGACCAAGCTCGGCGGGGTGCAAATGACTAATTGCTTCATATCGCATTGCGGCGCGGGCGTCGTGGTCGGCTAGCGGCCGCAAGAACGCTGCAACCGGCGTCAGGCCGCGGGCCGGCAGGATGCTGCCGCTTTCGCGTGGTTGTGAGCGCGTCGACGTCCGCCCGAAGACACCCGCTATGGACGAGGAGCAGGCCTGGATCTACGCCGCTTCGGTGAACACGAGAGCGGGCAGGCCGAGCATTGCGTTGGCGCAAGCCGCGGCAGCCTGTCTACCGCTCGAAGCCGAACTCCTCGGCGACGGTCGGGCCGGACGCGGGCGGCGGCTTCGTCATCGGCGTGGCTGTCGCTGGGGCGGGTTCGGGGACGGGCGCGTAGGTGGGGCTCGGGGCGGGATGCGTGGGGTGCGATGAAGAAACCGAGCGTCGGCGCGACCTCAGACGAGCCTGGCGCCGGACTCGACGTTGCCGCCGCTCTGCTTGGCCTGTTGCCCTGGCCCTGTTGTCCTTCCGCTTGGCTGCGGGGCGCTGCCTTCTCGTCTTCGTGGCCTCTTGTCCGTCGGTTTGGGGTCCCGAGCCGCCTCTGAGAATGTTTGCGCCCAGCACCGCGATCAAGCTGATCGCACAGGCCATGGCGGCGAAGGGGATCCAGCGACGAGGTTTGGTCTCCGCGCGGCGAGTGGTGTCGGCGGTCGGCCCTCCCGCTCGTCTTTGCCGAGCGGGAGGGCCTCAGTAGCCCACGGGCCATTGTCGGGTGCCACCTGGCTGGCGCTCCTGTCCTCCGGTTCGCCGACGGGGAACTCCCAGGTGTCGTCCTCGGCGTTCACCCGCCGGCCCCCTCACCCGCCCGCCGGGGCGCAGCGCGATCACCGAGCCCCCGAGCGCCTCGGCCAGCGGCGCGTACTCGGACTTCGGGTCGATCACCCAGGCGATGCGGCCGAAGACGCGCTGTCGGTAGATGTAGGTCCTTATGAGGGAGGACTTGGCGAAGCCGATCTGGCCGACGACGACCATGTTCGGCCCGGCCAGCGCCGAGCGCTCATAAAGCGCCCACGGGTCATAGAGCCAGGCGCCGCCGTAGGCGTCGCGGCCGATGTAGGCGCCGGGGGCGCCGAGGCTGCCCTCGCCGAGGAACGGGTAGACGGCCTGGAAGTGCGCGGTGGTCGCCCTGTGGCCGGGGCGCTCGCCGAGCCGCGGGAGCCTCACTTAGCGCCCCGCTGACCCTTGGTGTGGGCGTGAGTCGCCATCTACCCGCCCTGTCCGCAAAAGGGGCCGCGTGCCTCACGGGGCGCCCGCGCAGGCGATCGGCGAGCTCACCCGATCTCGACGACGCCGAAGCGGTCGTCGAACGCTTCGCGCTCCTCGACGGCCACGGCCTGGGCGAATCGGCTCGCCGTGATTGTGAAGCGGTCGAGGAAGCCGACGCTTCCGAGCAGCACCAGTCCGTCGCTGTGCCAGCCCTCGATGAAGCCGACTTGCGCCTCCCACTGGACGTACCGCGATTCATCGGCGTCGCTGGGATGCAGGCGCATGCCGATGGTCTTGTAGCGCGCCTTGACGACCCGCCCGCCTACGGCATGCGTGGTCTCGCCGTCGTGGTCGTCGATGTCGATCTCGAGCTGCTCGGCGAGCAGGTTGCTGGCGAGCACCGAATCGGCGCCGGTGTCGATCAGCCCGGTGAGGAGCAGGGTGCTCTGGCCGCCGTGGAGGAGGGACACGGGGACGAAGGGACGAAAGACCGGGCCGTCGAGCCGGGTGGACTGAGCGTCCTCCCGGTAGGGGTAAAGCCAGGGAAGCGGCGGGCGGTCAGCCAAGGCCGACGTAGATCGGCTCCTCCGCGGTGGGGACGCGGCCGTGCACGACCACGTGGTTGCGCCCCTTGGCCTTCTCGAACACGACGCGAGGATCCTTGTCGGCGATCACGACCTCGCCGCTGCGCGCATCGATCGCCACGTACTGGCCCTCATAGCCTCGGAAGTCGGTGCGGATCGGCTTCATCGCCACCCGATGATATCGGCCCCTCGCCCGCCAACTCGTCGCGTGCTGCAGGCACATCTTCGCCCGCGATCACCTCACCCCGCGGCAGAGCGGCAGGGTGCAGGCGAAGGCCGCGTCCTGCTCGCCGTGCAGGCGCTGCAACTCCAGGCGCGCCTGCGCCGCGGCGTGCTCGACGTTCGAGGTGCTGCGCTCCAGCCCCTCGGCGGAGCGCTCCGAGACGGTGACCATCCCGGCCCAGCGCAGCAGCGCGTGGCCGTCGGCCAGCTCCTCCTCGCGGCGCGCCGCGGCCTGCTGGCGGCGGCGGACCTGGGCGGTGGTGAGAAAGCCCTGGCGCTCGCACTGCACCTCCTCGGCGACCTCGGTGGTCCGCGCCGCCTCGGCGGCGGACTGCCGCGCCGGCGTCGCGCTCAACAAGCACGGCAAGTCCTACACCGCCAAGGCGATCGTCGACCTCGACTCCTCGCTGAGGCGGCTCCCCGATCGCATTCGACGCAAGCGGCTCGACGACATCACCCGCGGCGAGCTGCAGAAGGCGGTTGACGACTTTCGCTGCGAGGGGCTCTCGCTCCAGGATCAAGTCGATCGTCAATGCCGTCCGCTCGCTCTACCGCTGGGCGGTTGAGCACGAAAAGGCGACCGAGAGGCCCGCCGAGTCGATCCGCCTTCCTGCCAACGACTCATTCAGAGGCGCGGGATCGCGTCGCGGCCCCCGGCGAGTTCGCCTCCCTGCTCGGCCGGCTCGCGCCCGAGGACGCGCTGCCCTGGGCGCTTGCCGGATACGGGACCGCTTGCTCGCAGGAGATCCGCGCGCTCGAATGGCCGGAGGTCGACTTCGAGCGCGATGTGATGCTGCTCGCCGATAGCGATGCGGCGCGCAAGTCCGCCGCGGCACGAAGAATCGTGTTTGAGACTTTCTTGGCGGAGCGAGAAGACGAGGAAAGTGGCGGCTCTCCTTCGATCGCGGCGCGATAACCCGTCCGTCAGGATTCGAATGGCGTGTTTGGACTTGATGAGAAGATCGCCTCCCTGGCATCCGGCAAGCCGCTCGCCGCGCTCGCGATCGCGCTGCTGCTGGGGCTGCGCCATCCGCTCGATCCCGATCACCTGGCAGCCGTCGGGGCGATGGCAAGGGACTCCCGGGGAAGGTCGGCCCTGATCGGCCTCCTGTGGGGGACGGGCCACGCCAGCACCGTGGTCTCTCTCGGGGTGCCGATCATCCTCTGGTCCGCGACGCTGCCCGCGGGCGTCCAACGGTCGGTCGAGGCGGTGATCGGGCTGACCATCTTCGCCTTGGGTTTGCGCCTGCTCGTGCGCCACGACCGCAACCAGGCCCACCCCCATCCCCACCGACCACCGAGGAGCCTGCGCGAGGCCTACGCGGTTGGCGCCCTGCACGGGGTGGGTGGCAGCGCCGGGGTCGGCCTTCTGCTCCTCGCCGCGATCCCCGATCCCGCCGTCGCGCTTGCGGGGCTGGCGGTGTTCGCGGCAAGCGCCGCCTTGGCGATGAGCGTGATCGCCGCGGGCTTGGGCCGGGGCTTCGCGGCCCTTCCCGCTCCTTCGCTGGGGGCATTCGTGTGCGTCTTCGGGCTCTGGTACCTGGGCGCCGCTGCGGCCGGGGCGCCCTACCTGTTTTAGAGATCACTCCGCCGTGGGAGGGGAGATTTCGCTCGGCGCAGGTGGTCCGGTTTTCAGGCGGCGCCTACAACCGGTCGTGATCCAGGGGGAGAAGGGAAGGCACATCGTCTAAGCTCGCTCTCGCTGCGCAGATGGCGAGGATCGCGGCGCTTTCGCCGACGTCTCCTTCCCTTTGGCCTTCCCTTTGAGGAAATTCCAAGGCCGGCAGGAAGGTGGCTATCGCCGGAATCCCGCTCCTGGCCTAGAATCGCGGCTCCCGCGCCCGTAGCTCAGTTGGATAGAGCGTCGGTCTACGAAACCGAAGGTCACAGGTTCGAATCCTGTCGGGCGCGTTCCGAGGTCTTCACGTTTGACCTCCACCGATATTCACGTTTGGACCGGACGAACCGCGCGCTCGGTGGCGTCCGACGGCCATCGGCTCTCCCCGGGGGCGGCCATTGGACTTCCCCGCCCGCGGCCACCGTTTCTCCCCACCGGCGGCCATCGGCTCTCCCCACGCTGATCTGTCGGCGAGCGCTTCGCGGGCGACGTCAGGGCGGCGCGCTGGCTGCCCCGATCAGCTCGTCTGCGCTCTTGCGGCGGCGCTTGCGCCGCCTGGGCGGGAGACCTGCGGCAGCGCGCCGCTCCTCCTCGGCCTGGCGCGCCGCGAAGGCATCGGCGACGCGCAGGTTGCGGGCGACGAAGACGCTGGCGGCAAGGAGCGCGACCGGCACGAGGCCCGTCAGCCGGCACCAGCCGCGCGAGAGGTCGTTTGTGGCCGGGTCCTTGACCGTGGCGTAGGCGCGCTCGGCGGCCGAGCGCCGCGCGTAGGAGCTGCGGTGCTCCGCAGAGGGGTAGTCGTGCTTTTGGGCGGTCTTGGCGTTGACCGACGGGGGCACCGTGATCGTGCGCTGGGAGCAGCAGACGGGTGGGTGCTCGGGCGGGGAGATGACCTCGGGGCGGGCGTGGTCGAGCGCCATCGAGTCGGGCCGCAAGGGGCAGCGCAGCTTGCCCCGGGCGGCGGGGCAGCCGACGCGGCGATAGCCGTCGGCGTCATAACCCGTGAGCGGGCTGAGCTTGTGCCTGGCGAGCTCGGCCGCCTTGGCGTCGTGGGCGGCCGTCTCGGCCTCGCTCGCGCCGCGCGCCAGCGGCCCCAGCTCCAGCAGCGCGGCCGGGGTGGCGGGGCAGTAGAGCGCTCCGCCCGCGAGGATCGCCCCCATGTGGGTGCCCTTCGGCCCGCGGTCATGGGGGTGCAGGTCCTGGACGAGGCGGGCTCCCAGGCGCCGCACCGGCAGCGCCCACGTCTCCGCCACCCGGTGGGCGTAGCCCGAGTCGGCGAGGACGTCGCCGATCGCGATGCCCGCGGCGGCCATCCGCCCCAGCACGGGCACGAGCGCCGCGGGCGGGTCGGCCTTGCAGCTCGCGAGGTGGATGCGGCGCACCAGCTCGGGGACCGCCGGGCCGCGCTCCTCCGCGACAGCCGTGACGACCTGCAGGTAGTAGCCGTAGAAGGCCTCGTCGCGCTCGCCGGGGGAGTCCCCGCGCCGGTGTCCCCAGGAAGCCTCGGGATCGGCGCAGCTCCCGTCGCCCTTGCGGGGCGGGCACGAGAAGCTCTCCAGGTCGGTCCAGTCCACGGCATAAGAGCTCGTCTCGGGCTCCCCGCAGGCCTCGACGCTTGCCTCCAAGAGTCGGTCGAGCGCCTCCCCCAGCGCCTCGCAGGGCTCCCCGTCGGGCTCGGCCTTGGCCAGCGCCCCCGCCACCAGCGAGAAGGTGCGCTCCACCTGGCGATAGGTGAGCTCGTGCGGTCCCGACTTGCGCTCGGCGAGCACCCCGAGCCGTCTCCGATCTGCCTCGGGCAGCGAGAGGAGCGCCCCGTGCACCCGGCTCAGGTGCGCGGGGCGCCCCTCGCAGGCGACCAAGAGCATGCCGAGGAGCAGCGTGCGCACCCGCAGCTGGCGCGGGCGCACGCCAACCGGCAAGAGCGCCTCGATCCGCTCCGCGATGCCCGCGCGATCGACGACCTGCTCCAGCCGCTCAAGCTGCGCCGCGCTCTTCACCCGACCCTCCGAGCAGCGCCACGGCCTCGGCCTCCTGCACCCGCGGGAGCTCCGCCACCAGGTCACCGAGCCGCTGGGAGCAGCGCAGCCCGGCCGCGTCCATGAACGCTTGCAGGCCGACCAGCTCAGCGCACTCGCAAAGCCAGGTCGAGCGCAGCCGCCCAGACTCCAGGCGCGGCAGGGCGGCGTCGGCCGAGAGCGCCGCCCCCAGCGCCGCGGTGAGGTTGCGCCGCCCCGGGCTCTCGCCGCCGAGCAGGTAGCCCTCCCCGGCGAAGCGGGCGGCCTCATCCAGAGGCGCGTGGAAGCGGGCCAGCACCGGCACCGCCCGTGCCCTGCGTCCCGAGACCTCCACCACCAGCCCGCCCGAGCGACGCCTCACGTCGTCGCCGGTGACGTGGCGCAGCTCCGAGCCGACCAGCCCCGCCCCGGCCCCCAGGCAGAGGAGCGCCGTGGCGCGCATCCGCCTCCCCTCGGTGGGCTGGGCCCGAGCGAGGCGCAGGTAGCCCTCGACCTCCGCCTCCCCGTAGGGCGCCTTGGCGCGCTCGCGCGGCAGTCGCGCCGGCTCGGGCCGGGGAGACTCATGGGCGCGAGCCAGCGCCCGCAGGTTCGTCCTCAAGGTGCGCCGCGTCGCCGCCGAGACCGCCGCGCAGCCCGTGAGGATGAAGCGCTCGATCGTCGCCTCCGCCAAGAGCGCCTCCGCCTCCAGCTCCATCCCCACCGACTCGGCGAAGCCCGCCAGCCGCCCGGCGGCGTAGAGCAGCGCCTTGGCCCGTTCGCGCGCCTGCGGCGCGGCTCGCCTCACCGCCGCGCGGGCGAAGCCTGCCGCCTCGGGGGAGAGCGAGGCGGGGTCATAGGCGGCGATCGCCGCCGCTGCGAGGTCGCCCTCTCGGGGACTCATGGTCTATCCGACAGTAGGCTTACTATCGGACAGACCTACGTAGGATCGTAAGGCGCCCATGAACGAGAGTCCCGAGTCCCGCCTGCGCGCGCTCGCCGCCGAGCTCGCCGAGACCGGCTTCTCCCTGCCGGGCACGATCAACGTGGCGATGAACCGCTGCGGCAAGCCCAACTGCGCCTGCAAGGCCGACCCACCCAAGCTGCACGGCCCCTACGTCACCTGGACGCGCAAGGTCGAGGGCAAGACCGTCACCCGTCGCCTCTCGGCCGAGCAGCTGGAGCGCTACCGGCCCTGGTTTGAGAACCGCCGCCGCCTGCGCGAGCTCACCGCCGAGCTCGAGGCGCTCTCGCTCCAGGTCGCCGAGCGGGCCGAGGGCTGGGCGCCCGCCAAATCGGGCGCCGGAGCCGATCGGCGCCGGCGCTGAGCGCCCGGTCGGTGTGGCGCCCCGCCGCTTAACGTGTGGTCACTGCGAAAGCGGTCCGCGCAATCCCGCATCAGCAAGCGGTTGATTCCAAACGTGAAGACCTCGTTCCTCGCCGTTCCGGGCGAGGCCGCGTTTTTCCTATTGCAGAGCCGATTGTGCGGCTGTGGGTTGAGTCGGCGTTCCGCGAGGCTCCCGGCGATTCCGGGGCGTTCCGGAGCGTCGTGGTCACATTTTGGTCGCATTTTTTGCCGTCGGCGAGCTTGGCGAGATCGGCCATCGAGACGCCGAGAGCGTCCGCGATCCCGCTCACGGTGCCCCAGGTCGGGTTGGCTTCTCCGCGCTCGATCAGCGAGAGCGTTTTCGGCGTCATCCCGCGTTCGATCGGGGCGGCGTTGAGCCGCTCGTGGAGATGCGCCGCAGTCCACGCGTCCGGATGTCGGCGTAGCCTCGCATCCTTGACGACGCTAGAGAACGACATCCCACGATCCTCGGCGTCACCGCGATACGTGCTGGGGCGCTACGGCCAGGCTTTCTCGACCCGCGCGAGGGCCGAGCAGGTTCGAGCCGAGATCGAGCAGCTTGTGGCCGGCGGTCGCGATGTTCTGATCGACTTCGAGGGCGTGCGCTCGGTGAGCCACTCGTTTGCCGACGAGCTGATCGGCGTGTTTGCCTCCCACTATGAGGCGGACCGCCAAGCTCTGCGCCCTGTCGCCATCGGCCTCTCGGCGCAAGCCCAGCGGGTCGTGCTCGGCAGCCTGGAGCAGCGGGGTCTCTCCGATGAGGTCTCGCGCGAGCTGGTCCCGCATTAGGCGGTCAGTCGGCCGAACGACAGCAACCGTCTCCGCCGAGTCCGATATGGCAAGAAAATGGGGCCGGCGAGCTTGCGCTCTAAGCGTCGCTGGAAGCGACGCACCGGACCCCAAATCCACGCCCAAGGATAGCGCTGGCGCCCCGCCGTCCCTGTTGCCGCGCGCTACCACCGCTCCTCTCGGATTGCCTCGCGGGCGTTCGCCGTTGCCCAGCGGTCCTCGTGCTCATCGGTCGGGAGAGCTGCCTCGATCTCGTCCTGCCGGCGCCGCCGGTGCTTTGCCGCTTGCTTTGCCTCGGCGCGGGTCATCCAAGCGCCGCCCCCGTTCTTCGGGCCGGCGTGCTCCGTCTTGATTCGCTCGCGACCCATTGGTGCAGGATACAGATTGTCTGAGGCGGAACCTCGACCTTCGGCCGAAGTGACCGCACCGGACAAGCCGCATCTCGGTCGCATACTCGCCGCAAACGGCTCTGGCAAGCGGGCGCTCGTCGATCTACGACACCGAGGGTCAGCTCTGCTGCCGCTGGGCCCATCGATCCTTGCGGTGCTTCACTCCAGGCCGAGCTTGTCCCACGAAAGGCCGGCCGCTTCCTCATCTTCGGTCATGTGACGGAGAACGCCACGCGAAGCATGTGCGCTGAACTGGTCCAGATCGCCCCAGTCATCGAGAGGTCGTTTGCCTTTGCCTGCGTCCGGCGCTTTCCTTCGCTCGGGCCTACTCGGCCTTGATGCGCTCGTGGGCCACACCTTCTAAGATACATGTTGTCTGTGCGACCGACTACGAGGAAGACCTACGGCAGGACGGCCAGCGGCAGGCAAATCACCGACGATCTGCTTGACGCCCTCGCCAGGAAGGCGGAGGCGGGATACGAGATCGAGGACACGACGGATCGCGCTGAGCGACTACGCCGGTTGGCAAAGCGCTTGCGTCGCGCGGATGGGCTGGACCACGACGCGCTCGAGCGCATCGAGGAGCTGGGGGAGGTTCGGGAGGAAGTGTGCCGCATTGCCGCTGCCCATGGGGCCTGCAACGTTCGCTTGTTCGGCTCAACCGGACGTGGGGAGCGGGACGCCTCCAGCGACCTCGATCTTCTCGTCGACATGGCAGAGGACCGGACCTTGTTCGACCTGATCGCGCTGTCCGACGCGCTGGAGGAGAGCCTTGGAATCCGGGTGGATGTCGTCACCGAGGCCAGCCTGTCGCCTTACCTGCGGGACCGTGTTGTCGGTGAGGCGATCGCGCTCTGACGGTTTTTTGTATCGTGTATTGATACTTGATACGATACCTGCCGTGGTTAAGGATTCCGACGTCTACGTTCTTAGTGGGCTGTTAGCCCACGACGGGGCTTGGAGCTACAGGTCGCTTGCCGAGCGTCTCCGTGTTCCGCATCCGGTTGTGCAGCGGGCGCTGGAGCGAGCGAGGGGCGCGGATCTGTATTCCGCCGACCGTCGCGAAGTCCACCTCCCTCACTTCGAGGAGTTTGCGCTTCACGGGTTGCGCTTCGTTGCTCCCGCTCGGCTCGGTGCGCTGACGCCAGGCGTGCCTGCGGCATGGGCGGCGGAGCCGATGGCGGGCGCGATCCGGTCTTCGGGCGACGAGCCGCCTCCCGTTTGGCCCTATGCCTACGGGCAAGTTCGGGGGCAGGCAATCGAGCCGCTGCACTCTGCGGCACCCGAGGCGGTGGAGAATTGGCCGGAGCTCGGTGAAGTCCTCACCCTGCTCGACAGCCTCAGGGCTGGAGATGCTCGGGTCCGGCAGGTGGCCGGAGACCTTCTCTCCAAGATGCTGCGGGACCGCTCGGAGGTCGCAAGCCGATGAGCGCGCTTCAGCTGGAGACCGCGGCTACGCTCCTTGGGCCGCTGCTGGGTGAGGTCGTCTTCGTCGGGGGCGCCACGGTTCACCTCTGGATCACCGAGCCCGGCGCTCCCCCGACGAGGGCGACGGAAGATGTCGATGTGGTTTGCGAGGTGGCGAGCCGCGTGAAGTACCATCGGCTCGGCGATCGATTGCGCGATCGGGGGCTTCAGGAGGCGGTGGGCGCGCCTGTCATCTGTCGGTGGAGTAGCGCCGATCCGCAACTCGTTCTGGATGTCATGCCGACCGATCCAGACATCCTCGGCTTCTCCAATCCCTGGTACGAGGAGGCGATCTCCAGCGCCGTGACGGTCACTCTCGAATCTGGCGCCGAGATACGCGCCGCAGCGCCTGCGGCGCTCGTCGCGACGAAGCTCTGCGCATGGAAGGGCCGGGGTGGCGGCGATCTGCTGCGCAGCCTCGACATCCACGACGTCATCACGCTGCTCGACGGCCGCCCGGAGCTGGTCGACGAGATCCAAGGCGCCCCGTTCGCTCTCCGCGCCTATGTCAAGGGCGAGCTTGCCGAGCTGCAAGCCGAGCGGGACTTCGACTACGCGATCGAGGGCGCGACGGCGAGCTACGGACCTGTCGGCATCGATCGCGCCAACTTGGTCCACGAGCGTCTCGACCGGCTCGTCTCCATGTGAGCCTGGGGCAACAATTGGGACAACATGCCCCACAGATTCCAGCCGATCTCCACGTAGCTCGATTCGCCGGAAACCGCTTGAAGTGGGGCTCCACGTAGCCCAGCGGGTCTGCGGGGTCAGCCTACGAATCTGATCGTCCTTGCGGGAAACCGAAGGTCACAAGTCCGAATCCTGATGGGTGCACACCCGCCCGCTGTTCGGGATCAGCCACCTCTTGCGAACCTGATGACCCGATGTCCCTTGGCTACGCAGCGGTGGATGCCGCCATCCCCATAGAGACCGGCGAGCTTGCAGCGGAAGCCGAGGACCTTATGGCGAAGACTCCCGACTTTTCCGATCGCCACGTTGTAGGCACGGACTACCCGCCTGGCCTTGCGACACCCAACTCGCTTTGCCTTGATGCCAAAGCTATTGAGGGTGGGGATGTTCCCGCAGCTATGAAAGCTAGCCCGTAGCGGGATAGCTCCACCAGACGTTGTGGCTGCGAAAACCTGAGAAGAGGTGAGGGCTAACGCGACGAGCGCGATCAACCTGAATCGGTGGCGGCGGCGTGCTGATTCGAGCATTTCGGTGATTCTTATCTGCGGCACCGCCCGGTGCAAGCCCTCCTCCATACATGCTACCTTTATGTACATGAGTGAGTCGGTCGGTGTTGCGGAGCTGCGGCAGAACTTGAGCGTCTATCTGCGCCGGGTGAGCGGTGGGGAGAGGCTGATCGTCACCGACCGCAACCGGCCGGTGGCCGAGTTGGGTCCGGCGCCGAGCACCGGGCCCGACGTCGACCGGCTCATTGCCGAAGGACGGGTGTCGCGTCCGGTGCGCTCCGGTCTGCCGGGGCCATTGGAGCTGACGGGCGACCCGCGGGCTTTGAGCAGGGCGCTTGACGACATCCGTGGCGACCGCTGAACCGTGGCCGTCTTCTACGCGGATGCCTCCGCGCTGGTCAAGCTCGTCCGCGAGGAGGCCGAGTCGGCGGCGCTGCGCGCGTTTCTGGCCGATGCGGACTTGGTCAGCAGCGAGCTGGTTCTGGCTGAGATCCCCAGGGCGGTGTGCCGAGCGGTCGCACAGGAGCCGAAGCTGCCGCTCGATCTGTTGCTGGAGCGCGCGGGAGATTTGATTGACGCGCTCGCCCTGCGGCCTCTCGATCGGGCGCTGCTGGCCGCCGCGGGAGCCCTCGCTGAGCCTGCGCTGCGTGCCCTCGACGCGATTCATGTCGCGTCAGCCGTCGATCTCGAATCGATCGAGGCGTTCGTGACCTACGACGATCGCCAGGCCGCCGCTGCGCGGCTGGCGGGTTTGCGGACGATGGCGCCGGGCACCTGACGCTCGCTTCCCGATAGGAAAGAACAGCGGGTCCCGACTGGGGCAACAATTGGGGCAACATGCCCCACGGGATTCCAGGCGATCTCCACGTAGCTCGATTCGCCGGAAACCGCTTGAAACCGTGCTCCACGTAGCCCGGCGGGTCTGTGGGGTCAGGCTACGAAACCGAAGGTCACAAGTCCGAATCCTGATGGGCGCGGTTCCTCCCCGTTCCGGGCGAGGCCGCGGATTTCCCGGTGCAGAGCGGTTTGTGCGGCTTCGGCCTGAATCGGCGCCCAGCAGGCAGGATTGGCACGGCTTTGACGCGGCCGCCTACAACTCGTTCTACCAGGCGGTCGACGTGAGCTCGTCGGGGTGCCAGTTCAGTGCGATTTCCGTGACCGCCGCACGGCAGCGGCGACGTTGGGCATCGGCTCGCCGGTCAGCGTCTCTCCCCAGCCCTCGGGCAGCGGCGCCATGTCGGGCTCGTCCTCGGGTTCGTCGGCGACAACGATCCGCGCACGCGCGGCCTTCGCCTCGTCAAGGTCGAGCACGTCCCGCAGCAGCCTTTCCTTCGCGGTCATCCGCAGAAGGTACGCGGGCTTCCCAAGCAACCTTTTCTTGTGGGTGAGCCAACCCAAGGAAAACGCCTAAACCTTTGCTAGCTTGAGGTTATCCAAGGCTAGCGAGGGAAGAACTTGGCAGCAATTGACGAAAAGACCCGCGCCGGTGGGCGAGCTGGCGAATTTGTCGATGTCGCTTCGGATCGCGGCGGCTACGCGATGTTCATGCCCAAGCCTCTGCCGCCAGATCCCCCGCTTGAGATCGACGAGACGCTTCAGCGCCTCTTGGACAAAGCCAACCAGGCGCTCGGTCGTCTCGACGGCATCACCCTGCTCCTTCCCGATCCTGACCAGTTCCTCTACAGCTACATACGGAAGGAGGCCGTGCTCTCCTCGCAGATCGAGGGCACGCAATCCTCGCTTTCCGACCTCCTGCTGTTCGAGCACGATGTTGCGCCGGGCGTGCCGATCGAGGACGTTCGGGAGACGACCAACTACATCGCCGCGCTCAACCTCGGAATTGCCAGCATGCGGGAGGGGTTGCCGTTGAGCCTCCGAGTGCTGAAGGAAGCCCATGGGGAGTTGCTTCGGGGAGCGCGCGGCAGCGAGACCGGCAGGGGGGAATTCCGTCGCGTGCAGAACTGGCTCGGTGGATCGTCGCCCGAGTCGGCGCGTTACGTCCCCCCGCCTCCAAACGAGGTCCCGGATGCGATGGCGGCCCTCGAGAAGTTCTTGCACGGCGACCCCGTGGCAACGCCCATCCTGATTCGCGCCGCACTGGCACACGCCCAATTCGAGACGATTCACCCCTTCCTCGACGGCAACGGCAGGCTCGGTCGCCTGCTCGTCACGCTTCTTCTCTGTACTGAGACCGGAGACGGAGGCGAGCGTGTCTTGACGCGGCCGCTGCTCTACCTGAGCCTGCATCTGAAGCAGCACCGAGACAGCTATTACGACCGCCTTCAGGCGATCCGGACGGACGGAGACTGGGAGGGCTGGCTTCGATTCTTCCTGGAGGGGGTGATTTCAGTCGCCACCCTCGCCACGGCGACGACCAAGCGCATCGTTCAACTGATCGAGCGCGATCGTCAGCGCATCCACGAACTTGGGCGGGCGGCGGGATCGGCCTTGCTGGTCTTTGATCAGGCGGTCAAGGAGGTCGTCCTGCGGATCCCCTCGACCGCCCAACGCCTGCCGATCAGCGAGCCGACCGTGGCGACCGCCACCACCCACCTGGAGAATCTCGGCATCCTGCGCGAGATCACCGGCAAGCCAAGGAACAAGATCTTTGCCTATGACCAGTACCTCGCAATCTTGAGCGAGGGGACCGAGCCGCTGTAGTGAGCTGGCTCTGATCTCGCCGAACCGGTTCAAGCCTCCCAGCAGTTGGGAGATCGTCCACCCTCGACAACCTCCGCTTCGGCCTGGCGGCGCTTGCGCTCGGCGCTCTCCTTCGCTTCTGCGCGCGTCATCCATGCCCCGCCACCGTCCTTGGCTCCGGCCTGCTCGGTCTTGATGCGCCGGGGATCCACACCCTCTAAGATACATGTTGTCTGTGCGACCGAGGACGAGGATGACCTACGGGAGGACGGCCAGCGGCAAGCCAATCACCGACGACCTGATCGATGTTCTCGCCAAGAAGGCGAAGGCAAAGCTCGTCGCCGCCGTTGACGAGCTGCCCGCGACCGGTCCTGCATCACGGGGAGCCGAGAATCCGGAGCTTGATGCGCTACGATGATGCGTATGACGCGCACCACGGTTGATGTCGATGATCGAGCGCTTGATGCTGCGCGTCGGGAGCTGGGGACGAAGGGCCTGAGCGAGACGGTCAACGCCGCGCTTCGCGAGGCGACGCGGCGACGGGTGCTCCGGGGCTTCGATGTGCGGCGCGACATAGACGGGACTCCCGAGGAGGTTCGGGAAGGGCGGCAGCGGCTCTGAGCGCCGACGAGGCGGCGAGGCCGGTCGAGCTCGCCGGCCCGGCGCTCTTCGACACCGGCGCCTGGACGTGGGCGCGGGACCGTCGCTTTCCTCATCTTGCGGAGTGGTTCAACGCCCAGGTCGAGGCGGGGCTGGTGTTGGTCTGCGATCTGG
>Ga0210101_1000277_pt1 | contig 18282 bp, 14 predicted proteins | sample Muzzi_PWC_D1_FD_185534 | JGI IMG/M metagenome (GOLD analysis project Ga0210101, IMG submission 185534) | Wetland microbial communities from San Francisco Bay, California, USA, that impact long-term carbon sequestration - Muzzi_PWC_D1 (SPAdes) | ecosystem: Environmental > Aquatic > Marine >... | reverse complement strand
TCGAGGTGGCGGGCGATGGCTGGCGGGTGGTCTCGGGCGACGGCGGCGCGCTCGACCTCGAGACGAGCGAGCTGGCCACCCGGCTCCGGCGCCCGAGCCCCTGGCCCGGCGCCCTGCGCACCGACCGCCGCCATTGACCCCCGGCGGCTTGATTGAGAGAATGCCGCCCTGCGGCAAGAGCCCAAGGCGACACCCGAATGAATCCTCCAGAGAGCGGATCGAGCAGCTCAACGGGCGACCGGTCCGGCGGCGATCCGTCGGGCGCTCGAAGGGAACCGATCCGGCACTTCCTGCCGGGGCCCGTCTACGTCACCGAAGCGGTGCGGGCGTCGATGACGGCGCCGATCGTCGGCCACCGCTCGGACGCCTTCAAGCAGGTCTACCGGCGGATCGCCGGCGGGCTCCAGAGGGTCTTCCGGACCGCCCGTGACGTGCCGTTCGCCACCGGCAGCGCGACGCTGGTGATGGAGCTCGCCCTGGTGTCGACGGTGCAGCGCGACGTCCTCAACCTGGTCTCGGGAGCGTTCTCGGAGCGCTGGCACAAGATCAGCCGCTCCCTGGGCAAGCGGGCCGACCGGCTGGACGTTCCCTGGGGGCGGGCGATCGATCCGGACCTGGTGCGGCGGGCCCTGGCGCGGAAGCGTTACGAGGCGGTGACCGTGGTCCACAATGAGACCTCCACCGGCGTCATCAACCCGCTGGAGGAGATCGCCCGGGCCGTCCACGAGACGAGCGACGCGCTGGTGCTGGTCGACGCCGTGTCGTCACTCGCCGGCGCCCCGGTCGAGACCGACGCCTGGGGCCTCGACCTGGTGCTCACCGGCAGCCAGAAGGCGTTGGCGGTACCGCCGGGCCTCGTCCCCTTCGCGGTCTCGGAGCGGGCCGAGACCCGCGCCTCGGGGATCGAGCCGCGGGGGTTCTATACCGACGTGCTCCGCTACCTCGAGTACCACCGCAAAGACGGCCCGATCACGACGCCTGCCATCCCTGTGGTCTGGGCGCTCGACCGGCAGCTCGGGCGGATCGCCGAGGAGGGCGTCGAGGAGCGCTGGGGCCGCCACCGCATGCTCCAGGCGCGGATGGTCCGGTGGCTCGACGAGGGGGGCGCCCAGCGTGGCCTCTCGTTCGCCGCCGAGGAGGAGGCCCGGTCGCCGACCGTGAGCTGCCTCTCGCCGCCGGACGGGGTGGAAGCTCCGGCCCTGGTGCGGCGGCTGGCGGAGAAGGGCTGGACGGTGGCGGGCGGCTACGGCGCCTGGAAGCAGAGCACCTTCCGCATCGGTCACATGGGGGAGGTGACAATGAACGACCTGGAGGATCTCCTGGCGGTCCTCGAAGAGACGTTGGACGAGGCCATCGGCGGCGCGGGGGGCCGCCGGGCCTGACTCCGAGTCGACCGGTTCCGAATCGATCGAGAGAAGGCTCCGACCCAAGACGGCCCAGTAAGGGAGAGGACATGGCGAAGATTTTGATCTCCGACCCGCTGCAGGCAGCGGGCATCGACATCCTGCGCGAGAGCGGAGCCGAGGTGACGGTCCTGGACGAGGGGGACCGGGGGCGGCTGCCCGAGATTCTGGGCGACCAGGACGCCCTCGTGGTGCGCAGCATGACCAAGGTCACCCGCGAGCTGCTTCAGCACGGCACCAACCTCAAGGTCGTCGGCCGTGCCGGCATCGGCGTCGACAACATCGACGTGGCGGCGGCGACCGACCAGGGCATCCTGGTGGTCAACGCACCGACCGCCAACCTGCTCTCGGCCACCGAGCACACCTTCGCGCTGCTCCTGGCGCTCGCCCGCAACGTGCCGCTGGCCGACGCCTCGATCAAGAGCGGCGAGTGGGACCGCAAGCGGTTCGTCGGCACCGAGCTCCAGGGCAAGACCCTGGGGGTGATCGGCTTCGGCCGCATCGGCCAGAAGGTCGCCGAGCGGGCCCGCGCCTTCAGCATGGAGGTGATCGCCCACGATCCCTACCTGGACTCCGCCGTGGCGGGTCGGCTGGACGTCGAGATGGTCGAGCTCGAGGACCTGCTGGCGCGCTCCGACGTCCTCACCCTCCACACGCCGCTCACCGACACGACGCGGAACATCCTCTCGGCCGAGCGCATCCGCGGCATCAAGGAGGGCGCGATCCTGGTCAACTGTGCCCGTGGCGGGCTGGTGGACGAGAAGGCGCTTCTCGAGGCCCTGGAGTCGGGGCGTCTGGCGGGGGCGGCGCTCGACGTGTTCGCCGAGGAGCCGCCGACCGACCTCGCGCTCGCGCGCCACCCGAAGGTGGTGGCGACACCGCACATCGGCGCCCAGACCCGGGAGGCCCAGGAGCGGATCGCGGTGCAGACGGCGCGCATGGTGCTGGCGGCTCTCGAGGGCTCGCTGTCGGTGACCGCCGTCAACCTGCCGTTCTCGAGCACCGGCAGCCGGGGCGAGCCCTACCTGCGTCTGGGCGAAAAGCTGGGCCGTCTGGCCACCGGGCTCGCCACGGGGAGCGTCGAGTCGATCCAGGTGGACCTCTGGGGGATCGACGAAAGCTTCCGGGTGCCGGTCTCGGTGGCGGCCCTCAAGGGGGCGCTGGAGCCGTTCCTCGGCGAGGGCATCAACTACGTCAACGCGGAGCGGGTGGCCGAGTCGCGAGGCGTCGAGCTGGTGCGGGCGACCCACTCGAACCCCGGGGACTATCCGCACCTGGTGGCGGTGACCCTCCGGAGCTCGGAGGGGGAGGTGTCCCTCCACGGCACCCTCTTCGGCGAGCGCGATCCGCGGGTGGTGTCGATCGAAGGGCACCGCCTCGAGTTCCTTCCGGAGGGCAAGCTCCTCGTCCTGAGCAACCGGGACGTGCCCGGCGTGGTGGGGAAGATCGGCACGCTCCTGGGGCTCGCGGGGGTCAACATCGGCGACATCCACCTGGCCCGGGGCGACAGCGGGCCGCGGGAGATGGCCCTGGCGGTACTCCGGCTGGACCAGGCCCCGGACGAGGAGATCCTGGAAGCGCTCCTCGAGCTGGACGAGGTCGAGTGGGTGCGGGTCGTGGAGATGGACTGATGGCGCGGGTCGGCCTGGTCTTCGGCGGTCGGAGCGTGGAGCACGAGGTCTCGGTGACCTCCGCCCGCACGGTGGCGAAGGGGCTCGCCGAGGCCGGGCACGAGGTGGTGCCGCTGGGGATCGGGCCGGACGGCGTGTGGGTCGGTCGGGAGAGCGCGGCGGCGGCGCTCGCGGGGGAGCTGGACCGGTTGCCGTCGGCGGGCGGCGGCTCGGCTTCCAGTCGGGCGGCGAGCCCGGCGGCGAGCCTGGGCAAACTGGTGGAGGCCGTGGCCGGCGACGGCGTGGAGGTGGTCTTCCCGATCGTCCACGGCACCTGGGGGGAGGACGGCACGCTCCAGGGCCTCTGCGAGATGGCGGACCTGCCCTACGTGGGGGCGGACGTGACCGCGAGCGCCCTGGCGTTCGACAAGGTGCTGACCAAACGCCAGCTCGAGGCGGCGGGGATTCCGGTGGTGCCGTACGAAACGGTGGAGCGCAAGCGCTTCGAGGCCGACCCGGAGGGGTTCGTTCGCCGGCTGGACCGGTTCGAGCCGCCGCTCTTCGTCAAACCGCGCGCGGGCGGCTCGAGCGTCGGGGTGCGGCGGGTGGGGGAGCGGGGCGAGCTCCCCGAGGCGGTGCGGTTCGCGCTCCGGTTCGACGACGGGGTGCTGGTCGAGCGGGGTGTCGCGGGGCGGGAGCTCGAGGTGGCGGTGCTCGGCGATCGGGAGGCTCTGCGGGCCTCGGTGGTGGGGGAGATCGTGCCGGGCCGGGAGTTCTACGACTACGAGGACAAGTACCTGACGGACGGTGCCAAGCTGATCGCCCCGGCGGAGCTGCCGGAGGGGCTCGCCGGCCGGCTGCGGAGCCTCGCGGTCGAGGCATTCGGGGCGATCGGGGGCCACGGCATGGCGCGGGTCGACTTCCTGGTCGAGCCCGGGGCCGGCCAGGGTTCCGGGACGGCCGCGGGGGAGGGTGTGTACGTCAACGAGATCAACTCCCTCCCCGGGTTCACGAGCATCTCGATGTACCCGCGGCTGTGGGGTCTCACCGGCGTGCCGCTGGGCGAGCTGGTCGGCGAGCTGGTGGAGATCGCGTTCCGGCGCCACCGGGAGCGCCGGCGCCTGGACGAAGGCATCCGCACCTGGATCGCGGAGCTCGCGGGGCGGCGGTAGGGGTAGGTCGCCGCCGATTGTCCATCTCAACCTGAAGCGGCGGGCGTCCCCGCCGGCCGATGAGGGAAGAACCTCCCTCCGAAACTGACGCGGCCGGACCTGTGCCGGCCGAATTGCGAGCGCAGCGAGCGGCCTCCCCCATTCTTGGGGGCAGGGTCTTGAGTGCGGTTCCCTACCTCTCTGGGTGTTTCGAAAAGTCGCGTAATCTTGTACTGAGATAGTCCAGGATCGCGAAAGGGTTGCTCGAAAGGAGGACGCTACACCGAACTTCCCAGAACCGTGATCCAGCTCTCCCCGACAAAGGCACAGCCGGCGAAAGCCGGTGCCGCAAAGCCACGGGTCCTCACCTCCTCGCTGCGGACCTCCCCGGGATATCAGGACCGCCGAGCTGCCGAAAGGCGAGCACGGCGGTCCTTTTTTGCTGGTGACCGCGACGTGGTAACTCACCGCGGGCGCAGGTTCAACGCGACGAGGCACCAGCTAGGAGGCCTCGACGGCTAAACACTCCGGGCCCCTCGCCGGTCCATGCTGATGCCGGGGACGGAGGCGCCCGGAACCGGGCGCCCGAACGATCGACGAGGAGTGGACAGCAATGGCTACCGGATACCTGAACCAAGTGACCTGTTCGACGGTCTGCGCCGTCATTCTTGGGCTCTTCTATGCGTCATTGGCGATCGGGGAGCCGATCCCGCTCCCGTTGCTCAGGCCGTCTCTTGCGTCGTCGGAAGCGCCCTTGCCTTGGAGTCTGCGGGTCGGGGAAGACTGGACTCGGGTCGGCATCCGTGACAGCGCCTGGCCCAACGGTCTCTACGTCGTGGATCTCGATGGCGACGACGTCCAAGAGATCATTCTGAACGCGGGGGGTGTGCTCGGAGAGTTCTGGTACGTGCTCTCTCACTCCTCGGAAGGCTATCGGCGGGAGTGGTTCAGCTCTCTCCCCGAGAGCGTCATCGGAACCGCCAACCTGGACGGCGCTCCCGGAGACGAGATCGTGGCAGCGGGTGGCGGTGTAGTCCTGATCTACGACGGCGCCACTCGGGAGCTGCTTCATCGTGTCTCGAGCAGCGCTTCCTGGGGGGCCCAGATCGCGGACCCTGACGCTGACGGTGAGCTGGAGCTATTGACCTGTGGCGGGGATTACGACGCCGGATTCTACGTCCACGACCTTCTTACCGGCCGACAGGAGCTCCACGCGGCAGAGTACAGGTGCTGGGGAGTCGCTGTAGGCAACGTGGACGAGGATCCGGCCCCGGAGATCGTTCTCGGAGGCGGTATTTCGAGCGAGGGCGAGTATCCACCGGGTTACGTCATCGACGGGGTCACTCACAGGCTGGAGTGGACCTACGATCCCGGGGTCTACGTCCCGGCGTTCGGCGAGCTCGTCCGCCTCGGAGACCTGGACGGGGATGGCAGGGAGGAGATCGTCGCGGCATCGTTCGATTCCTTCGTCGTCACGATCTACGATGCGGATCTCCGTCTGCCCGCATGGGAGATCCCGGTGGAAGGGACAGTGGGCGCTCTTCGGGTGATGGATGTGGAAGGTGATGGCTACCTAGATGTGGTCGTCGGCGGCACGAGGTCGTTTGGCGTGGATGTCTGGGATTCTCAGACCCGAACGCTCAAGTGGTCCATCACGAGCCCGGAACCAGCCATCATGGAGATTGGGCTGGGAGACACGGATGGCGATGGCGTGAACGAGCTGGTCTGGGGTGCGGGACAGTCGCAGTTTGAATCGAACTATCTGGTGATCGCGAGCACGGCGACTCGACAGGTTGAATGGCAAAGCCCTCCGGGCATCGCAGGTCCGTTCCGTGCGCTGGACTACGGCGACGTGGACCATGACGGGGAGCCCGAGCTCCTGTACGGTTCCTCGAGCAGATCCGGCGATGGTCGTTACTTCATCCATGACGCCCGAACCAAGGCTCTGGAGTACGAGAGTGACCCAGGTCCGGCCGTCTGGCGGCTCGGGCACGCGGACGTGGACGGCGATCCGCAGGCGGAGATCTTCATTGCCACCGAAAACGCAGTGACTTGTCGCGACGGGATCACACACGCCGAGCAATGGCGTTGGTACCCACCCGATTTCCACGATCCGCGCTCTCTCGAGGTCGCCGATATCGACTCGGATGGCGAGATCGAGGTCATCGTCGGCTCCCGTAGCGCTGTTCACGTCCTGGATGCCGTCACCGGGACAGAGGAGTGGCGCAGCGTCACGCTCGGTAGCTCCTGGGAGGGATTGTCGCTTCTGCGCATCGCCGACGTCGACGGCGACCGCCACCTGGAGATCGTCGCGGCTGAAACGGGAGAGCAGCTCTTCGTCCACGATGGCGTGACCCACGTGCAGGAGCTGCAGACGGCGGACCTGAACATCACCGCCCTGGAGACCGTGGACTGGGAAGGGAGCGACGCCGCAGAGATCCTGATCGGCACCGAGTCGGGAGCGGTGGCCGTTCTCGACCCGGTCACCGGCGCCGTGGCCGAGACCCTCTGTGAGCACGGTGAGACGGCTGAGGCGCTTGTCGCCGTCGATTTCACGGGCGATCTCGTACCCGAGCTCGTCCTCTCCACCGAGCGGGAGCTCAGAATCTACGATGGTTTGTTCCCTTCAGAGCTGCTGTGGGCTAGCGGCGTGATTCGTTCGGGATTCTCTCCGCAGGTGGGCGATAGCGTTGACGCGCTTCGCGTCGCAGACATCGATCAGGACGGGAAGATCGAGATCCTGGTAGGTCTCGGTGAGCTCGGTGTGAAGATCTACCAGGTCGAGGGTTTCGGCCCCTGGAGTGCTGAGCCCCCGCTCGGCTTCTGGATGACGTCGCCCGGGCTGCCGGGCTTCCGCTTCAAGGTGCGCATCACGGCGGGCGATCAGGTGTTTGCCGGTACGAAGGAGCCCGACTGCATCCCCGAGACGGTCTGCGTGAGCGGTGCCCTTCCCGGGCGCTCGGAGCTCTTCCTGCGGATGATCGGGCCGCGGCCGAACGGCTACATGTGGACCAACCTGGTGCGGTTCACGACCTCCCGCGTGGAGGTTGAGATCGAGCAGCTCGCCACGGGCGAGACGAGAACCTACGTCCTGGAGCAGGTGCCCCGGGCAAGCGACGAGCTCCCCGGGTCGGTGGACAAGGAGGCGTTCATGCCTTGATCGGCCCGCGGCTCTCCGCGGCCCTGACTCCGAGAGCAGGGCTTGTCCGAAGGGGTGACGCCGGTCCGAGATAGGGCGATGAGCTGTGCATCCGCCGTATGGGATGTGCGTATGGGCTTTCGAACTGTTCATTCAGGCGATGGGTCGGCGCCATGCGGCCTGGCCCGAGCCGGCCCTACCGTCTACGATCTGTGCAAATGTAGCATGGACTGTCTATAAAGCACTCTGAACTGTTCGTTTGTCGCACGGGTTGGCGCGGCGGGCGGGGCACTAAGGCCGGACGGCCACCACGACCGCTTCCCACCCGAGGTGGGTCAGCTCTTTCTGGAGCTTCTCGGCCTGGCGGCGTTTCTTGAACTCGCCGACCTGGACCCGGTGCCAGGTGCCGTCGGTTCTTACGCGGGCTTCGGGGTAGTGGCGGGCGAGGAGGTCCCGGAGGTTCCGGGCCCGGTCGGGCTCTTGGAAGGCGCCGATCTGGACGGTCCAGGGTCCGGTTGAGGCGGTGGCCGCGTTCGCTGGTGGAGTCGGGGGTGGGGCTGGGTCTGGCGCCGCGGCCTGTTCTGGCGCCGCGGCCTGTTCTGGCGCCGCGGCCTGTTCTGGCGCCGCGGCCTGTTCTGACACCGCGGCCCGGCGGGTGCCCTGGTCCCGCACGAGGATGAGCTCCACCCTGGCCGTTCCGGGGCCGATCATGTCGAGCTTCCGGGCGGCGGCCTGAGAGAGGTCGATGATCCGGCCGCGGACGAACGGCCCCCGGTCGTTGATCCGCACCCGCACCCTCCGGCCGTTGTCCAGGTTGTGGACTTCGACGACGGTGCCGAAGGGGAGCGTCTTGTGGGCGGCGGTGAGCTGGTGCATGTCGTAGCGCTCACCGTTGGCCGTCCGCCGGCCGTGGAAGGGGTTGCCGTACCAGGAGGCCATCCCTCGCTCGATCACCCTTCCCGTCGTCGGTTGGCGCGCGCCGGTGCAGCCGGCCAGGAGCAGGATCAGAACGGAGATCCCGGGCAGGCCGAGCCGGTAGAGCGGGTGGAGTCTGTTCTTCGGTTCTGGCAACGTCTTCCAGGACGTCCTCGGGATTCGGTCAACGCCCTGGGGACGATTCTACCGGCCGGTCCGGCCGTCGCTGACATCGGCCCGGAAGATCCGGTGGAACGGACCTCCCAGGCCGGTGCGTGCTACGGGGCGAGGACGATCAGGTGGAACGCCCGGTCGCGGTACGCGCCGTCGGAATCGTGCGTGTCCACCCAGACGCCCTTGTCCGCCTCCGGCGGATTCAGGCAGCAGCGCAGGGCCACCCCGATCTCGCCGGCGGGCTCGGTGGCGATCCCCGGCCGGCCGATCGAGGCGACGTAGGCGCCCTGGCTGACGTCCCCGTTGAACACCACCTCGTACTGGCCCTCGGCCAGCCGCTTGGAGCGCAGCACGTTGTTGCCGCGCACCAGGCTGCCATCGCGCTCGATGACCGCCCAGTACTGGCGGACGCAGCAGCACTCGTAGGTGAGGTGGGCCTTCTCGGGGGCGACCGCCGCGACCTCGAACGCCGCCCTCGCGGCTTTCTCCGATGGGGCGTTCAAGTTCGTAGGCTTCTTCTCGGGCATCTTGGGCTCCTTTCGTCAGGGTTCGTACCCGCGGTTGCGGGCTTATCTGATAATCAACGAAGGAGCCCTGCGAATCTCCTCAATCCATCGATCGAGAGAGGGGATGTTCTCAGATTCTCGGTGCTTCGATCTCGGCGCTCTCCACCTGGGAGACCACGGGCTCGACCCGGCGGGTGAGGAACTCCTCCACCTGCTGGGCCGACCGGCCGGTGAAGGCTCGGGCATCGAGGGCCTGGTCGATCTCCTGGCGGGTCAGCCGGAAGTCGGGATCGCCGGCGATCTTGCCGAGGAGCGGGTTGTCGCCGCTCGCGGTGAGCTCGGTCCGTGATTCGAGGGAGTAGCGGCGGATGCGCTCGTGGAGCTCCTGGCGGTCGCCCCCCTTGAGGACGGCGAGCATGAGGAGGGTCTCGGTCGCCATGAAGGGCAGCTCCCGGGCGACCCGGGCCTCGACGGCGGGCTCGTCGACGCGCAGGCCGGCGGCGATGTGGGAGGCGAGGGACAGGACGGCATCGGCGGTCATGAAGGCGTCCGGGATCACCAGGCGCCGGTTGGCCGAGTCGTCGAGGCTCCGCTCGAGCCACTGGACGGCGGTGTTGAGCGGGCCGTTCAAGGCGTCGGTCATGAGCCGCCGGGCGAGGCCGCACATGCGCTCGGCCCGGACGGGGTTGCGCTTGTAGGCCATGGCGGAGGAGCCCACCTGGGTGTCGTCGAACGGCTCGCCCAGCTCGCCCACTCCCTGAAGGAGGCGCAGATCGGTGCCGTACTTGTGGGCGCTCTCGCCGATCCCGGCCAGGGTCTGGAGCACGCGGCTGTCCTGCTTCCGGGGGTAGGTCTGGCCGGTGACGGCCCAGCTCCCGGGGAAGCCGAGGCGCTCGGCGATCTTTCGGTCGAGGGCGGTGACCTTGTCGTGGTCGCCCTCGAACAGGGTGAGGAAGCTCGCCTGGGTGCCGGTGGTGCCTTTGGCGCCCCGGCAGCGGAGCGTCGCCAGGCGGTGGTCGAGCTCTTCCAAGTCTTCGAGGAAGTCCTGGATCCAGAGGCAGGCCCGTTTGCCGACGGTGGTGAGCTGGGCGGGCTGGAAGTGGGTGTAGGCGAGGGCGGGGCGGTCCTGGTGGCGGCGGGCGAAGTCGGACAGCTCGCGGATGGTCGAGGCGAGGCGCTCGCGGAGGATCTGGAGCGCTTCGCGGGTGATGAGAACGTCGGTGTTGTCGGTGATGAAGGCGCTGGTGGCTCCGAGGTGGAGGATGCCGCCGGCGTCGCCGGTCTGTTCGGCGTAGTGGCGGATGTGGGCGACGACGTCGTGGCGGGTGGCGCGTTCGATTTCGGCGACCCGGGCGAGGTCGATGTCGTGGGCTTTCTCTTTGAGTGTCTGGATCTGTTCGGCGGTGATGGGCAGTCCGAGCTCGGCCTGGGTTTCGGCGAGGGCGATCCAGAGTCGCCGCCAGGTCTGGAACCGGTGTGTGGCGGTGAAGAGCGCCGCCATGCGGCGGGAGGCGTAGCGTTCGTGGAGTGGGTTCTGGGGTGTTTCGCTGGTGGGTGCGTCGGTCATGGCGGTTGAACTCTAGCAGTCGGGGCGGACGGTCCGCGGCCCATGTTCTCCGTCAGTTCGTCGTGGTGGGCGAGGGGGCTCGCTTCTCCTGCGTCGCGTGACACTCCGGTCGAACGGGGTGGTTGAAGCGGCCGGACCTGTGCCGGCCGATCGGTGACCCCACGAGGTCGCTCGGCTCGTGTCGACCGGGTCCTTCGGCGATGCATGGTCGGGAGCGTCTCGGGCCCTTCCCCCAGAAAGTGCTACAATCCAAGGCTTCGGTGGCCCGGGTGCTCTTCGCTCCGGGCACCTTTGTTTTACGGCGACGACACCTGCCGCCGTACGACCCCACCGCACCATGGAAGACCAGATTCGAATCCAGTCAGAGATCGGCCGTCTGCGCAGAGTCCTGCTCCACCGGCCAGGCGCCGAAATCGACCGCATGGTCCCGGCCCTCATGGAGCGGCTCCTCTTCGACGACATCCTCTACGGTGACGAAGCCCGCGACGAGCACGACCTCTTCCGCACCGTCTTCGAACAGGCCGGCGTCGAAGTGCTCGAAGCCGAGACCCTCCTCGCCCAGGCCCTCGGAACCGACGACGCCCGCCGGGAGGTTCTCACCGAGCTCGAACGGGACTACGAGGTCGGGCCCCCGGTCATCGAACGCCTCGCCGCCTTCGACTCCGCGGCCCTCGCCGACGCCCTCATCAGTGGCCTGCCCGCCGAACGAACCCGCGCCAACCCGGCCTTCGGCCAGTTCTTCGACCTCGACCCCGTTCCCAACTACTTCTTCCAGCGGGATCCCCAGGCCGTCATCGGCGACCGGGTGATGATCTCCGCCATGGCCACCGAAGCCCGCGAGCGCGAGCCGCTCCTGGCGCGCACCTTCTTTCGACACCACCCCGCCCTGGGTGGCGCCGACCGCGTGTTCGAGATCGACGCACCTCACCACAGCGGCAAGGACGCGATCGACAGTCCCCGTGCCTTCCCCTTCCCCGACCTCGAAGGGGGCGACGTGCTCGTGGCCAGCCCCGAGATCCTCCTGGTCGGTCTCTCGGAGCGCACCAACCGGCGCGGCATCGAGGCCCTGGCCCAGTATCTGAGCGGCGCCGAGACCACCTTCCGCCACCTCATCCTGGTGGAGCTCCCCGCCCGGCGCTCCTGCATGCACCTCGACACCGTCTTCACCCTCATCGACCACGGCACCTGCCTCGCCTACCTGCCGGTCATCGAGCCGGGATCACCCGAGTCGGCCCACGTTTACTGGGTCGACCTCTCCGCCAAGGAGCTCGCCTTCGTCGTCCGGCCCTCGCTCCGTGAGGCCCTCCGCCGGCTCGGCATGGATCTCGAAGCCGTGCCCTGCGGCGGCGCCACCGACCTCATCGAGCAGCAGCGCGAGCAGTGGACCGACGGCGCCAACGCCGTCGCCGTGGCACCCGGAGTGATCCTGCTCTACCAGCGCAACCGGCGGACCGTCGACGAGCTCGACCGCCGGGGCTGGCGGGTGATCAGCGAGCTCGACGTCGCCGAACGGGGCGAGGAGGTGTTGGGGCAGGGTCCGACGGTCGTCACCCTGGCGGGCAACGAGCTCTCCCGGGCCCGCGGCGGCCCCCGCTGCATGACGGCGCCCCTTTTGCGCGACGACCTCTGATGCACCATGACGACTTCCGATGAGATGAGAGAGAGGACCTTGGGATGACCCGACCCACCGAGCAACCCCGCGATCCCGCAACCGACTCGCGCCCCCTGGCCGTGGTGGCCTTCGGCGGCAACGCCCTCCTTCAGGCCGAGGATCGGGGCACGGTCGCCGAGCAGCTTCAGCGGGCCAACGCCGCCGCCGAGTGGCTGGCCGGCCTGGTGAGGCGCGGCTGGCGGTTGCTGATCGTCCACGGCAACGGCCCCCAGGTGGGCCAGGCGATGATCCAGATGGAGGCGGCCGTCGACAAGGTGCCGCCCGGCACCCTCGACTTCGCCGTCGCCGAGACCCAGGGGAGCATGGGCTACCTGCTGGAGCTCGCACTGCGGAACCGCTTCTCGCGCGACGGCCTCGCCGCCGAGCCGGTCTGCGTCCTCTCCCAGGTGGTGGTCGACGCCGACGACCCCGGCTTCCAGAACCCCACCAAGCCGGTGGGTCCCCACTTCTCCGAGGAGCGCGCCCGCATCTTCGAGCGGGAGTACGGCTGGCAGATGAAAGAGGGCGAGCACGGCTGGCGCAAGGTCGTCTCCAGCCCCCGGCCGCTCGAGATTCTCGGCATCCAGGCGGTGCGTGATCTGCTCGCCGGCCGGCGGGTGGTGATCGCCGGCGGCGGGGGAGGGATCCCCGTTGTCCGTGACAACGGCACCTGCCACGGTGTCGAGGCGGTGATCGACAAGGACCACACGGCGTCGCTCCTCGCCCGGAGCCTGGAGGCGGACCTCTTCCTCATCCTCACCAACGTCGCCCGGGTCAAGCGGGACTTCGGCACCGAGCACGAGCAGGAGCTGCCGGTCCTCGGCCTCGACGAGGCCCGCGAGCTCCTCTCCCAGGGGCAGTTCCCGCCGGGTAGTATGGGGCCGAAGATCCAGGCGGCCGTCGACTTCGTGGCGGCCACCGGCCGGCGCGTGGTGATCACCGACATCGGCAACGTCCACGGGGCGGTCGACGGCAGCGCCGGGACGGCTATCGTGCCCCAGACAGAGCTCGAGACCGAGGCGGCCCCCGCCTGAGCGGGACCCCCGGTCCGGGCGAGCACCCCTCGCAACCCAACCAGGAGACATCGGATCCATGAGCGTGCGTCACCTGATCTCGATCCACGATCTGTCCGCGGACCAGGTCCGCGGCCTGTTCGAGCTGGCCGCCGACGTCAAGGCGAAGCCGGAGAAGTACGAGACCGCCCTGCACAGGAAGTGCTTGGGCATGATCTTCCAGAAGTCCTCGACCCGCACCCGCGTCAGCTTCGAGGCCGGCATGGTCCAGCTCGGCGGCCACGCCCTGTTCCTGTCGTCGCGCGACATCCAGCTCGGCCGCGGCGAGACCATCCACGACACCGCCCAGGTGCTCTCGCGCTACGTCGACGGCGTCATGGCCCGGACCTACGCCCACCAGGACGTGCTCGACCTGGCCCGCTACGGCACCATCCCGGTGATCAACGGCCTGACCGACGAGCTCCACCCCTGCCAGGCGCTCGCCGACTACTTCACCCTGTCGGAGATCTTCGGCGGCTTCGAGGGTTTGGCCGGGCGGAAGATCGCCTACGTCGGCGACGGCAACAACATGTGCCACTCGTTGATGCTCGGCGCCGCCAAGGTGGGGATGAGCATCGCCGTCGCCTGCCCCGAGGGCTACGACCCGAAGCCCGAGTATCTGGAGCTCGCGAAGGGCGACGCCGCCGCGGCCGGCGTGAGCGTCGAGGTGGTGCGGGACCCGAAACAGGCCGCCGCCGGCGCCTCGGCCGTCTACACGGACGTCTTTGCCTCCATGGGGCAGGAAGACGAGGCCGCCAAGCGGTTGAAGGACTTCGAGGGCTATATGGTCGACGCCGTCGTCATGGCCGAGGCCGAGAAGGACGCGGTCTTCCTCCACTGCCTGCCCTGCCACCGGGGTGAGGAGGTCTCGGCCGAGGTGGCCGACGGCCCCCAGAGCCGGATCTTCGACGAGGCCGAGAACCGGTTGCATGCCCAGAAGGCGGTGATGCTCTGGGCGATGGCCGGGCTGGAGGTTTGACGAGATCACCCCTCGATCCCCTTCCCCCCCTCGAGGTGGGAAGGGGACGGTTCTCTGGGTCACCCCCCAACCCCTCGATCCCCTTCCCCCCCTCGAGGTGGGAAGGGGACGCCGCCGCCCGGGGGTCGATGGGCGGCGATTCGGTCGACAGGGTCAAGACGAAGCGTCAGCAGGTTTTCCGCTCGAGGTTGACGACATGACAACGGCTACGCCTCCTCGAGCCCCGCTCGCTGCAGTGGTCTTTGACCTCGACGGCACGCTCGTCGACTCCCGCCAGGACCTGGCCGGGGCGGTCAACGCTCTGCGCCAGGAGCTCGGCGCCGCGCCGCTCTCCGTGGAGCGGATGGTCACCATGGTCGGTCGCGGTGCCCGGCTGCTTGCCGCCCGGGCGCTCGCGGACGTGCTGCCCTCCTCCGAGTCGGAGCCGTTCGACCGCGCCTTCGGCCGATTCCTCGACCTCTACCTCGAGCGCTGCCTCGACGCCACCCGCCCTTACGACGGAGTGCGCGAGATGCTCGCGGCGCTCGCCGGGAAGGTGCCGCTCGCGGTCCTCACCAACAAGCCGGAGCGCCACACGCTGAAGGTCCTGGACGGCCTCGATCTTCTGGCGGGCACCGGCGCCCGGTTCGAACAGGTGATCGGCGGCGACAGCCTGGAGACCAGGAAGCCCGACCCCGAGGGCCTCCAGCTCGTCGCCCGCCGCCTCGGCACGCCGATCGAACGGACCCTCTTCGTGGGGGACAGCGCGGTGGACGGCGAGACCGCCCGGGCGGCGGGGGCGCCGCTCGCGCTCGTGACCTGGGGGTTCGGCACCGCGGAGGAGCTCGAGCCCTTCGCCCCGATTCTCCGGCTGGAGACGCCGGCCGAGCTACTCTCCTTCATCCGCACACCCGGCGATCCGGGCGATCCGGGCGATCCGGGCGATTCGGGCGATTCGGGCGATTCGGGCGATTCGGGCGATTCGTAGGGTGCGCTTCAGCGCACCGGATCATGGCCCGGTGCGCTGAAGCGCACCCTACGAATCTTCGACAGCGGCCGGCCCTGCTTGGTGGTCACACGTTCGCGGCGAAGGGCCGGGCGGCGGCGTCCCTCACCCCCCGAGCGGGGGGAGATCTAGCAGACTCTAATGACTCGGTAGGGTGAACCGCCGGGTCAGGATCTGGCGCAGCCGGACCTCTTCCCGGTTCCCGTCCGTATTCACCAGCAGGATCGGCAGATCCTCCACGAACTCCGAGAGCATCTCCAGGCACAGGCCGCACGGGGCCGCCGGAGGGCGGGACTCCGTCGCCACCACCAGTGCCACCGGCTGGCCGAGCCCGGCCGCCACGGCGGTCGCCAACGCCACCCGCTCCGCGCACACCGTAAGGCTCGGCAGCCGGTTCTCCACGTTGCACCCGGTGACGACCTCGCCGTCCTCGAAGAGGATTGCCGCGCCGACCCGATATCCGCTGTACGGCGCATGGGCCCGCTCACGGACGATCAGCGCCTCCTCCACCAAACGATCCCAGTCCATGACCGGGAAATGTATCGCAATCTTCCCCGCGGCGGGCCCTCCCGTCGCCTACCCGAGCGGGCGGCCAGGGGGCGCGGGGCCTTGTGCTACCCTCATTCTTGAGCTTGCCGCGCCGCGGCTCCGCGGCGCAGGACCGACAACTCCACAATCCCCTGCATCTCCGAGGAGGAAGTGCTTTGGTCACCTTCAATGACATGACCCCACCCGCCGACGGCCAAGAGATCCAGTGGCGGGATGGGAAGCTGGAGATCCCCGCCCGCCCGATCGTTCCCTTCATCGAGGGCGACGGCATCGGGCGCGATATCTGGAAAGCCACCCGCAAGGTGATCGACGCCGCGGTCGACAAGACGTTCGGCGGCTCCAAGTCGATCGCCTGGTTCGAGATCTTCGCCGGCGAGAAGGCCAAGGACAAGTTCGAGGACTGGCTCCCTTCGGACACCTTCGAGGCCATCCGCCACTTCCGCTGCGCCATCAAGGGCCCCCTGACCACGCCCGTGGGCGGCGGCTTCCGCAGCCTGAACGTGACGCTGCGCCAGGTGCTCGACCTCTACGCCTGCGTGCGCCCCGTGCGCTGGTACGAGGGCGTGCCGTCGCCGGTGATCGCGCCGGAGAAGGTCGACATGGTGATCTTCCGCGAGAACACCGAGGACGTCTACGCGGGCATCGAGTACCCGGCTTACTCCGAGGAAACGAAGAAGCTGATCGAGTTCCTCGCCGGTCTGGGTGCCACGATCCGCGAGGACAGCGGCATCGGCATCAAGCCGGTCTCGGCCACCGGCACCAAGCGCCTCGTGCGCAAGGCGATCGAGTACGCCCTGCAGGAGGGCAAGGACTCGGTCACGCTGATGCACAAGGGCAACATCATGAAGTTCACGGAGGGCGCCTTCCGCGAGTGGGGCTACGAGCTGGCTGCCGAGGAGTTTGCCGCCGAGACCATCTCCGAGGGCGACGTCTGGGACAAGCACGACGGCAAGGTCCCCGCGGGCAAGATCGTGATCAAGGACCGGATCGCCGACTCGATGTTCCAGCAGATCCTGCTCCGGCCGGACGAGTACGACGTGATCGCCACCACCAACCTGAACGGTGACTACCTCTCCGACGCCCTGGCGGCCCAGGTGGGCGGCCTCGGCATGGCTCCCGGCTCGAACGAGGGCGACGGTATGGCGCTGTTCGAGGCGACCCACGGCACCGCTCCCAAGTACGCGGACCTGAACAAGGTCAACCCGAGCTCGCTCATCCTGTCCGGCGTCATGATGCTCCGGTGGCTCGGCTGGCGCGATGCTGCCGAGCGGCTCGAGCACGCGATCTCCGAAACCATCACCCAGAAGCGCGTCACCTACGACCTGGAGCGCCAGATGGACGGCGCGACCAAGCTCGGCACCTCGGAGTACGCGGACGCGATCGTCGAAAACCTCTAACCGGGTCGTTCGACCCGAGCTCTTTGCCAAGCAAGGAAGGAACTCTTCATGGACCATAAGGTCACAGTCGTCGGCGCCGGGCACGTGGGCGCCACCACCGTGCAGCGCATCGCCGAGGCCGAGCTGGCCGACGTGGCGATGGTCGACATCATGGGTGACATGGCCAAGGGCAAGGCCCTGGACATGATGGAGTCGGCCCCGGTGCTCGGCTTCGATTCCAAGATCGAGGGCGGCAGCGACTACGACATCACCGCCGGCTCCGACGTCTGCGTGGTCACCGCCGGACTGCCCAGGAAGCCCGGCATGAGCCGGGACGACCTGCTGGCCAAGAACAAGGCGATCACCCAGGAGGTGGTGGGCGAGCTGGTGAAGCGCTCTCCGGACACCATTCTGATCATGGTGACCAACCCCCTGGACGCCATGTGCGAGGTGGCCCGCCGGGTCTCCGGCTTCGGGCGGGAGCGGGTCTTCGGCATGGCCGGCGTGCTCGACTCGGCCCGTATGCGCTACTTCGTGGCGGCAGAGCTGGGCGTGTCGGTCAAGGACGTGACGGCGTTCGTGCTCGGCGGCCACGGCGATTCGATGGTGCCGCTCGCCCGCTACACGACCGTCGCCGGTGTGCCGCTGCCCGAGCTGCTCGACGACGATCGGATCGACGCGATCAACAACCGCACCCGGAAGGGCGGCGGCGAGATCGTCGGCCTGCTCAAGCAGGGCTCGGCCTACTACGCGCCGTCGGCCGCCGTCTTCGAGATGGTGGCGTCGATCCTCCGGAACAAGAAGCAGATTCTCCCGTGCTCGGTCTACCTGAAGGGCGAGTACGGGCTCGAGAACGTCTTCGCCGGCGTGCCGGCCAAGCTCGGCCGCAAGGGCGTCGACAAGGTGATGGAGTTCGAGCTCACCAACGCGGAGCGCAAAGAGCTTCACACTTCGGCGGCCGACGTGAAGGAGCTGTTCGAGAAGCTGTGATCGGGTCACTCCCCTGGCCCTCGTTCCCTATCCCCCCGCCCGGTTTGGTTTCGGGCGGGTTTGTTTTGTCGGTCCCTCGGTCCTGCCAGATCAGCACTTGCCGGAAACCCAGCATCGGTTCAGGCGTAGTAGTCTGTATCAGGGCGTTCCCGACGCCCGGTGGCCCGATCCGATGACAGACCTCAAGCGCATTCTTCCCTGGCTTCTCGCGGCAGTGGCCGGTGCGATCATGGTC
>Ga0210101_1000276_pt1 | contig 18407 bp, 15 predicted proteins | sample Muzzi_PWC_D1_FD_185534 | JGI IMG/M metagenome (GOLD analysis project Ga0210101, IMG submission 185534) | Wetland microbial communities from San Francisco Bay, California, USA, that impact long-term carbon sequestration - Muzzi_PWC_D1 (SPAdes) | ecosystem: Environmental > Aquatic > Marine >... | reverse complement strand
TTGCACTCCTTCCCGGCCCAGCAACAAACCAGCGCTCATGCATCAGCGAACGGCAAGTATCTGGTCGACACAGGACATTCCTGTGGTAAGCGACGGAGTTTTCTGCTAAACGCATACTCCCGACCCATAAGAGACATTAGCCCATTGGGCAGCTAGCCTTAGATTCATCTGAAGATGACTTCCGCTTTCACCTCAGAGCTGCCGCTCATGGTGGCGTTTATCGTAGGTATGCCATATTATTCTTCCGCACAAATATATTGTCCCCCCACCTTAACCTGAGATACCAAAACAGATGAAAATTCGACATATCTCCGCGACCATCGCGATGGTTGCAGCATTCTTTCTGGCCCCGCTGGCGCCGGCGAGCGACTCAACCCCGGCCGAAACGCGCGCCATCGCCGAAGAGGGCTTCATCTACGGCCTGCCGTTTGTGATGAACTACGCGGTGATGTATGAATACGCCGTCGACAAGAACAGCAGCCAGTACAAAGCGCCGTTCAACCACATCAAGAACATACCGCGCGTGTTCACCTACAAGGACACAGCGATCGTTTCGGCGAATAGCGATACGCCGTACTCGTTTGCCTGGCTCGATCTGCGAGCCGAACCCGTGGTGATTTCGGTACCGGCGGTGCCCAAGGACCGCTACTACGTGGTGCAGTTGGTCGACAGCCACACCTACAACTACGGCTATATCGGTAGCCGTGCCACCGGCAACAAGCCGGGTAGCTACATGGTCGTCGGCCCCGACTGGAAAGGCGAGAAGCCGGCCGGTATCGACAAGGTGTTCCGCTCGCTCACACCGTTCAGTCTCGCGGGATTCCGCACCCAGCTCTTCGATCCGGCAGACATGCCTAACGTGATCAAGGTCCAGGACGGCTATAAGGTGGAAACGCTTTCCGCCTACCTCAAGCAGCCCGCACCAGCCGCCGCACCGAAGATCGACTTCCTTCCAGCCACCACCCAAGGCATCAAGGACAACTTCTGGAGTTATCTGGATGCCGCACTTGAAATCATTCCGCAGACCGCTGAAGACAAAGACATTCGAGCCAAGCTCGCGTCTATCGGCATCGGCCCTGGCAAGACCTTTAACTTCAAAGACCTCAGCTCGGAACACAAGGCAGCCTTAATTGAGGGCGCGAAGGCGGGCGACGCAAAGGTGAGCAAGTACATCGCCGAAGGCACCAAACAGATCAATGGCTGGAACATCGCAAACTTCTTCGGGGACCAGAAGTTCTTCAGCGGTGACTGGTTGAAGCTTGCCGCAGGTGTCAAGGCCGGCATCTACGCCAACGACGCGATCGAAGCGACCTATCCCGTTACACGAGTTGACAGCAATGGCAAAACACTTGATGCCAGCAAGCATAACTACACCTTGACCTTCGCCGCTGGCGAAACACCACCGGTCAACGCCTTCTGGTCGGTGACGATGTATGACGGTAAGTCCCAGCTCCTCATCGAGAACCCCATCAACCGCTACCTCATCAACTCCCCGATGATGCCGAATATGAAGAAGAACGCTGACGGCTCGCTGACGATTTACATTCAGCACGAAAGCCCCGGCGCCGACAAGGAGGCTAACTGGCTCCCGGCTCCGAACGACACGGTCTATCTAGCCATGCGTCTCTACTGGCCGAAGACCCAAGCCCCGTCTATCCTTCCGCCGGGAAGTGGCAGCTGGAAGCCGCCGGCCATCGTAATGGCCAAGTGACAAGCCGTTTGATTCAAGACACTTAGTCAAAAACGTCTTGTATGAGCAACAGAGACCCGGCAGTAAAATGCCGGGTTTTTTTATTTGAAGCAAACCAGAAAATCAGGCAGCAAGCAGGTATCGATGTAGTGCGAAGATTGAAGGCAGTTTCGCGTGTCGTTTTTGCTTCTGCCAATGACCGCTATTGGCCGACAGTCGCCTAACAGGATCGCTTCGCCGGGGTGTTTTCTGTATATATGGTAAGGACTGAATTTGACCTGAAGTAGGACCTTCATATTCAGAAGACTACCGGCTACTAACCTAGTGAAGGTTTTGCGTCATTTTATAGGTTCACGTGCTCGGTCGATACCAAATGGTTTTCAAATGGTGCAATCGTTGTTCCGGACGCACCAAGGCGAAGCAGATCTTTTGCTAAGCTTGTAACAGCAATATCTGTTTATTTTATAAATATTAACCACTTATGAATTCCAGATATTGTGGCGCACTTTTTGCACTCTCACTGTTATGACTGGACACGCTTCAGGACGAGTCCGCCAGCGTAAGTATCAAGCCAAAGGTTTAGCCAGATCAGCTGCTATATCATTTTCTGGAAGGGGGCATTTTAATGACACGAACGATTTACACATTGATATGTGGCGCTCTGATATTTTTAGCGGCCGTGACCCCGATAGTTATCCTTATCCTTGATAAGACAGAATTCTAGTGTCTTTACGCTCCCTCGCTATTGTTGATGGTATTGCAACCCCGGTTGGCACAACCGGCTCGTCGTTTTGACAGCAAAATTGATATTGCATCAATAATTATCTTTCATTACATATCAGTTTCCTCACGGCGGCCTTCAGGTCGGCTTATTTTAGCAGGTATGACCGGTTGTGGCCGGTAGTACCCCTTGCCGGTCCAGCAGCAAACCGGTGGACAAGCATCGGCGAACGGCAAGTATCTGGGCGACACAGGACATTCCTGTGGTAAGCGGTTGGGTTTACTGCTAAACACGTAATTCCAATCCAAATATAGAAGTTCAGCATTACCAATGCTGATCGTGAAAAACAACGGGTTCGCCGATGCCGCAGTCCCGAACATAGTCGTCCGACAGTTTTCGTTGTGATTACAGTAGATTGTCTCGCTTGTAAAACTCCCTAACCGACTTCATACCGAAATGGATTGCCTGGAAGGACATCTACATGGCCTGCGCGCATAAACGTGTTCACAATCGAACTGACCGCTTCTGGACACGCGACAGCAGGGTGCGCTAGTTTGTCAGTCTTGAGATAAGTGGATGAGCATAATGAGCAAGGCAGAAAAGACCATTCGTGACCTGCTGGCACTGGCCAACATCGATATCAACGGTAACAGCGCCAGTGATATCAAGGTACACGATCCGGTTTTCTACCAACGTGTACTCTCCTCTGGCCCGGTTGGACTGGGCGAGGCCTACATGGATGGCCTGTGGGACTGCGAGAGGCTGGATGATCTCATCTACCAGTTGTTGCGTGCCGATCTTGAACACAGCATTTCACCACTGAAACTGTTGCTGCCGGTAATCCGGGCAAAAATTGTCAACCTGCAGAGCCCGCGCAGGGCTTTTCAGATTGGCGAGCACCATTACGACATCGGCAATGAATTGTACCGGCTGATGCTCGATTCACGCATGACGTATACCTGCGGCTACTGGAAAGACGCTGACAACCTTAACGACGCCCAGGAAGCCAAGCTCGACCTGATCTGCAGAAAAACCGGCCTGCAAGCAGGCATGCGGGTACTGGATATCGGCTGTGGCTGGGGCAGTTTTGCCGGCTTTGCCGCCGAATGCTATGGCGTTGAAGTTGTCGGCGTCACCATATCGCGGGAACAGATTGCATTTGGCCAGAATCGCTACAAGGACCTGAATGTCGATCTGCGCTTCCAGGACTACCGCGACGTAAATGAGGCCTTTGATCGTATTGTCTCTATTGGCATGTTCGAGCACGTAGGACCGAAAAACTACCGTATCTTTATGAAGATGGTCGATCGATGCCTGAAGGATGATGGCCTGTTCCTGTTACACACCATCGGTACCAATACCCGTGCGACGGCTGTTGATCCCTGGACCGACAAGTACATCTTCCCCGGAGGGGTGTTACCCGTTTTCCATCAGATTGCTGCTGCCACCGAAGGCATTTTTATCATGGAAGACCTGCACAACATCGGCACACACTACGATCCGACCCTGATGGCCTGGATGGCTAACGTGGACAAGCACCGGGATGAAATCAGGGCACTGGGCTACGACGAGCGCTTCTACCGCATGTGGCGTTATTTTCTGCTCGGGGCTGCCGGCTCTGACCGCGCCCGGCGCAACCAGCTGTGGCAGATTGTCTATAGCAAGCGGGGGCTTGACGGGGGATATGCATCGATTCGCTAGCGCAAAAACAATCAAAAACAGTTTTTATTGACTTTGTATACAGTCGAATGACCATTTCTGGCCGGAGTTACTCCTTTACAGAAATAGTGTGGTGCAACTCCGTCCTGGCTATGCTCTGATGCTACTTCTACGATATAAAGCATGAAGTGAAAGTTGCTTTTTACTGATCCCACTTGAACCATGAAAATATTCCATCTCAGGCCTCTACTTGTCTCGATAGCCTATGCATTTGCGATGCTGGCCGCCGTGATTGCGATTTATGGTAAGGAGTTATTCGGAGCTCCTGTGACAGGAATGTTTATTGCGGCAGGCGCATCCTTTTCTTTGTTTGCATTGAGTGTATCGCTTCATAAAAAAGCTATATCAGGTTTGGGTGCAGGCCAAGCACTAATCCAGCTCAGTCTATGGTTAGGACTGCTTCTTGTAATCCTGCCGAATGCATTGGTGGCGCTAATCTTCGTTATAGATCTGGACAGCGTAGGCTTACTTAACAAGGCAGCGTTAATCCTGTCGATAGTCTTTTATATGTTTGGGCCCTATTATTACCTTTTACCTGCCCGAATATTTGGCGACCTGCTGTTTTCTCAGGAAATGTTCGCCGCTCCCCTTGGATTCGGGGGGCTTCTGGTCAGTATGGTTTTCTACGCAACGGTTGTGACAGTTACGGTATTTATGTTGCATGCAGTTGCCACCAGGTGTCTTGCCAGGAAACTGACGAAGAGTGAGTGGAGAATGGGCCTCATCGGGTTTTCCTGTGCAGCAGTTTTTCTGGGCATGTACCTGTTTTGGGACCCGGTGCAACGTGATTTCAGGATATCCATGCCAATTACTTCGGAATCGAAGCAGTTACTACAGGCGGCTTCATCGGGAGACCTGGAAAGCACCAGGCTATTACTGGAGAAGGGAGCAAATATTCATGCTCGCGATGAGCATGGCTGGGATGCTCTTTATTATGCGGTGTATGGAAGAAAAGTTAAGACGGTGAAGTTCTTGCTGGAGCATGGGGCTGATCCCAATACCCGAGAAAACCGAAAAGGGTTCAAGTGTCTGAATCAAGATTGCACGGATACGCAGGAGATCTCAGGAAAACCTGTCCTCGAATGTGCTATTGCTAGAGGGAGTGGAGGCATAGTACGGCTGCTACTGGCACATGGTGCTGACACTAATTTTAAAAGTAAGACTGGCATGACGCCTTTGGCCCTTGCTGCCTACAGTGATAATGTTGAAACGTTACAAGTATTTCTGGATGCTGGAGCAGATCCCGCTACGGACCCAGAAGCAGTTAGTAGGGCGGCAGGATTAATAGAACCTGACTCGCTGCGATTATTGCTGGATGCCGGCGGCAACCCTGATGATGGTATCCATGCTGCTGTCAGTCAGTTGCGCCTCCGGAATGTAGAAATGCTTCTAGAATATGGTGCTGATCCAAATGCCCAAAACTACATGAACAACATGACGCCATTAATGATAGCGCGACATCCCTCCATTATCGAAGTCCTCTTGGCAGCCGGAGCAGATGCGAGCATACGTGACAATAATGGTCAAACCGCGCTAGACCATGCGATAAGCATGGAGAGAGAGGATCTCATCACTGCTTTGGGTGGTAACACTTAGGCCCCGAATGCCCTGTTATGGCCGAACTTCCCCGTACACAGCAGCGCCTTGTTGTGGCACAGTCCTCGCCATGAACGGCAAGTAACGGCTCATAACCCGGACATTGTAGACTGATTCAAAATTAGATTTCGCTAACAGATCGGGAATGCCCCTTTGCTGTCATTGCGCTGGGATAAATCGCGTACAATTGTGCGTTCCGGGCCTTTTACGAACCTGAGGATGAAACCGGGCAGCCATGACCACGGAGGAACTCCTCAATGCGTGGCCGGTGTTACCTCTTGCCGGTCGTATCAAAAATCAGTAATCAGAATACAACTAATGGCGGGTACCCGGCTGAACGCTGAAGCAATGATCTGCCAGTGACTTCTCATGACAACATCGTTAGATGAAAAACAATATGACTACTGACACAACTGAATCGAAAGACCATACCCTTCTAAACCATCAGGAGTTGCTGGACCTGGTGGGAAACATTTATGAAGCATCCTGTGAAGCCACTCAATGGGTCGGTGTCATGCAACAGGTTGCCGAAGCGACCGGATCGAAATCCGCGATGCTTGCCTACCGTGATCTTGAACAACCACAGGCCAGTTTCCAGTTCTCATACAACATCAGCCAGGAAGCCCTGGAACTCTATGCGCACAAGTATTCGGCAATAGATCCGTTCTTTGAATTGAGCGCCAGGACCGTGCCGCTCGGAAAAACCTCAGCCGACCATAGAATGGTGCCAAACCGGCAGGAACTGGAACACATTTGTGGCGAGTTCTTTACCGGCATGATGAAACCATTTGATCTCTGGCATATCGGGGGCGCCCACTTCTTTCGTGATGAAAACAGGGCAGCTGCAATTGCCCTGCAGCGCGGTAAGGCACAGGGTCCCTGGTCCGATGAGGAACTGGAACTGGTCGATGTACTGGTCCCGCACTTCCAGCGAGCATTTCGGATTCACAAGGAATTTACCCGGCTACGGCTACAGGAACAAGCCTACCTGACTGCATTGGATCACCTCGTAATAGGACTTGTGTTGCTTGATGATACCGCCAGGGTGGTCTATGCAAACCCGATGGCCGAACGGGTACTTGAACGACACCCGGCTATCCAGAGAGTTGGCAGTTCAACGAGGGCCGTGGACCATGAGCAAGCGGTGAAGCTGCAGCGGTTGATACAGCAGGCAGCGAATGATACTGGCGACATATCAGAGCCTTCAGGCGGTGCCATCGGACTGCGGCATCCTGACTCGCCATGGCCGTTGCCAGTGTTGGTGACGCCGATACGTCGTGCCGGTATACCGGGTATTGGTGCCGTAGCAGGTGCACATGTTGCACTGCTGATGACAGATACAGAACAGTCACACCCCATTGCACCGGATACGCTTGGCGAGGCCTATGGCCTGACCCCGAGTGAGGCACTGGTGGCAATCGGGATTGCCAATGGCATGTCGGTAGATGAGATTGCACAGGCACACGGCACAAGCCATCATACGGTACGATCGCAACTGAAGACGATTTTCAGCAAGTTGCACGTGTCGCGCCAGGCCGAATTGGTAAAGGTATTATTGACGGGCCCGTTCGGGCTGGTTACCTGAATCAAAAGGTATCCGGGGATGTGCCGTTCCTTCGTCATTCATGAGTACCTTGCGTTATCCCGTGAGACATCCAGGCTCTCATCACGCGACAAGGTGCAGTTTGGGTAGAGGAACGTTAGCACCGTCCGTCAATCAGGCTGTCACTTCAATCTCGCTTATCCGGTGAGCCGGGCAGAGAGCGGTTACTGCCTGATAACAGCTCACACCATGGTCAGCCTGGCGGGTCAACGGGCAATCCGGTGCCGCTGATGGCCGCAGCAATGTTTCGGCTGAGCTGTTCGACGGCACGGCTTTGCGCCGCCACGATTGCCGGGTAGTCGGTGCTGCCGGCGGGCTCGGTGTAGGTCGCCTTGCTGCGATCAAGGATTGTATTGTCGCTGCTCCGGATAAGTTCCCAGGCTGCATTCAGGATAACTGTGCCGCCGGAATCGGCATCGAAACGTGTTACGTTAACAATCACCTGGTAATCCAGTTCTGCTGAGCGTGGCCAGGGATAGATCAGAGTCCGGTCAGTGGGCAGCATGATCGACAGATTTTCTGAAAGGGTGTGACTGAACGCCGTCTTCAGTGGCTCCGCCCAACGGTGTGTGCCGGCATAGCTCAGCTCGTTGCCACCGCTGCGCTGCACAATCTCGGGGCGGTCAAGATAGGCAGGGAAGGTTACCGGCCCGATTCCGACTGCAGGTGCCGGTGTGCTCATCGTGCCGCCGCTACCTTCTTCGGCCACTGTCAACAGGTAGAACCTGGATGGCTGTGTGACGCCGCAACCTGTGAGCACTGCCAGGCAGAGGCCGGCCGCAATGATGTGTATTATCGAGCGCATGCAGTTTCTCCGGTTTATTGTCTGCCTCTGATCAGGGACTCGGGGTGATTGTTGATGGTCTCGGCCAGGATGCGGATAGCGTAAGCAGCGGACGTGATTTCATTCAGCGCGTTATCGAGCGCGGTCAGTATCTGCTCGTCACTGAACATCGCATCGGCGGATTGCAGTGTCGTATCGGCCTGCTCAAGTGTGGCACCCGCAGTCTCCAGTGTAGTGCCGGCCTTTTTCAGGACCTCGCGGGCATCATCCAGCGTCAGGTTGATGTTGCCGGCGACTGGCTCGACCTGCTCGTCGAGGTGGGTTACAAGATGGCGGATCTCCATCAGCGCTGCCAGCAGGGCAGTGATCGATTGATGCAACTCCTCGGAATTCACCAGCCTGTCAATTCCCTCGATGCCGGCCAGGACGTGTTCCTTGACCTTCTCCATGGGGATGTCTTCCAGGAGTTTGCCGATTTTCTCGATGGGCGACTGAATGGTGGGTATTTCCTGGAGCGCCCATCGGGACTTATTCTGTTCGACCAGCTCAGCGGGTGTGTCGGGTAAAAAGTCAATCTGAATAAACAGCTGGCCGGTCAGCAGGCTCTGCAATTGCAGCTGGGCGCGAAGACCGGCATCAACCAGTTCCTCGATGCGGTCATCATCGCCAAACAGTGACTTGCCGGCCTGGGGCCTGATGAATTTCGTGTTGTCGATTTCGACGATGACCGGTATGCGAACAGCTGATTCCTCTTCGTTGACCACCAGCTGGATATCCGTCACGGTGCCGATATTGACGCCGCGAAAGCTGACGGGGGAGCCGATGTTGAGACCCTTGACCGATCCCTTGAAGTAGAGCACATAGCTGGTCTTGTCGGTTAACAGCAGTTTGCCGCCGCTGATGATCAGGATTCCCGCAACGATGAGCCCGACGGCGCCGGCGACAAAGATGCCGATCAGGGTGGGGTTTGCATGCTTTCTCATGGCTCACCTCGATTGAGAAAATTTCTCACGCGCGGGTCCGGGCAGGTGTCGCGGAGTGTCCTGGGGTCACCGGTAGTAATCATGGTGCGCGTTTCTGCATCGAGAAAAACCGCGTTGCTGGCGATAGTAAAAATGCTGGCCAGTTCATGGGTGACCACGACGATGGTGGTGCCGAGGCTGTCACGCAGTTCCAGGATCAGGTCGTCGAGCCGTCGCGAACTGATTGGATCCAGCCCGGCCGAGGGCTCGTCGAAAAACAGGACCTCGGGGTCCAGTGCGATCGCACGGGCCAGTGCGGCGCGCTTCTGCATGCCGCCGCTGATCTCCGATGGATAGAATTCTCCAAAGCCGGCCAGCCCGACCAGCGAGAGTTTCAGCGACACGACCTCGGCGATATCCGCCGGTGCGAGGTCCGTATACTCACCCAGCGGCAGGGCAACATTCTCGGCCAGTGTCAGGGAACTCCACAGCGCGCCACTCTGGAAACTCATGCCGAATCCCCGTTTGATGCGTTGTTGCTCGACGGGCGATGACTCCCAGTAGCTGATGCCCTCATATAGCACTCTGCCCCTGTCCGGCGCCTTCAATCCGATCAGATGGCGCAACAGCGTACTCTTGCCGCAGCCGCTACCACCCATGATGATGAAGATGTCGCCACGCCGAACGGTGAAATTGAGGTCGCGCTGGATGACGAAATCACCATAGGTCATGGTGAGTTCCTGCACGCTGATGTGGGCATCCGGGTCGGGATTATGCAGCATGGCGGCCACTTCCATATCAGATTCCCAGCTCCTGAAACAGGATAGTCAGCAGCGAGGCGGCAATGACGATGAACAGAATGCCGGTTACCACGGCAGAGGTCGTGGCCTCGCCGACGGCCTGGGCACTGCGTCCGCACTGCATGCCGCGCAGGCAGCCGGCAAAGGCGATCAGTATACCGTACACCGTACCCTTGATCACGCCGACCCAGATATGTGTCCATTCCATGGAACGCAGGGTTTGCTGGTAATACTCAAAGGAGCTGATGTCGAAGACTGTTACCGCAACGAACATCCCGGCAGTGATGCCGACGATACCCGCGTACAGCACCAGCAGCGGCATCATCAGGACCAGGGCCAGTATGCGTGGCAGGACAAGGAAATCGATCGGATTGAAACCCAGCGTCCTGAAGGCATCGATTTCCTCGTTGACCTGCATAGTGCCCAACTGGGCGGCAAAAGCGGCACCGGTACGCCCGGCCATTATGATGCCGGTCATGAGGGCGCCCATTTCACGCGTCATGCCAAGGCTGACCAGGTTGGCGATGTAGATCTGGGCGCCGAACTGTGCCAGCTGCACGGCACCCATGTACGCGACGATCAGACCGACGAGGAAACTGATCAGGGAGACAATCGGCAGCGCGTGTGGTCCGACGTCCTCTATGACCAGCATGAGGTCGGAACGCCTGAACTGTGCCGTGCCACGAAACAGTCTGCCGAAACTGAGGGTGACTTCACCCAGGAAGTGCAGCATCTCGGGGGCCGCGCGCCACATGGAGAGCGACCGCTCACCGATTCGTTCCAGCAGGGGTTGGTGTTCGCTATGTTTTCCCGTGTTTTCCTCCGCGGGAACCGCTGTGGCCAGTTTCATCATGCGCCGGGCGCCGTCGGGCAAACCGCCCGGATCGATGTTGATCCTGTGATCGTCGGCCAGCCGGTAGACACGGGCGAGAAATGTCAGAAGCGCGCTGTCCCAGTGAGTGACGGCACTGCCGTCGAAGCTGATCCTTTGTATGTCGCTGCGGGACTGCAGTTGCAGGACGATATCGTCTGGAGAAGGGAGGCTGTCAGCTAAAAGCCAGCTGCCTGCAACTACAATATGCAGGTTGTCCGGGCTGGGAAACTGGAGGTTCAGTTGTCCGGGCATGAGGTTCTTGAATATCAGAGACGATGGTCTTCAATAGTTGCAGTTCCAACGCCCGGGTACAAGTCCTTGTATGATCGCAGAGATAAGGTGTTTTTCATCTCCACGCTTGTTGGGCGTGTTATCTTGAGAAAGGGCGATGCACTTCCCGTCTGAGGAGCGTCTTTTCTAGCCTGGTTGAAGACAGGCAGAGCTTGTCAAGGCATAAACACAGCGTGCCGGGTCCTCTATCTCACGTGGCCACCACGACACGCAACGCATCGAGCCGTAATGCCGCGGAGTCCAGGGCAACCATCACCGCCTCGCGTTGCCGTTCCATGAACTCGATTTCCTCGTCCCGGACATTCGGGTTGACCTGTGCCAGAGCCTTGAGGCGGTCAACTTCCCGGGTCAGTGTTTGTGCCGAGTGATCGCGGGCAGTCGCGATGATCTGCGGCGCCTGCCGGGTTGCAAGGTCTTCACAGGTAGCCAGCAGCTGGCGAAGCGGTTGCGAGTAGCTATGGATGATCCTGGTGGCTGTTTGCTGCGGGACGGCTTCCCGTGTCGCCATGATGTTTTCATGTGAGAGGCTGTCGCTATGATCCTTTCCGTACTGGTCTGCGACAACCCGTATCGTGGTCGCTGGCAGGTAACGGCTGGCTTGCAGACCTTTGCTGCACGAGGTGTCCAGTGTATACAGGCATTCCAGCAACAGCGTGCCGGCACGGACACCTGTGTACTTGACGGCTGTCAAGGCGGTGTTGCCGGTCTCGCTGGCAGGGACCATATCCATGGCGGCCGTTATGAGGGGATGCTCCCAGCTGAGAAACTCGCGATCTTCATTCGCCAGTGCGATGGCGCGATCGCAGGTAAAGGTTAGGCCACCCTCACGCAGGCCGGGGAAGTGGCTGTGCATGTGTTCACCTGGACGCAGAATGTGGCTACCGGTTGAATGCGGCTCCAGATCGAGGTTGAAGCAGTCAACCAGTTGTTCAAGGTAGTTGTACAGGCGCGGGTCATCATCCTGTGACTCGATCTGCTGCTTGAGGGCGTTGGCGATGCGGGGTCGGCAGGAGTTGTATTCCAGCAACCTGTCGCGACCGCGATGTAATGCCGCGTTGAGTGCCGCGAGCCGGCTGCGGGTCGTCTCGATCAATGCAGCCGGATCAGACTGCTGGCGCAGTACCTCCAGCAGCTGGTTTTCCACGTCAGTGTAGACCGTGTGTCCTGCGGGGCAGACATGCTCGAATGCATCAAGGCCTTCGTGGTACCACGCCAGCATTACCTCCTGGGCCGTGTGTTCCAGGAAAGGCACATGAACCTGGATGTTTTCAAGCTGGCCAATCCGGTCCAGACGTCCAATACGCTGTTCCAGCAGGTCAGGATTCATGGGCAGGTCAAACAGGATCAGGTGGTGTGCAAACTGGAAATTGCGGCCTTCACTGCCAATTTCAGAACAAATCAGTACCTGCGTTCCGAATTCCAGGTCGGCAAAATAGGCGGCGGCGCGGTCGCGCTCAATGATGCTCAGGCCTTCGTGAAAGACGGCGGCGTGGATACCCCTTTTGCCGTGCAGCCATTCTGCCAGATCCATGGCTGTATTCGCACTGGCGGCGATCACCAGTACCTTGTGCGGACGCAGTGACCTGAGTTGTTCACACAGCCAGTCGACACGCGGGTCAAGCAGTGTCCAGCGTGTCTGCTCGTTGCCGTTCACGCGCTGGTACAGCAGTTCCGGGCAGAGCAACAGCCGCGGATCGGTTGCGTGCCCGGATAGTGCGGCAGTCAGTGCCGCTGTGTAGGCGTGTGGGGCAGGCAGGGGATAGCGCATTAACGTTCTGCCGGGGAAGCCCTTGACCGCACTGCGGGTATTGCGAAACAGGACGCGGCCGGTACCATGGCGGTCCAGCAGCTGATCGACCAGTTGTGCCCGGGCGCTGGTTTGCTGCTGCGTGCTGCCCGCGGCGTTCAGTACACACGCCAGCAGTGCCTGACTGGCTGCATCATGCAGCAGTGAACGCAGGGTGTTGCCGGATTGTGCATCCAGCATCTGCTCATCGATTAATGCCTGTACTGCATTGGCAACCGGTTCGTAGGCAGATTCTTCTTCTATGAAGGTGTCGAAATCAGGGAAGCGGTCCGGGTCGAGCAGGCGCAGGCGTGCGAAGTGACTTTCCTTGCCGAGCTGTTCCGGTGTCGCCGTCAGCAGCAAGACTCCGCGCGTTGACCGGGAAAGTTCCTCAATCAGGTGGTATTCATTACTGACGTGGCCAGGTGACCACTGCAAATGGTGGGCCTCATCCACCACCAGCAAGTCCCAGTCGCCGGCAACGGCTTGTTGATGACGCTCCGGGTTGTCCATGAAAAATCCCAGCGTGCACAACACCTGTTGCTCGGCGTGGAAGGGGTTGTCCTGCTCGCTGCTCTCGGTAATGGCGCAACAGCGCGCTTCGTCAAGGATGCTGAATGACAGGTTGAAACGGCGCAGCATTTCAACCAGCCACTGGTGCAGCAGACTCTCCGGTACCACGATCAGCACCCGTCGCGCACGTTCCGTCAATAACTGCTGATGCAGGATCATGCCGGCTTCAATGGTCTTGCCGAGGCCAACTTCATCAGCCAGCAGCACCCGCGGTGCATAACGGCTGGCAACTTCGTGGGCAATGTAGAGCTGGTGCGGGATTAAACTGGTACGCCCGCCGGCGAGGCCGCGCAGCTCGTTGTGTGCCAGCCGGTTGATGTGCTGCAGTGTCTGGTAACGCAATTCGAACCACCTGTCCTGGTCAACCTGTCCCGTGAACAGTCGCTCGGCCGGTCGATTCAGCTGCAGGTGGCTGTCCAGCTTGCCCTCGGGAAGCTCGACGCTTTCGCCCGCGTCATTGGTCCCGATGTACGTCAGCAGGCCATCCTGTTCGTTGACATGCGTTACCGTGATTGGCCAGCCTTCATGACTGCGGATGCTATCGCCCGGTGCGAAGTGCACACGGGTGAGCGGAGCGGTTTGCATGGAGTAGGTGCGGGTCTCGCCGCTGGCAAGAAACAGCAGCGTAACGGTGCGCTGGTCGACTGACAGCACGGTACCAAGACCAAGCTGCAATTCGGCATAATTAACCCAGCGTTGTCCCGGCGCGAAGTCGCTCATCCGTCAGTCTCGATACATTCAGGGGGCGTCATGGTAGTGGATTCGCGGTGAAAAATCCTGTCTGCCGGACTTTGCCGGGTATATCGGGAATTGATGGCTATCGGGTACAATCGCGGCTAATGAAAACACGAGCACCGGAGGAAGTCGTTGATGCCCTGTTTGACGCCTTTGAGGCACGGGATTTCGTGCGGGCGCGAACTTTCCTGTCAGATGACACGTTTTCCTACCAGAGCCCCATCGAGTCCTTCACCAGTGCGGATGCCTTTATCAGTAATATTTCACGCGTCGGCCCGATTCTCGAGCGCATCGAACGCTGCAAAACCTTCGTCAAGGGTAATGAAGTGTGCAGTGTGCTCAAGATCCATACCACCATGGATACGCTGAACGCAGCGCCCGTTGCGCAGCTGACCCGGGTGGTTGATGGCAGGATTACCGCCATGGAGGCGATTTTCGATGCCACTGAATACAACAGGATGATTGTTCCAAACGCATAGCATCTTACGATACGGCTACGTTCAATAACACCCGCAGTCTCTGTGCTGGCTGGCAACGACGGGCCTGCGAATACAGATTATGCCGGGTACATGCAGCCGATCACGTCATGGGCGGGTACAAACAGGCAGGTGTTGACGTGTGTCATGCCCCGTAAATTGCCGCCACCAAAGGAGTGTGAATGTGTTGTACAGACAGTTGATAAGCATCATCGTTGTGCTTGGATTATGCGGTTGTGCATCACTTGCAACCGTTATGCAAGAGACTCCAGCCACGGCTGTGGCGCAGCCCGAGCCCGGCAGCTTGCCTGAAGGAGAGGGGTGGTGGTATGCGCGCTTTCACATCGACTGGCCGGAAGATGAATCGGCCCGCTGGTATATGGGCACCCTGATCGGTGGTGAAGTCATTGCGCCGATCTTTGCTGAATATTACCAGGATGTGTTTATCTGGCGAGTGCACCGGCGTGCAAGCCGCGATGGTTACGGGCATGTGTTCAGTTTTATTTTCTACAGTACACCGCAAGGCGCGCAGCGCATTTACTCTGCCATAGAGAGCAATGCGGTGGTCAAGTCCCTGCTGGAAAGCGGCAAGTTGACCAGCGTGGACGTTGATGATGTTACCCGTATAACCCGGCCGAACATCGAAGATACCAGTGACAAGCACTGGCCGCTATCGGTACAGAAAACCTGGCCGGCAATGATCATGGGCACCAGCCGGATGTGGCTGGACCTCGTGTCAGAACTGGCGGCTAACGAGAGCGCAACCGGGGGTCTTGATGCGAAGTATCAAAACGTACAGGATGCGATCACCACGATCTGGCAGGAACAGGGCCAGCATGCCATGCTGCATCATATCAATGCCATCTATGCCTATCAGCCGCTGTTGATTCGTTACTAGCGATGGTGGCTGCAAGGTGCTCAAAACGAGCCATCAGGCATAGCGGGTCTGCAGGTAGGCGATAATCGCGGATGATTCGTACATCCAGGTGGTGTCGCCCTGTTCATCCGTAATGCGCAGGCATGGCACCTTGATCTTGCCGCCACCCTGGAGCAATTCCTCGCGGCTGGATGCCTCCCGGAGCGCATCGCGGGTCTCGATGTTGAGTGACAGGCGCTTCACGGCACGCCTGACCTTGACAGAGAATGGACACATCCTGAACTGATACAGCACCAGGTTGCGGGTACTGGCATTGACCTGTTGCTGCGCCTCGTCGGCGCGCTCCATTGCTTTCGGTGTCGTGAGCGCATCCAGCAGCAGAATAATCGGGCCAATGATGTAATGCGCGGTCTTGAAAAAATATTTGAAGAAGAGTCTCATTGTCCTGTCCTGAAATTGATAGACTGCAGACGGTTATGCCGCGTGTATCGCCGGCATCAGTTCGGGGATATTACCGCAATCAGGCATACCAGGGCGACCCGGAGGCGGTTTGACAATGAAATGGCTGGACAGAATTCCGTATACGCTGCTGGCACCGCTGGCCATCCTGCTGGCGCTGGCGCCGTTTGCACCCGAACCGCACCTGTGGGAAAAACTCAAGATGCTGTCTGCAGGCACGCTGGCACGGCCGATTGACATCTTTGACCTGTTTCTGCACGGTACAGCCCTGTTCATCCTGTTGCTGAAGGTGTCCGTTGATGTATCGCGCAAGGCCTGAAACCCGTACTCGCCACATGCTGCCGGGGCGCTTGAAAAAGGCAAGCCTGTTCACGGCCTTGTGGCTGGCGCTGCCCGCAGTCGCAAGCGGTGTCGTGGCGGAGCATGTCAACCCGGACACCGGGCTGTCGTCCTGGAAGGCGGAGGGTGACGCGCTTGATTTCGAGTTTATCCAGGTGCTGCCGGACTATGTGCGTGCGGTCTACAGCTCGCGTGGATTGCCGAAGGCTGTCGTCGACAAGGTCAGCAGTTATTGCGTGTTCGGCACGATCCTGCGAAACCGGACGGACAAGCCATTGTCCTACCGTGTCGCCGACTGGCGTTACATTACCCCGGACGGTGTACGGCATCCGATCCGGACCAAGTCGGAGTGGGTGAGCGAGTGGCACGACATGGGGATTGCCTTCCGCTGGTCGATGCTCCCGGATGACCAGACCTTTGCGGTGGGTGACTGGGGTCAGGGCTTCACGACGATTGCACTTGAGCCGGGCAGCCCGTTTGCGCTGGAATATTCCTGGACACAGGATGATAAAACCGAAACCCGACTGATTGAGGAGGTGCGTTGTGCGCCGGCTGAAGCCCCTGTATCCAGGTAAACTGCTCGTTCTGTTGCTGGTGGTGTGTCTGCCCCTGCTGGCAACTACCGCCGTCAGGTCCGAGTCCGGGGAGTCTTCGCTGGGCTATCAGTTCACCGCACTCGCAGCGCCGGTAATCGCCCCCGATTTCACCCTCGATGACATGGATACCAAACCGCATGCACTGCATGACTACCGCGGCAAGGTGGTACTGATCAACTTCTGGGCTACGTGGTGTCCGCCCTGTCGCAAGGAAATGCCGGCACTGGAAGCGCTCTACCAGAAACTTGGCGGCGAGTCATTCGCCGTGCTGGCCGTGAACCAGTGGGAAGATGCGGACCATGTATTTGCCTATACCGGTGATCTGAATGTCTTCCCGACGTTCCCGATCCTGTTCGATCCGGAAAGTACCATCTCGGAGCAGTACGGCGTCAAGGGGCTGCCGACGTCGTTTCTGATCGACAAGAAAGGGCAGCTGGTCTACCGGGCCGTCGGCGGCCGTGACTTCGATCACCCGCAGGTCGAGCAACTTATCCGGGAGTTGCTGGCAGAAAAGTAAACTGCTTGCTGTTGCTGGCCGGTCAGGGAGCCGTCAATAATAATTGCTGCAACAGCATCAGGTCAGCCACGTCGATGTTAGTGTCACCGTTGATATCTCCAAGTGCTGACTCCAGATTGCCGGGGTCTGAGATTTCTCCAGTGACCAGGCGCGTCAGCACAACCAGGTCGCCGGCGTTGAGTGCGTTATCCGGTGTGCCTCTGGGAGCGACATCGCCGATATTTGACGTAAGGGGATCGCTTCCAAAGTCCTGTTCACCCTCAACATAGCCATCACCATCGGTGTCAATCCCGCCTGGCAGTGTAGTGAGCAGAACGATACCTCCAGCACCGTCCACAAGACCGTCACCATCCGTATCAACCAGTGTCGGGTTGGTTCCAAGAATGCCTTCGTCAACGTCAGTAAGACCGTCGTTGTCGTCATCCGGGTCACACACGTCCCCCTGCGAATCGCCATCATTGTTTTCCTGCAGGGGATTGGCATCATTCGGGCAGTTATCGCTGCTGTCGGGAATACCATCTCCATCAGTGTCCGAATCGAGTGATGCCAGTGCCATGTCTGCCTGGATCAGCCCGTAGCCGGTGTCAAAATCGAAACCAGCTACACCCATGTCAATCGCTGTGGATTGTAGCGCTGTGTAGACCGCATCCGGGGATAGTGCTGGATCGTAATTCTTCAGGAGTGCAGCGACGCCGGCCGCATGTGGAGCGGCCGCAGAAGTGCCGAAGAAATTCGGGTATCCATCGCTCTCGTAATCACCGCCGAAGAAGGTGTTGTTGCCACCATCGGGCGCAACAATCTCCGGCTTTTGCCGCAAATCACTGACCGCATTTCCGGCCGTATCAAACAGGATCTCTATGCCGCCAGCCGATGAGAAGTATTCAAGTTCGGGAGGGGATGTGCCAAATTCAGGTGTGTCTTCATAACGAGCAGCGCCCACGGCCCGTGCACCTGCCGCCATGGGGTGGCCGTAGGAGGTGCCGCTATGTGTCGCGTACTCATTGACCGT
>Ga0210101_1000275_pt1 | contig 18422 bp, 18 predicted proteins | sample Muzzi_PWC_D1_FD_185534 | JGI IMG/M metagenome (GOLD analysis project Ga0210101, IMG submission 185534) | Wetland microbial communities from San Francisco Bay, California, USA, that impact long-term carbon sequestration - Muzzi_PWC_D1 (SPAdes) | ecosystem: Environmental > Aquatic > Marine >... | reverse complement strand
ATAGTGAATCAGGACACATAATGGCCAGTCCCACCCAGAAAAAAGAAATCGCCCGGCGCCGGACGTTCGGCATTATCAGTCATCCCGACGCCGGCAAGACCACCTTGACTGAAAAGTTGCTGCTCTTCGGCGGTGCGATCCAGATGGCCGGCGCCATCAAGGCCCGCAAGGCCGGCCGCCATGCCACCAGCGACTGGATGAAGATCGAACAGGAACGCGGCATCTCCGTCACCACCTCGGTCATGAAGTTTCACTACCGCGATTTCGAGATCAACCTTCTCGATACCCCCGGCCACCAGGACTTTTCCGAGGACACCTACCGGGTGCTGACAGCCGTCGACTCGGCCCTGATGGTCATCGACAGCGCCAAAGGGGTGGAGCCCCAGACCGAAAAGTTGATGGAAGTCTGCCGGATGCGCAACACGCCGGTCATCACCTTCATCAACAAGCTCGACCGGGAAGGGTGCGAACCTCTCGATCTCCTGGCCGATATCGAGGACAAGCTGCAGATCGAATGCGCGCCATTGTCCTGGCCGATCGGCATGGGGAAACGGTTCAAAGGGGTTTACAATCTGTTTCGCCGGGAACTGGTGCTGTTCACGCCGGGACAGGGAACCCGTCCGCGGGACGCCCGGGTGATCGAGGACCTGGCCGACCCCGAACTCGATCGCGTGCTCGGCTCCCAGGCGGACGAACTGCGGGAGGAGATCGAGCTGCTGGAGGGCGCGGCCAACCCCTTCGATGCGCAGGAATACCTCAAGGCCAATCAGACGCCGGTCTTTTTCGGCAGCGCCATCAACAATTTCGGCGTCCGGGAACTGCTCGACGCTTTTGTCGAACTTTCCCCGGCACCGGGACCGAGAGCTTCCGCCGAACGGGTGGTTTCACCGCTGGAAGAGGATTTTTCCGGATTCGTCTTTAAAATCCAGGCCAACATGGACCCCGCTCACCGGGACCGCATCGCCTTCTTCCGCATCTGCTCGGGACGCTTCCACCGAGGCATGAAAGTGCGCCATCACCGTATCGGCAAAGAGATCACCCTGAGCAACGCTACCATTTTCATGGCCCAGGACCGTACCAATGTCGAGGAGGCCTGGCCCGGCGACATCATCGGCATCTACAATCACGGTGTCCTCAAGATCGGCGATACCCTGACCGACAAGGAACCGCTCAAATTCACCGGCATTCCCAACTTCGCCGCCGAACACTTCCGGCGGGTCCGCCTGCGCAACCCCCTGAAGGTAAAACAACTCGAAAAGGGGCTGACCCAGCTCGCCGAGGAGGGGGCGGTCCAGTTTTTCCGGCCGCTGATGGGCAACGATTACATCCTGGGCGCGGTCGGGGTCCTGCAGTTTGATGTCACCATGGCCCGGCTCAAAAACGAGTACGGTGTGGACGCCGCGTACGAGCCGGTGGAATACAACACCGCCCGCTGGATTTCGAGTGTCGACCCCAGGAAACAGGCCGAATTTGAAAAGAAGAACCTGTCCCACCTGGCCCGAGACGCCGAGGGGAACCTGGCCTACCTGGCCCCCAGCGCCTGGCGCCTGGGACACGTGGCGGAACAGTGGCCCGATATCCAGTTTCTGAAGACCAGGGAGCATGGCTGATCCTGGGGGCTGAAGACTTGACGAGCGGCTCTGATCAGCTATTGTCTTAGCGGGATGAACCTTTCCCGTTTTGGAATAGGAGGCCGGCCATGAAGGAACTGCGTGAGAAACTCTGGGGCTTGGTTTGCGGTGAAGGCGGGGCAACGTCCGTTGAATATGCCGTGATGCTGGTCATGATCATCGCCGTTTGTGTCATCACCATTGTCATCCTGGGACTCAAAGTTGAGAATCTTTTCAATCAGACAGACGCCAAATTCGGTAAGGCGATAACCGGGAGTTGATTGGATCAGATCCAGTACCAGACGAGACAAAAGGCGCTCCCTCAGGGTGCGCCTTTTGTTTACGCCCGGACGGTTGACCTTCCCCCCGAAGTGTGTGAAAAATACTTATTCCTTCCCGGATGCCCCATGGTCCCCGGTCCCGCCCGGGGGAAACTTGGGGTGGCCGGGAATGTCTAATCGGCCGGTTATCCGGTCTTTGGCCCGAGACGAAAGGACCCGGACATGAAAGTCGTCGCCTTCAACGGCAGCGCCCGCAAAGACGGTAACACAGCGCTGCTGATTCGCCACGTTTTCACCGAACTGGAGAAAACCGGTGTCGAAACCGAACTGGTCCAGTTGGCCGGTCATATCATCCGCGGCTGCACGGCCTGCTACCTCTGCTGGGAGCGCAAGGACCACCGCTGTGCGGTCAAGAACGATATGGTCAACGACTGCATCGAGAAAATGGCCGGAGCGGACGGTATCGTCCTTGGTTCCCCAACTTATTTCGCCGACGTTTCGGCAGAGATGAAGGCCCTCATCGACCGCTCCGGCATGGTCGCCCGGGCCAACGGCGATCTTTTCCGACGCAAGGTCGGCGCGGCGGTTGTCGCGGAACGGCGCGGAGGGGCCAACCATGTTTTTGCCACCATCAACAACTTTTTCCTGATCGGGCAGATGATCATCCCCGGTTCGGTTTACTGGAATTTCGGTATGGGCAGGCAGGTCGGCGAGGTCGAGCAGGACGAGGAGGGAGTGCGCACCATGCACGTGCTTGGCGAAAATATGGCCTGGCTGTTGAAGAAAATCCACGGGGCCGAATGAGATGCCCGATAAGGTAATTGGCGAGGGGAAAAAGACCTGCGGGGTCTGCGGAACCCGATTCGATCCCGTGGAGCGGAGTTCCGATCCCGCCGAGGAGATGGGCCGGTTTCTGGCCCGGGAGCATTATGGCGACGACGGTGAACTCTGCCGCGTCTGCCTGGCCAGCCGGGGGCGGCTGGGGATGATGTATCACCGGGAACTGGATTGAAGTCGGCTCTTCCGCAAGGGCAGGGAGCCCGAGGCCGAGCGTGTCCCTAGTTATCGGTTCCTGTGTCATCCTCGACCAAGAACTTTTATTTTGACGAGTTTTTCGTGAAGAGGCTGTTCCATGCAATCCGGTGATTTATATCCTTCGGCCCGTATTCCGATTCGGCGTTTGCTGGCATCCGAAGGGTCGGTTCCGAACGTGACCGTCAGGGGCTGGGCGCGAACGGTGCGGCGAGGAAAGGACGTGGCGTTCGCCGCCCTCAACGACGGTTCCTGCCTCGTCTCCCTGCAGGTGGTCATAACCCCCGCCCTGGAGAATTTCGAAGAGGTGACCCGCATCGGCACCGGCTCCTGCCTGGCGGTAACCGGCGACCTGGTGGCTTCTCCGGCCGAAGGGCAACGCTGGGAATTGCAGGCCGCCACAGTCGAAATCCTCGGCGACGCGGACGCCGATTATCCGCTGCAGAAGAAGCGCCACACCTTTGAATATCTGCGTTCCATCGCTCACCTGCGGCCGCGCTCCAACACCTTCGGCGCGGTCTTCCGCATGCGTAGCGCCCTGTCTTACGCCATTCATCAGTTCTTTCAAGAGCGGGGCTTCCTCTACGTGCAGACTCCGATCATCACTTCCAACGACTGCGAGGGGGCCGGGGAGATGTTCCGGGTTACCACACTCGACCCCCTCCGGCCTCCGGTCCAGGACGGCGGCATCGACTGGTCGGAGGATTTTTTCGGCGAAAAGACCGGCCTGACCGTCTCAGGCCAACTGCAGGGGGAACTTTTCGCCATGGCATTCGGCGAAATCTACACTTTCGGACCGACCTTCCGGGCCGAGAATTCCAATACCAGCCGCCATGCCTCCGAATTCTGGATGATCGAGCCGGAAATGGCTTTTGCAGACCTGGCCGCCGATTGCAAACTGGCGGAGGCTTTTCTGCGGTATCTGGTCGTCTACGCCCTGGAACAGTGTGGGGAGGACCTGGAATTTTTCGATCAGCGGATCGAAAAAGGCCTGATCGCCAAGCTCGAGGCCTTGGCCAAAGCCCGCTTCGAGACGATGACCTATACCGAGGCGGTTAGACGTCTGCGGGAAACCGGCCGTTCCTTTGAATTCCCGGTTGCCTGGGGGAGCGACCTGCAATCGGAGCACGAGCGCTGTCTGACCGAAGAGATCATCGGAGGGCCGGTTTTCGTCGTCGACTACCCGAAAGAGATCAAGGCCTTCTATATGCGGGGTAACGACGACGGCAGAACCGTTGCTGCCATGGACCTGCTGGTGCCGCGGGTGGGAGAAATTATTGGCGGAAGTCAGCGGGAAGAACGTATGGACCTGCTGGTGGAACGGATGCGGGCCGTGGGGATCGCCCCCGACAGTCTGGCCTGGTATCTCGATATCCGACGCTGGGGAAGCTGCCCCCATGCCGGGTTCGGGCTGGGTTTCGAGCGGTTCCTGATGTACGTGACCGGCATGGAAAATATCCGCGACGTGATTCCGTTCCCCCGGACACCGGGCAACGCCCGATTCTAGTTTAATGTGCTCGTCATCACGGTCAGGGTCACGATCCCGATGACTCGATCAGCGGGACGACCAGGATCGGCCGGGTGCTCTTGTTGAGCAGCTTTTCGGCCACGCTGCCGAGGAATGCATACTGCAGCCGGCCTTTGCCGTGACTGCCGATTACCAGAAGATCGGCATCGGTCCGGTCGGCCGCTTTTAAAATTTCGACGACCGGATTGCCATGATGGACTTCGATATCGGCGATTCGGCGAAGATCCTTTTCTCCTCCGAGTTCATTTTTAACAAACCCTGCCACTTTTTCCCGGATCGTTTCCTGGAGCTCTTTTTCGTGCTCCAACTCCAACTCGGCCATCCGGTCTTCACCGATGACGGTGGCGACGTATCCGACGATCGAGGCGTCCATCTCCGGCATGACGTGCAGGATGGTCACCCGGGCGTCGAATCGTTCCGCGACAGTCATGGCGTGCCGGAGGGCTGCGGCCGAGTTATCGCTCAAGTCCGTGGCGTAGAGGATGGTCTGATAGTCCGGTTTCATCGAAGACTCCTTCGGCAGGCCGATGAAAAACACCTGCCTGCTGCGTTGTTCACATTCCTCGCCAACGATGTGCATTCCGGGTCTGTCTTTTTCCCCGGAAATCTGTCGGCCTCGCATCTGATCATTTTTGATCAGCCTAAAAAAATCGAGTTGTCCATCACTTGCTAAACGGCGGTTGGCCCCACCATTTTCGACTGTGGCCGCATCTTCTGGAGCAGGATAATCAATCCCATAAGAATAAGACCCGCCGGGTAAACCCAGTATTTATTTTCAATGCCCACCAGCCCGGCAAAATATCCCGGTCGGAACATGAGGGCGGTGACGCTAAGCAGCAGGGGGATTTCGTACCAGCGGTTGCGGTTGGCGAACCAGCCCTGGGTGGCCCCGGCGAAGCAGAACGATCCCGCGCAGGTCATGGCGAAGATGAGGATGGCCAGCCACCAGCTGTCGATCTCCCAGAGGAGCAGGTCGGTATTGAAAATAAACATGAAGGGGAGGATGGCCGTGCGGATATCGTACATGAACCCCTGGATCCCCGTCGGGATCGGTTCCGACTTGGCGATGGCGCTGGCGGCGTAGGCCGCCAGGCCGACCGGCGGGGTGTCGTCCGCCAGGATGCCGAAATAGAAGCAGAAGAGATGGGCGGCGATCAGGGGAACGAAGAATCCCTGCCAATTGGCGATGGTCACGATCACCGGGGCCGTCAGCGAGGCCATGACGATGTAGGTCGCGGTGGTCGGCAGGCCCATGCCGAGGAGCAGGCTGGCGATGGCGGTAATCACCAGCATGGCAAAGATGTTGCCGCCGCTGAGATGATCGATGATTTCGGTAATCAAGCCGCCGAGGCCGAGGGTAACGACGCCGACGATGATGCCGGCGGCCGCCGTGGCGACGGCAACGCTGACCATGTTGCGGGCGCCGGCGATAAGCCCTTGGTAGATCTCGCCGGCGCCCCGGCGAAACCCTGGAGCAAGGGGCTGGCCGTCGAGCTTGGCGCGTATGGCGTGTTGCACCAGCATAATGACTGCCAGGGTCAGGGTCGCGCGGAACGCCGCCAGATCGGGAGAATGGCGGGGAATGATCAATTCGTATAAAAGCACAAAGAGCGGAATCAGGTAGTGCAGGCCCCTGGCCAGGGTCCGGAAAAAAAGCGGCAGTTCTTCTTTGGGTAGGCCCTGCAATCCAAGCTTGGAAGCTTCCACGTGGGTTACGAAGAACAGGGTGGCGTAAGAAGCGAAGGCGGGAATGGCCGCCGCTTTACAGACTTCCAGGTAAGGGATATTGACGTATTCCGCGATAATGAAGGCGGCCGCGCCCATGATCGGCGGCATGATCTGGCCATCGGTGCTGGCCGCAACCTCAATGGCCGCCGCCTTCTTCGCCGGGTAGCCGACCTTTTTCATCAGCGGAATGGTGAACGTTCCGGTGGTGACGACGTTGGCGATGCTCGAACCGGAGACCAGGCCGGTCAGGCCGCTGGACATGACGGCGGCCTTGGCCGGACCACCCTTGTACCGGCCCAGCAGGCTCATGGCCAGGTCGATGAAAAATTTGCCGCCTCCGGCTTTTTCGAGCATGGCGCCGAACAGCACGAAAAGAAAGACGATCCGCGCCGAAACGTCGAGAGGAATGCCGTAAATACCTTCGGTGGTCAGTGAAATCTGCCCGACGTAGCGGCTCAGGCTGACCCCCTTGAAGGCAATGAAGTCCGGCATGTAGGGGCCGAAAAAGGAATAAAGGGTAAAGACCATGGCGATGATCGGCAGGGCCGGCCCGATGACTCGCCGTGCCGCTTCGAGCAGCACGATAACCAGGAGGAGACCGAAGACCATGTCCCGGTCGAGATAGATGCCGCTGCGGGACGCCAATCCTTCGTAGTCGAGGACAATATAGAGGGCTGCCACCACCGACATGGCCGCGATGATAAAGTCTGGCCAGGGGACGCGGTGTTTTTCACCCAGCCATCGCAGGCCGGGAATCGAAATGTCCCGTTTGAAGGTCGGATAGGAGAGAAAGACGATAATAAAGGCGAAGGCCAGATGAATTGCCCGGGTATAAGTCGAATCGATGGTCAGCCAACTCGCCAGGGAGAGCTGGAACAGCGACCAGCAGAGAGCCGTCAGGGGGACGATGTGCCGGGTCCAGTCCTGCGCCCGTCGCAGCCCCAGTTCCTCGTCCTCCCGTATCTTCTGCGCCAGGGATTGACCTTCTTCTTCGGTGGTTTCGGGCGGCAGCGGTTCCTCGGCCATGCGCACCTCTCCGCGGATTTAACTGAGAGACGGGGGAAAACTCCATTAAAAAAACAAATAAAAAAGGGGCACGGTTTTCCGTGCCCCCGAAATCAAGCGATCGTTATTTGATCAGCCCGGCTTCCTTGAAGTATTTGGCGGCCCCGGGGTGCATGGGCGCGGAGAGGCCCTGCAGCATGCTCTCCTTGGAGAGAACCGCATAGGCCGGATGGAGCGATTTGAATTCTTCGAAGTTTTCGAAGACCTCCTTGGTGATGGCGTAAACGATGTCGTCGGGTACGTCCGCGGAGGTGCAGAGGGTCGCCTTCACCCCGAAAGTCGGCGCATCTTCAGTATTTTCCACCCCCGGGTACATGCTCACGGGAATGAAAGCCGGAGCATAGTAGGAATACTTGTCGGTCAGCTTCTTGACCGTCGCGGCGTCCACGGTTACAAAGCGAACCTTGCGGGCGCCGGCCACCGCTTCCTTGACCGAGCCGTTGGGATGCCCGACGGTATAGAAGAAAGCGTCGATCCGACCATCCTGGAGCATGCTGGCCGATTCGGCGGCTTTCAGTCCCTCGGCCTGCAGATCTTTTTCCGGGTCGATGCCGAGGGCCTCGAACAGGTCCATGGCATTGCCGCGTTGCCCGGAACCGGGGTTGCCGATATTGACGATGTGTCCCTTCAGGTTGGCTGCCGTCTTGATATTGGTATCGGCCCCTGCCACGATGGTGACGGACTCCGGATGAATCGAAAAGACCGCCCGCAGTTTTTTCTGGGGGTTGTCTTTCCAGTCGTCGGTACCGTTATAGGCCTGGTATTGGCGGTCGGACTGGACGATGCCGAATTCGAGGTCGCCGGCCATGATGGCGTTGACGTTGAAAACCGAACCGCCCGTCGATTCCACGGTGACCCGCAGATTGTACTCCTGGCGCTTCTTGTTGACCATCTTGCTGATGGCGCCGCCGGTGGGATAGTAAACTCCGGTGACTCCGCCGGTGCCGATGGTGACATACCGAGTGGCCGCCTGGGTTTCCAGCGGCAAAAGAGCAGCCGCGAAGACCAAGGCGGTGAGTCCGAACAGGAATCTTTTCATGACATTTCTCCTCATTTGTTGCAGGTAATAAAAATTTAAACACCCTTATCTAATTAACTTTACCCATAAATCAATAAATTTCAAGGGCTTGCGAAAGAATGGATAAGCGATGCGGACGAAGGGGAAAGCTGCTCGGAAGGAAGGGTATGAAGATTCTTATCTGCAGGGTCGGTTATCTCCATATAGCGAAGAATCGAATGGATTTTTGGGAGCAGGCAACAGGCTGAAATCATTCCGCTCAAGGGTGAGGCCTGGCCGTTGCCAGGCAGGGATAAGAAACGGAAATTTTCGGCCAGGGAATCGGTGGAAAATGGAGAAATTGGAAAGGACGAATGGTTCTGCCCGATCTTTGGGGAGCAGGAGAGAAAGAGAATCCCTTCCCCTAATTTGGGTTTATCGTCGGCATCGCTGAACGGCGCCAGGAGTAGAAGATCCGACCCAGGCCGAGAAGCCCCGCCGCCAGATAAAAGATTCCCCGCCATTTGCCGGGAACTTTGCCCTCACTGACGAAAATCACCTCCGGCGCGATGTCCATGCCGACCGAGCCGGCCAGTTTGAACAGCTTGTCCCGGTTGCCGCTGGCAATCCAGCCGGTGATCAGCATCCCCTCGATGGTCCGATGGGGGTGGAATTCGGCTTTATGTTCCGCCAGATAGCGTTCCTTTTCCGGCAGGGTGTCAAGTTGAAAATTGTAGGTCAGGAACAGTTTTATGAGTCCGGGGTCGCGCGTTTCCACCAGAACATGGTAGCGCGTCTGGGCCGAATCTGCGGTCAGCGGTACCAGCAGGGCGTCGAGTTCCACCGTTCCCGAGGTGGAGATGGCATCCTCCAGGTTCAGGATTCCACCCTGGATTTGCAGCCATTCCCGGGGCGGCCCGGCCGTTTCCAGGTCGACGATGGTCACCGGTGCCGGCGCAGGGTTGGCCAGCCGGAGGCGCAGATCGACGACGCCGAGAAAGACAAGAAAGAGGCAGACGGCCAGCAGGGTGAAGCGAAAGCGACGCAAAAGTATGCTCCGGAGAAAAAATCGGGGCCGCCTCGGGCGGCCCCTTATGGCAAGAAAACCAGAGGGCAGGCGGATCTCAGGCTTCGGCGGCTTCGGTAGCCTCCTGGCCTGCGGGCTGTTTCTGGGTCAGCAACGAAACCACGACCAAGGCGATGAAACTTGCCGGAATGGAGATCGCGGCCGGGCTGTTGAAGGCAATGGGCGCGTCGGACGGAAGGAGTCCGTAGCGCACGTACATGTCGGGAGAGACCAGGATCAAACCCAGGGCCGTGGTCAGGCCGGTGAAAATGGAGGCGGCGACCCCCTTGGCGGTGGTCTTCTTCCAGAACAGGATCATCAGAATGGCCGGCAGGTTAGCCGACGCGGCGACCGCGAAGGCCCAGCCGACCAGGAAGGAGACGTTCATCCCCTCGAAGACGATGCCCAGGTAAATGGCCACCAGGCCGATGACGACGGCGGCGATCTTGCCCGCGCGAACCTTGGCCGTTTCGGTCATGTTCATGCCGAAGAACTTGTCCATCAGGTCGTGGGCCACGGCCCCGGAGGAGGCCACGATCAGGCCTGAGACAGTGCCGAGGACGGTGGCGAAGGCCAGCGAGGAGATGATGGCGAACAGTACCACCCCGAAGGAGAGCGCCAGCAGCGGCGCCGACATGTTGTTGTCGGTCAGGTTGATGACGCCGTTGGTCATCGCGCCCAGGCCCAGGAAGAGGGTGAGGACGTAGAAGAAGCCGATAGCGGCGATGGCGACGATGGTCGACTTCCGGGCGGCGGCCTGACTCGGAACGGTGTAGTAGCGGATCAGGATGTGCGGCAGGGCCGCGGTACCGCAGAAGAGGGCGATCATCAGGGAGATGAAGTTGAACTTCTGGGTGCCGGTGGCGTTATCGACCTTGAACTTCAGGCCCGGACGAAGGACCCGGCTGCCGGGGGTCGGCTTCTGGTAGTAGATGGTTGTTAGCTCGCCGTTGATGTCGACGTATTTCTTTCCCCACAGCACGATGGTGCTGTTCTGGAAAGCAGACAGGTAGCCAAAGGGGCCGACCGCTCCGGTCTGGGCCACTTCCTGGCCATCCATCCTGATTTCTTTCAGGTGGCCCACGGGAAAGAACTGACCGTCCTCCTTGGGGGCGCCGTTGTAGAGCTTGGTGCCGTCCGCCATATGGACCGTGTACAGGGTCTCGCTCAGCTGCATGGTGCCGTCAGCCTTCTTCTCCAGGTGCCAGATCGTTTCCTGACCGTCCTTTGACAACTTCACGAATCCGGCCTGGCCGAATTCGGAATCGAGGCCGGCCACCACATCGTAGTCGGGAACCATGAGGGCCCCTTCCACGGAAACGGTGGCCTGGAGGGTTTTAAAATCGTGATAGGCCTTGCTGCCGCCCTGGTCGGGGTTAGAGGTCAGGCCGCGCCCGAGCAGGCAGATCACCACGATGGTGGACATGATCAGCAGCAGGGCACCCTTGAAGAACTGCACGTAGGTCGTCGAGGCCATCCCCGCCGAGGCGACGATGATGGTAACCACCACCCCGACGATGCAGACACCGACCCAGTGGGGGAGTCCCAGCAGGGGCTGGACCAGCACGCCCGCGCCGACCATCTGGGGAATCAGGTAAAAGACCGACACCACCAGAGTCGAGAGGGCGGCCATGAGCTGTATCCCTTTGGAGTTGAACTTGGAGTCCAGGGCGTCGGTGAAGGTGTACTTGCCAAGCCGCTTCATCGGTTCGGCGACCAGGAACAGGGCCACCATCCAGCCGGCCAGGTAACCGATGGCGTACATCCAGCCGTCGTAGCCGGCGGTGGCGATCATGCCGCAGATACCGAGGAAAGAGGCTGCCGAAAGGTAGTCGCCAGCAAAGGCGATGCCGTTGGTGAACCAGTGAATGTTCCCGCCCGCCGCATAATACGCCGATGCGGAAGTCGTTCGCCGGGCCAGGAAAAAGGAGATGCCGAGAACGAACAGGACGAAAAAGATGAACAGGCCGATAGCCAATGGGGATTGAGTATAGATCATTGGTCGTTCTCCCTTACGAATTCAGCCGGCGTTCGGCGGCATTGCACAGGTTGTTGTAGATGATCGCCAGAACCAGGGCGAAACCGAGCAGGCCGAAGCCGTAAACGACGGCCAGGGTCTGACCCATGATGACGGTTTCCATAAGGGACGGTTTGATCGCGTTGATCACCACGAAGCCGAAATAGACCGCGGTGTAGAGAAGAAACATCCAGATTCCAAGTTTGGTTTTATACCCGGCTGCGTTGTCCTTGCCGAGTTTGACAGCGGGTCCGTGTGCCATGAGGGTCGCTCCTTTTTATCTCTTTTCTCTCCGAAAATCCCAAATTTCAAATAAATGTCTCAACAAAATGCGGGCTACTGCCCGCGGTGTTACTCGACCTTCCGGAATCCTGCCCTCCTTCACCTCCCTTCGAGCTGCCCGGCATTCCCGCGTTTGGGTTAATCCAGGCTAAATAAAATCAAACACCGGCTTTAAATAGACGATAGGATACTTGAGCGCGATGGTAAATAATGCCTTATGTTGGGTGTTTGAGTTCGGCACATAATACGTTGTTCTAAATTGGTGTCAACTGAAAAGTTTTCCTAAAATAGGCGATTCGGGCAATGAAATATATATGGTAAACCGAATTTCTCGGTGTTTACAGTAGGTTAAATTTTCCCTGATGGTGTGTTTAAAAAAATGTTCTATCTTATCGGGTAAATATTCATGGATTTGAAAAATAGACCGTTGTCTCTCTGTCTGTTCTGAAAAAACCGCTGAGAAGGTTGATCTGAAATCCGCCGGCATCTCTCGCTGCAAATTCGCACGGGATTATGGTTTCAAAATCAACCGCCAACCCTGATTGAATTTTCTGGCGTGTTCGGAATGTCAGGAAATGTGGGAATGGCTTCCTGCCTACCGACCTCCACCTGAAAACAATAATCGGATAATATCTGAGACACCCATATTGACTACTGCCCTCATGCGGGGCATGGAGGGTAATTTAAAGATATTAAATTGATTGCTTACAAATTAAGTCATTTTTTATGGTAATATTCCATCATAAATAGACTGGATTGGGCACTGGCCTTTACTGCTAGGAGTGGGGTCGGAAAAATGTATGCTCAATGTAAGACGGTATGCTAGCTCTGGCCGTCTCTCTTTTGGGGCGACCCGTCAAAGATGTGTAATTCTCGGCGTATTTCCTTGCCCAGAAAGGTGTAGCCATGGTCCGGTCAGTCGCCGAACTGGTTGTCGATTTTCTGCAATCTCAAAAAGTCGATCGGATATTTGGTCTTCAAGGTGCCCACATCCAACCCATCTGGGACCAATTGGCGCAAAGAAACATATCCATCATCGATGTACGCCACGAAAGCGCTGCGGTGCACATGGCACATGCTCATGCCATGCTCACAGGTGAATTGGGCGTAGCCATGGTGACCGCTGGCCCGGGTGTGACCAATTGCGTGACCGCAATCGCCAATGCTGACCTGGAACGTGCTCCTGTCCTCTTGATCGGCGGTTGTGCAACCCGCCCTCAGGACGACCTCGGCCCTTTGCAAGGAACTCCCCATACGGCAATCATGGCGCCCATCACGCGCTCATCCCGTACCCTTAGGGTGGCTGACAATGTGTTGCGGGATCTGGATCAGGTCGTCAGTAACGCCTTCGGTGATGGAAATACTCCGGGCCCGGTCTATATCGAAATACCTCCCGATGTATTGCGAGAAAAGGTTAACAGCAGCCTGGTCCTGGAAGAATTCTTTCGAAAGAAAGCCCCGAGGGTTATCCCTCCAGATCCGGTAGAACTTGAAAGGGCCATCGAACTCATTGCCCAAGGAAGGCGGATTTTGGTGTTGACAGGGAGGGGGACTGTCAAGGCGGGCACGGTGCTGACACATTTCCTCGATGCGACCGGGGCCGCTTACCTGGATACCCAGGAAAGTCGCGGACTTGTTCCTCAGGAACATCCTTCCGTCATCGGGTCGATGCGGGCGAGGGCCATGCGGGAAGCGGACCTCGTGATTCTCTTGGGGCGTAAACTCGACTACCAATTGGGCTTCGGCTCCCCGGCGGTCTTTCCTCAAGCGAAGTTTCTGCGAATTGCCGACAACTGGGAGGAACTTCGCCAGAATCGCCGTGGGGAAGTGGAGATGCTGGCCACTCCCTCGGCCGCTCTTGCTGCCCTTGTGGATGCTGGCGTCAAAGCTTCCACACAGATGGACAGATCCTGGGTTGCGGAACTGCGAAAGGAGCACCTGCGCCGTTCGAAAACCTATCTCGGGGGCCTTGAGACGGCTCCCCCGGGAAATGATGGGCATATGCACCCGAACCGGATTTTCGGAGCACTCCATAAGGTGCTCGACAGGACAGCCATCACGGTGGCTGATGGCGGTGACATCCTGAGCTTTGCCCGCATGGGTTTACCACCTGCAACCTACCTGGATTCAGGAGCCTTCGGTTGTCTTGGGGTCGGAACCCCTTACGGCATTGCGGCGGCCTTGGCTTTTCCGCACCGGGATGTGGTGGTCGTATCCGGGGATGGTGCCTTTGGAATCAACGCCATGGAAATCGATTCCGCAAAACGCCATGGGGCCAAAGCGGTTTTCATTATCGCAAATAATGCTGCCTGGAACATTGAGCGAATCGACCAGGAGTTGAACTACGGGGGTCGGGTTGTCGGTACCACGTTGCAGTACGCAGATTACGCACTCATGGCCCGGGCATTCGGTCTTTATGCCCAGCGAGTCACCGACCCGGACCAATTGGAAAAAGCCATTGAAAACGCTCTGGCCAATGCTCCGGCCCTGATCGATGTGGTCATCACGCGGGATGCCATGTCTTCGGATGCCGGAAAGGGATTGGGTGAGGTCCCCGACTATCAGGCGCTTTCGGCCTGGGACGAGGCGGAGCGTCGGCGGCGTTCCTGAACCCGAAGACAAACATATCAAACCCTAGAAGACGTCAGGGTCTTCGGAGGAGGCTGCATGAATCTCAGTCGACTGACACTGGCAGGAGAAGTGGTGGATTACTACGCTCAATTTATGCCCACCAAGATCGCCGCGCGTGATTCGGTGCGTTCCCTGACCTACCGACAATGGAGTGAACGAACCTGCCGACTGGCCAATGGGCTGCTCGGATTTGGCCTTGACAAGGGGGATCGCGTCGCCATTTTGGCTTACAATTGCCTTGAGTGGCTGGAGATTTATGTGGCAATCGCCAAGGCAGGGCTGGTCGCGGTACCGGTCAATTTCCGGCTGGTGGGACCCGAAATTGAGTATATCGTGACCGATTGCGGGGCCAAGGCCATGATTGTGCAGGAGGACCTCCGTGACCAGGTTGAAGGCATTCGCGCCGCCCTGCCAATCCCCGAGGATCACTATCTGCTTTTCGGCAGTCCTATTCCCAAGGCCGGATATCGCTCCTACGAAGAAATCATGGTCGTGAGTGGAACCGGAACTCCAACGGTGGAGGTCCTTCCCGAAGATCCCTGGACCATTATGTATACCTCCGGGACGACCGGAAAGCCAAAAGGAGCCGTTCGCAATCATGGGCACAGTGCTCAACTGGCCATTATCACGGCCCTGGATCAAGGGTTCGTCCAGAACGACATAGGTTTGATGGTCATGCCACTCTGTCATGCCAATTCACTCTGGTACGTTACCCTGCTGGCCTACTGCGGTGCGACGACAGCGGTTTTCGACCAGAGACATTTTGATCCGGAGATGCTGTTAAGGGCTCTCCATCAAGAACAGGCCACTTTCACGTCGCTGGTTCCGACGCACTACATCATGCTGCTCGGGTTGTCCGCGGAGGTGAAAATGCGCTACCGTGGCGACAGCATCACCAAACTTCTCATCTCTTCAGCCCCCGCCCGACGAGATACCAAACTGGCGATCATGGACTTTTTCAAAAATTCGCGGCTGTACGAAGGGTATGGTTCCACGGAAGCCGGTTGGGTGACTCTGCTGCGCCCCAACGAGCAACTTGAAAAACTCGGGTCTATCGGTCGGGAAACCACCGGATCGAAGCGGATCAAATTGCTGGATGACGACGGCAACGAAGTTCCCGACGGTCAGGTCGGTGAAATCTATTCGCATACCCCCTTTGCTTTCCAGGAATATTGGAATTTGCCAGAAAAAACCGCCGCGGCCTTCCGTGGATCATATTGCTCGGTCGGCGACATGGCCCGCCGCGACGAAGGGGGTTACTATTTTTTGGCCGACCGCAAGAGCAACATGATTATCAGCGGCGGTGAAAATATCTACCCCTCGGAGATTGAGAACCTACTGGGCGCCTTTGACAAGGTGAAGGATGTGGCAGTAATCGGTGTTCCGGACGAGAAATGGGGAGAAACGGTTATGGCTGTGATCGTCCTGCAAGAAGGATTGGCCGCCACCGAAACCGAAGTCCTCGACTGGTGTCATGACCGAATCAGCGGTTACAAGCGACCTCATTATGTCAGGTTTATAAACGACCACGAGATGCCCCGGACTGCCACAGGAAAAATTCAGCACCGAATTCTCAGGGAACGGTATAAGAATGACTTTCTCAAAGCAAGGGTAGCTTTGTCCTGAATATCACGATTTCTAATACATTGATCACCCCACCTGGAATCAAACCGGTTGGGGTGTATTGGATTATGCCCTAAATTGATTCCTAAATTTCCCAGGGATTTATCAGACACAAGACCGGTGATTTTAAGGGGAGAGGGCGCGACCTGCACACCGCCTTGACAGCCGGCCTGACCGCTCTTATGTTTGGAGGGATCAGAGAACCATCCGGTTTTTCCGTCCGTAGTTGCGAAGGACCATCTCCGCCTGATTCAGCCGGGTAAGCTTCATGTTCTTGGCCTTGATGGCCATGACCTCTTCGATAGGTATCTGCTGCCCACGTAACTCGCGGGCGACGATGCCCATGTTGGTGAGGATGATCTTCAGGTCGGCGGGGGTATAGGGGCGCAGCATGGGAGGAGAAAGCATGATGAACCCATCGGCGATGTCCTGTGCCATTTTTTTGGGATTTCCGGCAATGGCCATGATTGTCCTCCAGTTGCAAACAGTGGCGGAAAGATGATTGAATACAAGGTCGTGGAGGTAACACCGGTGACCGATGAGGCACTGGAACGGGTTATCAACGAATGGACCGCTCAGGGCTGGACTTATGACGGCATGCAGTTCGCAATGCGGGAGGCCAGCAAGCGGCCGTCCATGGCCTTTGTTCTGTTCATCCGGGGAAAGTCCTGACCCGAGCCCTCAGTCCTCCCAATCATCCTCATCCCGATAGACCACCGTTTTCCGCGGGTCGGAAGAAGGAGTTGCGCCGCAGTGCTGGCAGGCCGGCTCCGCCGGCTCGTCTTCGTCGAGCGGCGGAGGGGTGATTAGCTCGATCGGGCTGCCGGAACAGGTGCAGTACCATTTGCGATAAAGGCTCATCCGTTCTCCTTTCCGCTGACTTCAGAAACTCCGCCGGCCATTTCGTTCCCGGTCATTTCAGTATGACCGGGCGGGCGGGATTAGCAAGATACGGATATTCAATAGACCAGCCCGACCTTTTTCCTGACCTTGCGCATCGTTTTGTTGGCAACGTAGCGGGTCTTCTCGGCGCCCTTCGCCAGGGTGTCGCGAATTCCGTTCGGATCGGCCAGGAGTTCCCGGCGCCGCTCGGCGAAGGGGGCAAAGAAATCCCGTACGGTTTCGAACAGTTCCTGCTTGACCTCCCCATAGGCCAGCCCCCCGGCAAGATAGCGCTTCCGCAATGCGGCTTCACCCGCCTTGTCCAGGAACAGCTGGTAAATCTGAAAGACGTTGCAGCGGTCCGGGTCCTTGGGGTCTTCCACCGGGGTCGGATCGGTGACGATGCGCATAACCTGCTTGCGCAGCGCTTTCTCTTCGAGAAACAAATCAATGGTGTTGCCGTAACTTTTGCTCATTTTCTGCCCGTCCAGCCCCGGCACCGTAGCCACGGTTTCATCGATTTCCGGCTCGGGAACGGTGAAGATCTCGCCGTATTCGTTATTGAATTTGATGGCGATATCGCGGGCCACCTCGAGGTGCTGTTTCTGGTCCTTTCCCACCGGCACCCGATCGCTCTGGAACATCAGGATGTCGGCGGTCATCAGAACGGGATAGGCAAACAGGCCGTGGTTCGGTTTGATGCCCTGGGCCACCTTGTCCTTGTAACTGTGGCACCGTTCCAGCAGCCCCATCGGCGTGAAATTGGACAATATCCAGGTCAGTTCCTGGACTTCGGGAAGGTCGGACTGCACCCAGAAATGACTCCTTTCCGGATCGAGCCCCAGGGCTAGAAAGTTGGCGGCCGCCTCGATGGTCCCCCCGGCCAGGGCCTTGCCATCACTGAGGGAGGTCTGGGCATGGTAGTTGGCGATGAAGCAGAAGAGTTCCTCGTTCTCCTGGTACTCGATCATTTTCCTCATCATGCCGAAGTAGTTGCCCAGATGGAGCGAACCGCTGGGCTGAATTCCGGACAGGACTCTCATGTGCTTTCCCTCGTGGTTATCTTGAAAAGAACGAACGCGGTGTCGCCTGCAGAGGGACAACCTGCTTCGTCGCGGGCAATGCAATGGGTGGTGCTTAAAATAGAAAAAAGCCGCAATCCTGAGACCGCCGCTTTTTTCGTGTTGGGGGCCATGGACAGGAGCCCGCGGTGCGCAGCAATGAAAATCGGGCGGCGGATCGAATCGCAGTCAGATCCGCCACCAGAGACTATTATCACTGCAGAGAATCAGCTTCATAGCCGGGATAACCTAACAGTTTCAGGCGCTTTCGTCAATGGGAAATGACCGCTCAAGAGGCCGCAATTTCCCGATGGGCCGCCCCTGAAAAAAGTCAGTCGGTCGCTTGCCGAGCCGCCCGCGCATCGCCGGAGAAATTATCCTCTTCCGGGGAAATCCGGTACTGGTTCTTACCGGCCGCCTTGGCGAGATACATTGCGGAATCGGCTTTTTTCAGCAGGTCATCCGCCGTGGTGCCATGGTCCGGAAAGATGCTGATGCCGATGCTGGCGCCAAGGGTTTGAGAGGTTTCAATGGGAAGAGTGGCTCCGGCCAGGCAGTCGAGAACCCTTGCGGCAACTTTTTTCACTCCTTGGCAGCCATCGACCCTGGCGAGAATCAG
>Ga0210101_1000273_pt1 | contig 18475 bp, 17 predicted proteins | sample Muzzi_PWC_D1_FD_185534 | JGI IMG/M metagenome (GOLD analysis project Ga0210101, IMG submission 185534) | Wetland microbial communities from San Francisco Bay, California, USA, that impact long-term carbon sequestration - Muzzi_PWC_D1 (SPAdes) | ecosystem: Environmental > Aquatic > Marine >... | reverse complement strand
GAAACTCGTCATCCCCGCGAAAGCGGGGATCTTGCGTTCGGATCGAAGCTCGTCATCCCCGCGAAAGCGGGGATCTCCAAAAGTCTTAATTTTTCGACATCAGCGCGGATCTCCCAAATCCACACTCTCATGTAAGAATTGGGGTCAGAAAAATCGGGGTTAGAGCAGGATTGCAGGATTCCCGCTTTCGCCGGAATGACGAGCGGTAGTAGCCGTGATTTTAATCGGGGGAGTGGCGCGAATCGCGGTCCGCTCGCGGCGGTCGCGGCGGCGGCATGTCGTCGTAGTCGATCGATTCCCCGCCGTGGTAGACGAGGAAGTGGCGCCCCTTGGCGCGTGCGATCAGCGTGACGCCGACGCGTTGCGCGATTTCCAGTCCCATCGCGGTAATCCCCGAGCGCGACAGCAACACCGGGATGCCCATCAATGCGACCTTGATGACCATTTCCGAGGTCAGGCGGCCGGTGGTGTAGAACAGCTTGCCTTCGCCGCCGATGTCGTTGAGCCACATGTGACCGGCGATCGCGTCCACCGCGTTGTGCCGGCCGACGTCCTCGATGAACAGTTCGATTCCATGGTCTTCGCTGCACAACGCGCAACCGTGCACCGCGCCGGCATTTTTATAGACTTCGTTATACTCGTTGAGCGCTTTCAGCAGGGCATAGATCGAGGATTGCTTCAGCCGCGGCGCGGTGAGCCGGATATCGTCGATGTCTTCCATCAGGTCGCCGAACACGGTGCCCTGGCCGCAACCCGTGGTCACGGTCTTGCGTTCCAGCCTGGCATCGAGATTGTCGACGCCTTCGTAAGTCACGATTGCCGCCGATTCGATTTCCCAGTCGACCTGTATCGCTCTGATCGCCTCGATATCCTCGATCATGCGCTGGTTGCGCAACCAGCCGAGAATCAACAGCTCCGGGTGATTGCCGAGCGTCATCAGGGTGACGATTTCGCGCCTGTCGAGGTATAGCGTCAGCGCTCGTTCGACCGCGATCGCCCCCTCGACGGGTTCGTTGTACTCGTTTTTGGCGACCACATTAGCGGTTGCCTTGAGGCCGGCGTCGGTTAGCTCGGGAAGGCGCCGGGTGGAGTTGGTTGGCATGGAATTTCCCCGGCGCTAATCTACATATCGCGCCAGTATCTCGAAACCTGACGCAGGACGGGTGCGATTGAACGCCGCGCTGGACCGAAACCCATAGCCCGGGCTATGGGTTGAGGGAAGCGTAAGTTCAAGCGCATCTGGACAGGTCTCGGGCCAGGAGTTAGTGCTGTGTTTGATTCCATCCTTAAAACCCTTTATGCCCTTGGTATTCGATCAACGTTGCGAGGCCCGAGGCGGACTGGCGCGATATGCAGGTTAGCGCCGGTCATCCCCCGGTCAGGTTCATGTGCCGTAGCAGGATTTCCTGGGAGTTGAGGTTGAAATCATGCCCCCTGGGCTTGATTTGCATCGAATCGATCAGCGCCTGTTCGAGCGCCTCGGGTTCGCCCGGATGGGCGCGGATTACGTGACGCAGGTCCATCGAGTGTTCCTGTCCGAGGCACAGCAACAGGCGGCCCTCGGCGGTTACGCGCACCCGGTTGCAGCTTTCGCAGAAATTGTGGCTGTGCGGCGAGATAAAACCCACGCGGGTATTTTCGTGTTCGGTCAACTGGTAGTAGCGGGTCGGGCCGGCGGTGGTCATGGTGCTCGGCATCAGTTCGAAATGTTGCTCCAGGTCTTCCAGTATCTGATCGCTGGAGTAATAGGCGGCCGCGCGGTCGTGATGGTCGTTCTGGCCGAGCGGCATTTCCTCGATGAAACTGATATCGATACCGCGCCCGATACAGAAGTTGACCAGGTCGAGAATTTCTTCGTGGTTGTGATTCCTGAGCACCACGGTGTTGAGCTTGATCTGGCGGAAGCCGCAGGCGATCGCGGTATCGATGCCGTCGAGTGTCTTTTTCAGCTCACCGACCCGCGTCATGGCGTGGAATCGATCGGGCTTCAGGGTGTCGAGACTGACGTTGATGCGCGTGACCCCGGCGTCCTTGAGCGGCTGCGCGTATTTGACCAGCTGCGTGCCGTTAGTGGTCAGCGTCAAGTCCTTCAGGCCCTGCAGCGCGCCGAGGTTTTCGAACAACTGCAGGATGTTCTGCCTGACCAGGGGTTCGCCCCCGGTGATGCGAATCTTGTCCACCCCGAGACCGACGAAGGCGCGGCCGACGCCTTCCATCTCCTCCAGAGTCAGCAATTGCGTGCGCGGCACGAATTTCATCTTTTCCGGCATGCAGTAGACGCAGCGCAGGTCGCAGCGGTCGGTAACCGACAGGCGCACGTAGCTGACCCGGCGGCCGAAGCGATCGATGAGTTGCTTGTTGGAGTCGGTGGCTGGCATAAGAGGGAACATTCTAGCAAGATTTAGATATTTTGGAATGCATCATTTCTGGCCCAGCAAATTAATTTCGCTGGCACTAGTACGGCTCCGGGCGCTCGATAAACTTCGCATTTTCCCTACTATAAAGGCGGTTATTATGCTCATCGGCGTTCCCAAGGAGATCAAGAATCACGAGTATCGCGTCGGTATGGCGCCGGCCAGTGTGCGCGAGGCGATAAAACACGGGCATCAGGTCATGGTCGAAACCCTGGCCGGCGACGGTATCGGTGTCAGCGATGACGACTATGCGCTGATCGGCGCGCAGATCGTCGACACCGCGGAGGAAATATTTGCCAGTGCCGAACTCGTGGTCAAGGTCAAGGAGCCGCAGGCGGTAGAGCGCGCGATGCTGCACGAGGGACAGGTTCTGTTTACTTATCTGCACCTCGCACCGGATCCCGATCAGGCCCGCGATCTGGTGAATAGCGGCGCGACCTGCATCGCCTACGAAACCGTCACCTCGCCGCATGGCGGCCTGCCGCTGCTGGCGCCGATGTCAAAGGTGGCCGGGCGCATGTCGATCCAGGCAGGCGCCTACTGCCTCGAGCATCCGCACGGCGGCCTCGGCATGCTGCTCGGCGGCGTGCCGGGCGTCGACCCGGCGAAGGTGGTCATTCTCGGCGCCGGCGTGGTCGGCACGCACGCGACCCATATCGCGGTCGGCATGGGCGCGGATATCTGGGTCATCGACCGCAACCCGGAGGTTCTGGAGGCGCACTGGCGGCAGTTCGGCCGCAGCACCAACACGGTGTTTTCCACCGAGGATGCGATCGAACGCCATGTCATCGATGCCGATCTGGTCATCGGCGGTGTGCTGATCCCGGGCGCCGAGGCGCCCAAGCTGGTCACCGCCGAAATGGTCCGCGGCATGAAACCCGGCGCGGTCATCGTCGACGTGGCGATCGACCAGGGCGGATGCTGTGAAACCTCGAAGCCGACGACCCATGCCGATCCGACCTACATCGTCGACGATGTGGTACATTATTGCGTTGCCAACATGCCGGGAGGGGTACCGCGTACCTCGACCTATGCGCTCAACAACGTGACCCTGCCGCACGTGCTGACGCTTGCCGACAAGGGCTACCGCCGCGCCCTGATGGAAGACCGCTTTCTGCGCGACGGACTCAACGTCCACAAGGGCAGGATCACGCAACGCGAGGTCGCGCACGATCTCGGCTACGAGTACAGCGACCCAGAGGAGGTGTTACGCCATGAGTGAATTTCGCGCTGCCTGCATCCAGAATACCGCCACGCGCGATATCGAGGCCAATGTCGAATGGGCTTGCAGTGCCATCGACGAGGCCGTTGCAGGCGGTGCCCGCTTCGTTGCCCTGCCCGAAACCGTGGGCCTGATCGAACCGGTCAACGAGCGGATTCCGGCGTCGACCTATAGCGAAGCCGACGATTTGGGTCTTGCCGCGTTCCGCGCCCGGGCGCGCGATCACGGGGTGATGGTCCTGGTCGGATCGCAGCTGATCCGCGACGGCGAGCGGATCGTCAACCGCAGTTTCCTGCTCGACGAGCAGGGCGAGATTCGCGCGCGCTACGACAAGCTGCACATGTTCGACATCGAGCTGCAAAACGGCGAGGCATACCGGGAGTCGGATGCGATTGCACCCGGCAACCGCGCGCTGGTGGTCGAAACCCCGCGCGGCCGGCTCGGCCTGTCGGTCTGTTACGACCTGCGCTTCGGCGCCCTTTACCGCGCGCTGGCCCATGCCGGGGCGGAAATCATCACCATCCCGGCGGCTTTTACGCAAACTACCGGCCAGGCGCACTGGCACACCCTGGTGCGCGCCCGGGCGATCGAAACCGGGGCCTTCGTGATCGCGCCCAACCAGTGCGGACATCATGCCGACAAGCGCTATTCCTACGGTCATTCGCTGATCGTCGATCCCTGGGGCAAAGTTCTCGCCGACGGCGGTGCCGAGCCCGGTGTGATCTTCGCCGACATCGACCTGGAGCGGGTCGGCAAGGTGCGCCGGCGCATCCCGGTGCTCGACAACGAGCGCGAGTTCACCGTCGAAGTGGTCTAGCAGGATTTATCCCCGGTTCGGACAATCGGGGTCAGATCAAAATTTCCGAGAACGCCAATACTAACGCCTTCGAGAGTCGGCGAAATCCTTGCCTGCGCAAGGAATTCGTCATGCTTCGCTCGAAACCGCGCTAATCGGGGAATTTTTGTTCTGACCCCCTCCATGGCGGTCTCGATCCAATCGATGCCACAGATGCAAGCCCGTACTAGCGGGCTTGCCGGAGCGGACAGTTTTCCGAATAGCCAAATCCGGGAAAACGGTTCAGTAAACTGGAGGCCATTCGATTTAAATGGATATTTCCCAAATCTGGAAAGGTTATCCAGAATTTTGATCCTCCAAAAAATCTTCAAGGATCGGCCTGGAGCGACCTTCGGCCGCAATCGAGGAGACGTCGAGATGCTTTGCTCTCTTCGAGGGGGACAGAGCAAACGCCGGTGACACTCATCCCGAGCTGACACCCCGGCGGCGTTTGGTCAGTCCCCAGGCCTCCCACAGTTGCGATGGCAATCGGCAAAGCGTCTCCAGGATCTGGAAAACATAACCCTTTAAAAACTATGGTTGCGGTGCAATGGCCATGCTGTGTATAACTGCATGTCCCTGAATCGCGGTACCGATGGAATTCATGGAAAAGCTAGAACTCGACGATTTCGACCAGGAATTGCCGGGGCATATGAACGTGGCGGTGCTGATGGAAAAACAGCCCTCGACACACCCCTGGGCGGACTTCCGCTACCAGGCGCTCGGCGTGGTGGTGCGCGCGCCGGGCGACGAGTATTCGGTCGAACGCGTCTACAAGGACGGGGATCTCGAGCATTACCTGATCTCCGGCCTGGTGGTCCGGCTCTACGAGGACGAATGCGAAAGCTATTACCATAACCTCATGTCGCCCCACCCGGGCTGCTTCATCATCGCCAACCGGCCCGACAGCGATGCCGAAATGCCGGAGCCCTACCTGGTATCGCTGAGTTTCGACGAGGCCCACGCCTATGGCGAAGGTGACGAGGAAGTCTATTCGGTGCCGATTCCGTCCGAGCTTTACCAGTGGGCCGAAGCTTACGTACTCACGCATTACGTGGCGGTCAAAAAGATCAAGCGCAAGCTCAAGAACTGGCGCGATCCGCAAGCCGGGGACGGGTCGCCGCCGGACGAGCCGTCATGAGCGCCGACAGCAAAACAACCCGGCACCAGGGCGAAACGGCGCTGTCACGCTGGTCGCGGCGCAAGCTCGAGGCCAGAAAAGAGGCTCAGCACGAGCAGCCCGCGACCGAGGCGCCCGTGGAAACGCCGCCGGTTGTCGATAAAACCGTCGACGACACCGAAAAACCGGTACTCACCGACGCCGACATGCCGGATATCGACACTCTCGACGAAAATTCCGATTTCAGCGTATTCATGTCTTCGGGGGTCAGCGACAAGCTGCGCAACCTGGCGCTGCGCAAGCTGTTTGGCGCGCCGGTTTTCAATATCCGCGACGGTCTCGATGAGTATGACGACGATTACACCAGTTTCGAGAAACTCGGCGATATCGTCACCAGCGACATGAAGCACCAGATCGAGATGCAGCAGCAGAAACTGCGCCAAGCGCTCGCCGAAGAGCAACAGGCCAATGAGCAGCAGGCCGAAGAGCGCGCCGAGCCCGGTGAAGCGGAAGCCGCCGCGGATGCGCAAGCGACGGATACCGAGGAAGCTGGCGTTCCTGCCGACGATAAGCTGGCGCGGCTCGACGAGACGCCCGAAAACCCGAATCACGATGCCGAGGAAAATCCCCAGGATGAGCGATAGCGCCGCACGAGAACAGGCCCTCCAGGCGCGCGACAACACGCCGCTGGAGGCGACCAGCCGGGTTGGCTACCAGTCGGCGGGACGAATTGTCGCACTCGGAGAAGACCACGCGCTCGATCGTTGCGACGAATTGCCGTCGACGCTGGTCATCGAGCGCGTTTCGGCGGCGCCGGGAAATGTCCGCATCGACGGCTATCTCGGCGCCTTCACGATCGAAGTCACCGATGCCCACGGCGGCACGGCCGTCCACCGCGGGGACGCGGTGCTCGATCTGAACGAGGCACCGCTGCTGGTGCGCGAAATGCCGCCGCCGGGATATATTCACGCGCCGCCCGACCGCTGGGAAGAGCTCGGCCTGGCCGCGGAACTCGAAAATCTAGGCGGCGAATTCGAGAAACCGAAATACTTCGACTACGACGCGTCGATCTGCGCCCATGCGGTCAACGGCAGGGTCGTTTGCAGCCAGTGTATCGACGCCTGCCCGGCCGAGGCGATCGTCAGTATCGGCGAGCGCATCGAGGTCAACCCGAACCTGTGCCAGGGCGGCGGCAGCTGCGCTACGGTCTGCCCGTCGGGTGCAATCCGCTACCTGTATCCGAACCTGCGCGACAGCGGCAAGCGCCTGCGTAACATGCTCGCCGCTTATCGAGAACAGGGAGGTGACCGGCCCGTGATCCTGTTCCATACCGCGAACCATGCACCGGACGGCTATCTCGAGGCCTACGAAAGCCTGCTACCGATCGAAGTCGAGGAACTCGCCAGTGTCGGCATGGATCTGTGCCTGTCGGCGCTCGCCTACGGTGCCGCGCAGGTGGTGTTGATTGCCGACGATGCAACCCCGGCGAGTGCGCGGGACAACCTGCGCCGCCAGCTCGAATGGCTGCATGCGTTGATCGGCGAGCTGGGCATGGGTTCGGCCCAGGTCGTCCTGATCGAGGCCGACGCGGCGCTGCCGACAATCGATTCGGCCCCGGCCGTCGAACCGTCGGAACTCGACATGCCGCTGCACAAGCGCAACGCGATCTTCCAGGCCCTGGATCATCTCGTCAAGCAGGCGAAACCGGCCGCCGAACAGGTCGCCTTGCCGACCGGCGCACCCTTCGGCGAGGCGGTAATCGATGCCACAAAATGTACTTTATGCATGGCTTGTGTCGGTGCCTGTCCGGGCAAGGCGCTGCAAGACGGTTCGAATCGCGAAATCCCCGAAGTTTTCTTCGTCGAGGGCAACTGCCTGCAATGCGGAGCCTGCGTGCAAACCTGTCCCGAGGACGCGGTGAAACTCGAGGCGCGCCTGCTGTTCGACCGCGAACGGCGCAATCGCGCCCGGGCGTTGAATTCGGATGCGCCTTTCGCCTGTATCTCCTGCGGCAAGCCCTTCGCGCCGACCTCGGTGATCAACAAGATGCAGGACAAGCTCAAGGATCACTACATGTTCGGCAGCCAGCGCGCGCTCGATCGCCTCAAGATGTGCGAGAACTGTCGCGTCGCCGACATCGTCCAGGATCCCGAGTCCCTCGGCGGGCAATTCGACCCGTTAAAGGGTTTTCGCCAGTAACCCCGGATAAACGGAGCCGATACCCGATGCCGACCGCCGATGCAACCACCGAAGACGAACAGGTCTATCGCGCTTCCGCCTACAGCCTGCTCGCGGCATTGTTGCGTGCGCCGCCCGACCAGGCTTTGCTCGATCACCTCGGGCAACTATCACCCAGCGGTGACGCCGAGCCCGACGAACTGTACGAGGCGATGAGGCAAGTGGCTGAAACTGCGAGCGAATTCAGCCTGGAGCAGCTCGACGACGAGTACCATGCGCTGTTTATCGGCATCGGCCGCGGTGAAGTGATGCCCTACGGATCCTGGTATTTGACCGGTTATCTGATGGAAAAGCCGCTCAGCGATCTACGCGACGACCTCAGGCTGCTGGGTTTCGAACGCAGCCCGGATACCCACGAGCCGGAGGATCATATTTCCGCGATTTTTGAAGTTTTTTCTGTTATGATAGCCGACGGATCGAGCCTCGAAATGCAGCAAAATTTTTTTAATAAGCATATGGACTCCTGGCTGGAGCGATTCTTTACCGACCTCGGCAAGGCCGGGTCAGCGGGTTTTTACCGACCGGTTGCGCGCTTTGGTGCGGCCTTTATCGAACTGGAGAAAGCCTACCTGTCGATGCGCAGTTAACTAACGATAATTTCATACTCTAGACCCCGTGGAGGAGAAGCAAGTGAAAACTAAAAGTCAGCCCAAGGATCAGGCACGCAGAGAATTTATCAAGAAGTCCACCCTCGCCGGTGCGGGTGTGGCAGTCACGAGCATGGCCAGCACCAGGGTCATTGCCTCAGTCGGCGATGAAACCGAACAAAAACCAGGTCAGAAGGGTTATCAGCTAACCCGGCATGTTCTCGACTACTACAAGTCAGCCGACATTTAATTCAGGGGGTTAGATGATGAATAAATTAACCAAGACATCCTGTACGGTAGCAGCCCCGGTCGCCAGGCAAGCCTGTCGCTCGGTGCCCGATGCGATCAGCCGCCGCACGTTTCTGAGAAACTCGAGCCTGATGGCCGGCGGTGCCGCACTGGCGAGCACGCTGACCCCGACGATGATGAAAAGGGCCGACGCCGCGATGTCCGAAGGCGGCGGCAAGATCACCGAGGTGAAGACCATTTGCACGCACTGTGCGGTCGGCTGCGGCGTTCTCGCCGAGGTTCAAAACGGCGTCTGGACCGGCCAGGAGCCGGCCTTCGACCATCCGATCAACAAGGGTGCGCATTGCGCCAAGGGCGCGTCGATTCGCGAACACGGGCACGGCGAGCGCCGCCTCAAGTACCCGACCAAGCTGGTCGACGGCAAGTGGAAAAAGATATCCTGGGACGAGGCGATCAACGAGATCGGCGACAAGCTGCTGGAGATCCGCCAAAAGTCGGGTCCCGACTCGGTGTTCTGGCTGGGTTCGGCCAAGCACAGTAACGAGCAGGCTTACCTGTTCCGCAAGTTCGCGGCGATGTGGGGTACCAACAACGTCGACCACCAGGCACGTATCTGTCATTCCACCACGGTAGCCGGGGTAGCCAATACCTGGGGTTACGGTGCGATGACCAACTCCATGAACGACATTCATCAATCCAGGTCGATGCTGCTGATCGGCTCCAACCCGGCCGAGGCGCATCCGATCGCGCTGCAGCATATCTTCAAGGCCAAGGAAGAGAACAACGCGCCGTTGATCGTCATCGATCCGCGCTATACGCGTACCGCGTCGCACGCCGATCATTATCTCAAGATCCGTCCCGGCACCGACGTGCCGATCATCTGGGGCATGATGTGGCACATCTTCGAAAACGGCTGGGAAGACAAGTTGTTCATCCGTCAGCGCGTCTACGGCATGGACGAGGTCATGAAAGAGGTCAAGAACTGGAACCCGGCGGAAGTCGAGCGGGTTACCGGGGTGCCGGAAGACCAGGTCTACGCCGCCACCAAGGCGATGGCCGATAACCGTCCCGGTACCTTCGTCTGGTGCATGGGCGGTACCCAGCACACCATCGGTAACAACAACACGCGCGCTTACTGCGCTTTCCAGCTGGCGCTCGGCAACATGGGTGTTTCCGGCGGCGGGGCGAATATCTTCCGCGGCCACGATAACGTCCAGGGCGCCACCGATCTGGGCGTGCTGGCGAATACGCTGCCCGGCTACTACGGCCTGTCGGCGGGCTCCTGGAAACACTGGTCGCGTGTCTGGGACCTCGACTACGAATGGGTCAAGGGCCAGTTCGACGGCGGCAGCTACGAGCAGAAAGGCGGCAAGGACGTGCACGTCATGAACACGTCGGGTATTCCGGTATCGCGCTGGATCGACGGCGTGCTCGAGGATCCGGCCAATATCGCGCAGAAGGATAACTTCAAGGCGGTGCTGTTCTGGGGCCACGCGCCGAACAGCCAGACCCGCGGTGTCGAGCAGAAGAAGGCGCTGGAAGAGCTCGAAATGGTGGTGGTCATCGATCCCTACCCGACCGTGACCGCGGTCATGTCCGACCGCAAGAACGGCACCTACCTGCTGCCGGCCGCGACGCAGATGGAAACCTACGGATCGGTCACCGCATCGAACCGCTCGTTTCAGTGGCGCTCGAAAGTCATCGAGCCACTGTTCGAATCGCTGCCCGACCACACCATCATGTACAAGCTGGCGAATAAGCTCGGCCTCGCCGACCAGATGTTCAAGAATATCCAGGTCAACGGCGACGAGCCGCTGGTCGAGGATGTGCTGCGCGAAATCAATCGCGGCATGTGGACCATCGGCTACACCGGCCAGAGCCCGGAACGCCTGAAGAAGCACCAGGAAAACTGGGGCACCTTCAATTACGATACGCTGAAGGCCGAGGGCGGCCCGGCGGATGGCGACTACTACGGACTGCCATGGCCGTCCTGGGGAACCCCGGAGATGAACCACCCGGGCACGCCGATCCTCTACGATACCTCGAAGAGCGTGGCCGACGGCGGCCTGACTTTCCGCGCCCGCTTCGGCGTCGAACGCGACGGCACCAGCCTGTTGGCGGAGGGTTCCTACGGCAGGGGCTCGGAAATCAAGGACGGTTACCCCGAGTTCAGTGCCGACGTGCTGAAAAAGCTCGGCTGGTGGGACGACCTGACCGACGACGAGAAAAAGGCCGCCGACGGCAAGAACTGGAAAACCGACCTCTCCGGCGGTATCCAGCGCGTCGCCATCAAGCACGGCTGCTCTCCATTCGGTAATGCCAAGGCGAGAGCCATCGTCTGGACCTTCCCGGATCCGGTGCCGATTCACCGCGAACCGCTGTATACCTCGCGGCGCGATCTGGTCGAAAAGTATCCGACTTACGACGATCGCAAATCCTTCTGGAGATTGCCGACCCGCTACAAGTCGATACAGGATGTCGACCATACCAAGAATTACCCGATCATCATGACCTCCGGGCGGTTGGTCGAGTACGAGGGCGGCGGCGACGAAACCCGATCCAACGCCTGGCTCGCGGAGCTGCAACAGGACATGTTCGTCGAGATCCATCCCCGCGACGCCAACAACGCCGGCATCAAGGACGGTGAGGATGTCTGGGTGGAGAGTCCCGAAAACGCCAAGATCAAGGTCAAGGCGATGGTCACCAGACGAGTCGGCGCCGGGGTAGCCTTCATGCCCTTCCACTTCGGTGGGCACTTCCAGGGAAAGGATCTGAGAAGCAAATATCCCGAGGGGGCCGATCCCTACATCCTGGGCGAAGCGGCGAATACCGCGTTTACATACGGTTACGATTCCGTCACGCAGATGCAGGAATCGAAATGTAGCCTTTGCCGTATAACCAAAGCTTAAGCAGGGGGATCTAGAAATGGCAAGAATGAAATTCTACTGTGATGCGGAACGTTGCATCGAATGTAATGCCTGCGTAACCGCCTGCAAAAACGTGAACAACGTTCCCTGGGGTGTGAACCGCAGACGCGTGGTCACGATCAATGACGGCGAGCAGGGTGAGCGCTCGCTGTCGGTGGCCTGCATGCATTGTTCGGACGCGCCCTGCGCGGCGGTATGTCCGGTGGATTGCTTCTATACCACCGGCGACGGCATCGTGTTGCACGACAAGGATATCTGCATCGGTTGCGGGTATTGCTTCTACGCCTGTCCTTTCGGCGCACCGCAGTTCCCGGCCGAGGCGGCATTTTCGACGCGCGGCAAGATGGACAAGTGCACCTTCTGCGCCGGCGGTCCGGAAGATGACCACAGCCCGGCCGAGTACAGCAAGTACGGCAGCAATCGTATCGCCGATGGCAAGCTGCCGCTGTGCGCCGAGATGTGCTCCACCAAGGCTCTGCTCGCCGGCGATGCCGACGTGGTTTCGGATATCTACCGCAAGCGCGTCATCAACCGCGGCGCCAGCGCCTTCGACTGGGGTGTGAACTTCAATAAGCAGAAGCTGCAAGGCTAACTCCTCGCAGCGGTAAATTGGACTCGATACAGGGAAGTATCGAGAACACCCGGCGGAGACCAGTTGCACAATAGATAAAAACACAGAGTGAGAGTCGTGAGAATCCATACATTATTGTTCGTGGTTTGCTTGCTGGCATCGGTTTTCCAGGTTCAGGCGGCCAACCCGCAATCCGCGCCGCCGCCACCGCCGAACAGTCTGTTTACTTCCAATCCGGGGGCCGAGCTATGGCGTGAAGTTCGCCAGCGCGAGGGCGATATCCGCGGTACCACGCAGATGAAATCGACCGACGCCGGAGTGCTGATCAATACCTCGGGCCAGAAGTGGCGCGAGTACCGCATGCAGAATTTGATCCCGAAAGCGGCTGTGGCGATTCTCGTAATACTCGGGATCATCGCGCTATTCCGAGTTATCCGCGGCAAGATTCCCATGTCCGGCGGTCGCTCCGGCATCAAGATATTGCGTTTCACGACCAATCAGCGCGTCGCCCACTGGACTACCGCGATCCTGTTCGTGATCCTGGGGTTGACCGGGTTGACGCTGTTGCTGGGACGCAATTTCCTGATCCCGGTGTTCGGCGCCGAGGGCTTCAGTTATCTCGCCACGGGCGCGAAATTCCTGCACGATTATCTCGGACCGTTATTCGCACTCTCGCTGACCTGGCTGTTCGTGTTGTTCGTGCACGGTAACATGCCGAAGCCCAGCATCGACCTGAAGTGGTTGATGAGCGGCGGCGGCATGTTCGGCAAGCACGCCCACGCCCAGTGCTACAATGCCGGTGAAAAATTCTGGTTCTGGCTGGCCACGCTGGGCGGTCTCGTGGTTGTCATCAGCGGCCTGGTTCTCGACTTTCCGATCTTCGGCCAGACGCGCGCGACCATGGAGTTTTACCACCTCGTGCACAGCATCGCGGCGGTCGTACTGATCCTCGTGTCTTTCGGGCATATCTACATGGGTACGGCCGCGCTGGAGGGCACCTTCGAGGTCATGCAAACCGGGTATTGCGACGCCAACTGGGCCAGGGACCACCACGACCTGTGGTACGAAAAGGTCAAGGATTCGGCCGGTGCCGAGCCACGGCAGGCGGGGATACAGCCCGGTATGGCGCAACGCGAATCGACGGACTCCACCTAGCGCAATCCGATCCCCGCACAGATCGAAATTGTCCTGGATCAATAAATCCCGGGGTTTTGGTTGCAGCTGTGCCGCGAGTAAATAAGCTTTCGAAAATTGTTTCGCAGGGCTATTTTGTTTATAAATCGACAGCAATCCGCCCGGGTCTCCTTTGCCCGGATCAGTTCAATACTGCTCGTGCTCTGTGCGCTGCTGGCACAGGTTGCCGGCGCGAGTAATATTCCTCCGAAAGCACCCGCATCGCCCAATGGCGTGTCCACCGTCAATCCCGGTGCAGAGCTCTGGCGGGAAGTACGCCAGCGCGACGGGAAAAATGTCGGTATCAGCCAGGTTCGCGGCGTGGACACGGGGGTGCTCATCAATACAGAGGGTGACCGCTGGGCCAGGTTTCGTATCAACAATCCTGTCAGGTTTGCGCCGCTCGTATTCGGCGGGGTAATACTGCTGCTATTCGGGTTTTACGTGATACGCGGCAAGGTCGGCATCGACGGCGGTCTGTCCGGGAACATGATCAAGCGATTCACGGACCACGAGCGCATCCTGCACTGGACGCTGGCTATCGTGTTTCTGTTTCTGGCGGTCACGGGGTTGATATTACTGCTCGGTCGCAGCCTGCTGATCCCTATTTTCGGACAGCAGGCATTCGCACTCATGGCCTCTGCCAGCAAGGAAGGGCACAATCTGTTCGGCCCTATCTTTCTGCTATCGCTGTTGCTGATGCTGTTCAGCTTCGCGCGCCGAAATATTTACCAGCGAGGCGATCTGACCTGGCTGCTGCGCGGCGGCGGCTTCATCGGCAAGGGGCATGTGACTGGTGGTTTCTTCAATATGGGAGAGAAATCCTGGTACTGGCTCGTGATTCTGGTGGGTCTGGCGATTTCGATCAGCGGACTGATCCTGGTATCACCGAATTTCGGACAGGGCCGTGTAATCATGGAAATTTCCCATGTGGTACACGTGCTGGGCGCGATCGCGCTGATCGCGGTAGCCATCGGTCATATGTACATGGGGTCCATCGGAACCGAGGGATCCGCAGAGGCCATGATCAGCGGATATGTCGACATTAACTGGGCCGAGGCGCACCACGACCGCTGGGCCAGGGAATGTCGTGACAAAAACCTGATCGTTCCGGCGGCTGAGTTTGCCAGATTGCAGGGCGAGAAAACTCCCTCCGGTATTCCGGCAATCGGCAAGGAGCAGTGATGGCTTACCTGATCGACGGTCCTCTATGGTATTTCTCGCTCGCGGTTTTCTGCATCGGGGTCGTCTGGAGGATTGGGGGTATCGTATTCGCCCGGCGCAAGGCCGATTTTTCGGTAGCGCGGGGGCCCGCGGCGCCCGGCGCATTCAAAACCCTGTTCAGCCGGTTTGTCCCGCACCGCGAGATAGCGCCGCAAATCGGCATTCAGGTCGTCGCCGGTTACCTGTTTCACCTGGGTTTGTTCGCGCTGCTACTGTTTGCGGTGCCGCATGTCGAGTTCATCGAACATAACCTGCTCGGTTTCGGCTGGACTCCGATGCCGCACTGGGCGTTCATAGTCGCCTCGCAATTCGCCTTTCTGGGTCTGATCGTTCTCTGGTTACGCCGACTACTGAACCCGGTCAGCCGGCTGATATCGACCTTCGACGATCACGCCGTGGCTATCCTGACCTTCATCGTCATGCTCACCGGTTGCCTGGCACTGTTGCGGGGATTCGAGGAGCTGCGACTGTTGCACCGCTTCAGCGTTGAGATCTGGCTTATGTATTTTCCCTTCAGTTCGCTGATGCATACCTTTACATTTATCCCGAGCCGCGCTTTTACCGGTGCCTGGTTCGGCCGTCGCGGCATCGATGCCTGAGCAGGAGAAGCGATGAGCGAAAAGCTCGAAAACGGTCTGGCGGCGATGCGCGGAGAGATCGATGGCAAGGTCAGGTCTTTCTTCAGCAGTTGCGTGCATTGCGGCATCTGCGCCGAGTCATGCCTGTTCTATACCGAAACCCGTGATCCCCGTTACACCCCGATTTACAAAACCGAGCCCTTGCGCAAGCTGTGGAAAAGCGAATACACCTTTTGGGGCAAGCTGGCCAGTCGCCTCGGCATCAGCAAGCCGATGACCGATGCAGATCTTGCCGACTGGGAGGAACTGGTATACGACGGCTGCTCGATGTGCGGCCGTTGCAGCATGGTTTGCCCGGTCGGCGTCGACATCGCGATGATCATATTCAAGGTCAAGCACGGGCTTGCGATGGCCGGGTTTTCACCCGAAGGACTGGTGGGCGCCACGCAACGTGCGGTCGACATCGGCAGCCCGATGGGAATTACCCTGAAGACCGTGCAGGCGATGATAAAACACGTCGAGGAGGATACCGGGCTGGAAATACCGATGGACGTCGAGGGCGCCGAATACCTGGCGCTTTTGTCCTCCAACGAGATTGCATTGTATCCCGAGTACCTCGAATCGCTGGCGAAGATCTTCGCTCATTCCGGCGTCAGCTGGACGCTGTCTTCCGATGCCTTCGAGGCGACCAACTCCGGATTGCAGATCGGTAACAAGGCAATTGCGGGCCAACTCGTGGAACGCGTGGTCGCCGGAGCCAAAAAACTGAAAGTCAAAACAGTGATCAGTCCGGAATGCGGTCACGCCTACACCGCGCTGCGCTGGGAAGGCCCGAATTTCATCGGCCGCGCCTATTCTTTCAAGGTCGTGCACATCCTCGAGCTACTGGACGAACTGCGTGCTCAGGGAAGGCTGAAAACAACCGGCAAGGAAACTGCGCGCATGACTTTCCACGATCCATGCTCGATCGTTCGCCGCGGCGGCGTGGAGGCACAGCCTCGAAACCTGCTCGCCCCGATGGCGGAAAATTTCGTCGAGATGCGGGATCACGGCAGCATGAACTGGTGTTGCGGCGGCGGCGGAGGCGTTAGCAGCAACGAACGTGCCGAAGGATTGAAATTAACCGCCTTCAACCGCAAGAAGTCGCAACTCGACGAAATCGAAGTAGAAACCGTGGTAACCGCCTGCTCCAATTGCCGCATGGTGATGGAGGACGGGGTCGAAGCGAACGAAATGGATGTCGAACTGGTCGGGTTGACCGAAATGATTGCCGGGCATCTGGCGGACGGGCGCGCGGACTAGGCGCGGTTTCGATGTGCCGTCGCGGCAACGGGGATTTCCGTGGGTAGAATCGAGCTGTGATATCATTACGCTTCTTCAGATCCTGGCAGGGCCAAAGATGGCGGACGAATCACTAAACGACGAAGAGCTCGACAATATTTACCGCGGGATGATCGACTCGTTCATCGATCAGGCCAACGATTTCGCAGAACACAACAGCCAGGAAAATGTCGGCCTGGCGTTGTTATATGCCGCCGCGCGTTTCAACTCCCACGTGGTATCGCAGCACGCGCCGACACTCGAGGATTTCGAGAAGGATTTACCGCGGGCGCGGGAATTCTTCGCCGGCCAGTACCAGCAGATGCTGGAAGAAAATCTCGAGGACTACAAGTCCGTCTATACCAAGTACTCGAATTTCATGAAGAAGCAGTAGGCGGAAATTCGCCCGCCGCGGAACAGGCGTCACGAGCCGCCGCCGGCGATTCACTCCAGGCCTCGAGGCAGGCATCGCGGGTTTCCTTGTCGAGGGCGGCGAGGGCTTCGATGTAATCGAAAAAGTCGGCGAAATCCAGCTCCTCGGCCTGCAGGATGGCGACGAAAGCCGGTACTTCGGCATTGTAGGCCGAGACCGAACCGATCTTGGCGTTGTTCAAACCATCGGCAAACCATTGGTGAAATCCGCCCGTGATGCCATGCTTCGCGGCGATCGCGTCGTGGTCGCTGCGCGCCTCGCTGAAAATCGCCGCCTTGCGCTCGCGTTTCGCGGCGTCGTCGATAGTTTCCCGATACAGTGCCGACAGCCGTTCGCGAGTCGCTTCGATCAACGAGATCACCTCGCTTCGGTAGCTCATCCAGGCCGAGAGGCTTGTCAGTTCGTCCCCGCGTTGCCGCGATTGCAGCCACAGCCGCGTGCCGACCTGCTGCACGGCGGAGGCCAGGGATTCGTTGAAGGTGGTGTCGTCGTCGACGTAGATCCGCTGGTGAGTCAGTTCGTGAAACAACAGGCCGGCGAGGCGGAAATCCGGCCAGTCGATGAAACTGGAGAGCACCGGGTCGTCGAACCAGCCCAGGGTCGAATAGGCCGGGACCTTGCCGACGTAGACATCCAGGCCCTCGGCGGTGAGTCGCTCGATATATTCGCGCAGGCGATCCTCGTCGTAGTAGCCACGATAGCTGGCACAGCCGATCACCGGGTAACACCACTGGCGCAGCCGGGTCGAAAACTCTTCCGCGGCGAACAGGTTCTTGATCAGGTAGGGGCGGCCGAGTTCGACGTAGCTGTGATAACTGCCGTTGTCGGGCAGTGCGAGTCGCTCGACCGAGAAATCGCGGATTTCCTGCACCAGTAACAGGCGCTCGCGCAGGTGCTGATCGAGCGAATCGTCGGCGAGCAAATCCGAGATTTCTACGCGCCGCTCCATGACTGCCAGGTGTCCGCGTGCATTTTGCCAGTAATAGCCGAGATCGGCGCAACCGCAGAGCAATAACAGCAAAGGAATCGAAATCAGGCAGCGCATACAGTATTCTCTCACACTGCGAGATTTGCGGGAAAACGAATGATCATTTCGAGCCGCTTCGACGGCGGCAATATCGAGTGTATCGACAGCAGCGACCCGGGCCGGGTTCTGCTCGAGATCCGGCCAGACAATCGGTCCGACTTTTACCAGTGGTTTTATTTTCGCGCGGCGGATGTCAGGGGTCTGGACTGCAGGTACCTGATCCGTAACGCTGCCGGCGCAGCTTATGTCAAGGGCTGGGAGAACTACCAGGCTGTCGCCAGTTACGACCGCGAGTTCTGGTTCCGGGTGCCGACGCGATTCGACGATGAAAACCTCGTCATCGAGCACGCCAGCGAATTCGACCAGGTTTACTACGCCTATTTCGCGCCCTACTCGATGGAGCGTCACGCCGACCTGATCGCGTTTGCGCAAAGCAGCGATCGCTCTCGTGTCGAAACCCTGGGGTTGTCCCTCGACGGGCAGAGCATCGATTGCCTGCAGTTCGGCGAGGACATAGACGGTCGCAGGAAGATCTGGATGGTTGCCCGGCAGCATCC
>Ga0210101_1000272_pt1 | contig 18584 bp, 17 predicted proteins | sample Muzzi_PWC_D1_FD_185534 | JGI IMG/M metagenome (GOLD analysis project Ga0210101, IMG submission 185534) | Wetland microbial communities from San Francisco Bay, California, USA, that impact long-term carbon sequestration - Muzzi_PWC_D1 (SPAdes) | ecosystem: Environmental > Aquatic > Marine >... | reverse complement strand
GCTTCAATGCCGATGGCACTCCCGACTCCGGCTTCGGCGAGGGGGGCTTCGTCGCCCCGAAGATCCAAGGGTCGCCCGACACCGCCGCCTTCGACGGCGTCTATCAGGGACCGAGCACCTGGGCGAACGACCTCGACGTCACCGCCGCCGACGGCGTGATCCTCGGCGGTGGCACCTCGCAGTGGAGCGAGTGGGGGGCAAACAAGAACGTCGGCATCTATTGCACCGAATGCCCGCAGCCGGTGCTCGCCCGCTTTGACCCGGACGGCACCCTCGATCCCGGCTTCGGGAGGGGCGGCCTGCTGCGTCTTGCTCGGCCGGACGACGGCATCTTCCGCGGGGAGATCGATCAGGTAATCGCGCTGGCAGGGGGCAAGCTGCTGGTTGGGGGTCTGCTACCCGGCGGAAGGACGAGCTTCGTCCCGTTTGTGGCCCGCTTGAATGCCGACGGAACCTATGACAGGGGCTTCGGCGAAGGCGGCCTGGCGACACCCGAGTTCCCCTGCGCCGACCAAGCCCTGCGGCTCCTGCGTCGCTCCGGCTGCATACCGTCGCAGCGGCTGAGGCTGCGCCTGAGGAGACGCAGGCCTCTCGATCGCCATCCTGCTCTTGCCATGAGCGTTCGGTCAAACCTCGGTTGGGCCGCGGTCCACAGAGTGACGTTGACGCTGCCGTGGAACCTCAGGCTCACGCGTCGTTTCAGGTCCAGGATGAGGATATCGGCTCCAGGGGTCCGGAGGACCACCAAAGCTCGCGTGATCAGGCCCGGGCAGGATCGTTCGACGAGCCTCGTCATCGACGGCTTTGGCCACGCTCCGCGGGTTCGTCTGTTGCTGCGGCGGGGAAGCCTCAGGTACGTGGGTCCTCGCAAGCGCCGCAGATTGCCGGCGTTCAGCGTCGGGGTCGAGTTCCTCGACACCCGCTGGGGCAGTGGAATCGAGAGCCAGATCGTACGGCGGCGCGCGGCTGGGACCCGCCCGCGACGCGCCACGCGGCGCTAGACGCTACGGTCGGCCCACCGGAGCGCCGGCTCTATCCGAACCGCGCGTAAAGGTCGGCACCCGCGCATGAGATGCGCGGGTTTGTCCCCGGGGAATGGCCTCGGCGAGGACCGCAATCATTGGGGCTGCCGACACAGGTGCGGCTCGACTCAGAACGCGGAAGCGCCGGACGCTATGCGCGGTAGCCGTGGCGCGCGAGCTGAGCGGCTTCTGCTGGGCGGTGACGACAGCCGACTGAAACCACCAAGCGTGGTTGGCGACTTGACAAACGGGCGTCTATATCAACGGGGGAGGTCCGTAAGCTCGGTACGATGGGAAGCTGGGCCCTCGCCGATCGGACCTTTGAGCTGGTGCAGCCGATCGGGGCCGGGATCGTCAACGTCACCGCCGACTCGATGTTCGAGGGGGCGCGCAGCGTCACGCCCGAGCGGGCTGTCGCCGACGGGCTGGCGCTGGTCGAGGCCGGCTTCGAGATGCTCGACGTGGGCGCGGTCGCGGCGCGCAGCGGCCCGCCGGTCGATCCCGAGGACGAGGCGGCGGCGCTGGTCCCGGCGATCGAAGGCCTGACGGGGGCGGGGGCGCCGATCTCGGCCGACACCTTCTCGGTCGAGGTTGCGCGGCGGGCGCTGGACGCCGGCGCGGTCGCGGTCAACGACATCTCCGGCGGCTCGGAGGAGATGTTCGCGCTGGTCGCCGAGCGCGGCTGCGGCTACGTGCTGATGCACATCGAGGGGCCGCCGCGGGTCGACAGGCCGGCGCGCGACTACGGCGACACGGTCGAGCACCTGATCGCCTGGTTCGGGGGGAGAATCGAGGTGGCCCGGAGCCTTGGAGTGGAGGTGGAGCAGATCGCGATCGATCCCGGGCTGGATTTCGACCTCACGGTCGAGCAGGACCTGGAGGTCCTGCGCCGGCTGGGCGAGTTGCGCGCGCTCGGCGCCGCGCTCTACGTCTCGCTCTCGCGCAAGGACTTCATCGGCGCCTTGCTCGGCGGGAGCTGGGAGGCGCGGTTGCCGGCGTCCGAGCGGGAGTGGGGCACGGTCGCCGCCGCGGCGCTGGCCGTGCGCGAGGGCGCCGACATCCTGCGGATCCACGATCGCAGCACTCTGCAGGCAGTGAGAGTTTCTGGAGCGATCCGTGGCTAAGAGCCTGCTGGAGGCACCGTGGAGCATTGCGATCGACCCTGCGCGCCGCGACGGACGGATCGTCGCCGAGAGCGGCGAGCCGGAGCGCAAGTCGAAGCCGGTGGCGATGCCGCGCTCGCTCGAGCCCGGCCTGGTCGAGGCGCTGGGGCGGGCCGGGATCGAGCGGCTCTACTCGCACCAGCGCGAGGCGCTGAAGGCGGCCGCCGACTCGAATCTGGTGATCACCAGCGGCACCGCTTCGGGCAAGAGCCTCGCCTTCAACCTGCCGGTGCTCGACGGGATCGCGCGCGACGGCAAGCGCCGGGCGCTCTACCTCTATCCGACCAAGGCGCTGGCACAGGACCAGGCGCGCAAGCTCGCGGCGCTGCGCCCCCCGCACCTGCGCGAGGCGATCTACGACGGCGACACGCCGCGCGAGGAGCGTCCCTCGATCCGCCGCCGCAACAACCTGGTGCTGACCAACCCCGACATGCTGCACGTCGGCCTGCTGCCCAACCACAAGAGCTGGGGCGACTTCCTCGCCAACCTCGGCTGGGTCGTCGTCGACGAGGCTCACACCTACCGCGGCGTCTTCGGCTCGCACGTCGCCAACGTGCTGCGGCGGCTGCGCCGGGTCGCGCGCGCCTACGGCGCCGAGCCCCGCTTCCTGCTCGCCTCGGCGACGATCGCCAACCCGGTCGAGCTGGCCGAGGGCCTGGTCGGCGAGCCGTTCGAGCTGATCGACGACGACGGCGCGCCGCGGGCCGGGCGGGAGATAGCCATGTGGAACCCGCCGCTGATCGACAAGGCGAGCGGGACGCGGCGTTCGGCGCTCTCCGAGGCCGCCGACCTGCTCGCCGAGCTGGTCGGCCACGGCGTGCGCACGATCTGCTTCCTGAAAAGCCGCCGCGGGATCGAGCTGATCCAGCGCTTCGCGCGGGAAGCGCTGGAGCGCCGCGGCAAGCCCGAGCTGGCGGCGCGGATCGCCCCCTACCGCGGCGGATACACGCCGCAGCAGCGGCGCGAGATCGAGCAGCGGCTCAGCGCCGGAGAGCTGCTCGCCGTCGTCGCCACCGACGCGCTCGAGCTCGGCATCGACATCGGCGAGCTCGACGCGGCGATCTGCGTCACCTTCCCCGGCACCGTAGCCAGCCTGCGCCAGATGTGGGGCCGGGCGGGGCGCGAGCGGCATGGGCTGGCGGTCTACGTCGCCGGCGCCGATGCGCTCGACCAGTTCTTCTGCCGCCACCCGGACGAGTTCGTCGGGCGACCGGTCGAGGCGGCGATCCTCGACCACGAGAGCGAGCAGATCGCCTCGCGGCACATGGTCGCCGCCGCCTATGAGCTGCCGCTGACCGCGGCCGACGACGAGGTCTTCGGCGATGGCTGGCGCGAGCGGGCCGAGCGGCTGACCTCCGCCGGCGAGCTGCGCCGCGCCGGCGCCCGCCTGCTGCCGGCGCAGAGCGGCTTCGTCGCGGCGAAGATCGCGCTGCGCTCGGCATCCGCCGACTCGGTCGCGGTGATCGAGCGCGAGTCCGGCGAGATGCTCGGCTTGGTCGAGGCGGAGCGCGCCTTCACCACCGTCCACCCGGGCGCCGTCTACCTGCACCTCGGTCGCTCCTACGAGGTCGAGCAGCTCGACGTCGAAGGCCGGCGGGCGATCGTCTCGCGCTTCGACGGCGACTGGTACACGCGGCCGAAAAAGGAGACCGAGATCTACATCGAGCGGGTGCGCGAGCAGCGCACGGCTGCCGGGGTGGAGCTGAGCTTCGGCGAGGTCTCGGTCAGCGAGCAGGTGATCGCCTTCCAGCGGGTCTCGATCTCCGAACAGGAGCCGATCGACATCGTCGCCCTCGAGCTGCCCGAGCAGCACTTCGTCACCCAGGCGCTCTGGTACGTGCTGCCCGACCGGCTCAGCGGGGCGCTGCCGCCCGACGTCCTGCTCGGCGCCCTGCACGCGACCGAGCACGGCCAGATCGCGGTGCTGCCGCTGATCGCGATGTGCGACCGCTGGGACATCGGCGGGCTTTCGACCAACGTCCACTTCCAGACCGGCCGGCCGACGATCTTCGTCTACGACGGGCACCCCGGCGGGGTGGGGATAACGCTGCGCGGCTACGAGCAGTTCGAGCGCCTGCTCGGTGACGCCGAGCGTCTGATCGGCGAGTGCCCCTGCGAGTCCGGCTGCCCCTCCTGCGTGCAGAGCCCCAAGTGCGGCAACCTGAACGAGCCGCTGCACAAGGAGGGCGCGCTGGAGCTGATGCGGTCGATGCAAGACTCCGGCCCACGATGAGCGATCCGGTGGGGATGCAGCGCGAGGGAGAGCGGCGGTTTCGCCAGGTCTCGGTGATCGGCAGCGGCAGCGCCGAGCCGGGCTCGGAGGCTTGGACGCTGGCCGAGGAGGTCGGGCGCAGGCTTGCCGAGGCCGGCATCACCGTCGTCAGCGGCGGCCTCGCCGGGGTGATGGAGGCGGTCTCGAAGGGCGCGGCGGGGGCCGGCGGCGAGGTGATCGGGATCGCGCCCGGCGTCTCGGTGGCGGAAGCGAACCCCTATTGCACGCACGCGGTCGCCAGCGCGATCGGCTACGCGCGCAACCTCGCCGTCGTCGCCAGCGGCGAGGTCGTGGTCGCGGTCGGCGGCGAGTGGGGGACGCTCTCGGAGATCGGCCACGCCCGCACCTTCGGCAAGACCGTCGTCGCGCTGCGTAGCTGGGGCCTGACCGGTCGCGAGCGGATGGAGGGCGCCCCCGGCGTCGTCCCTGTCGAGACCGCCGCCGAGGCCGTAGCCGCCGCCCTCGCCGCGCTTTAGTCGGGCCAGAGCTCGTGGATCGCGAGCACGGAGAAGGCGTGCGACCAGGCAAGCGGCGTGGTCGAGGCCGGCGCGCCCGTCTCGGCGTCGACCCGCTCGGGGAGCAGGCCGAGCGGCGTCGCGGCGCGGCGCACGGCGGCGAGCAGGCGCAGCGCCGCGCGGCGGTCGCGGATCGCGACGGCGGCGCGGCCGCCTGCGGCCGCGTCTCGCGACAGTGCCGCCAGCCCGAGGGCGACCCAGGCGGTCGGCGCCGTCCAGGGGTCCTCGCCGCCCTGCCATTGCTGCGACGGGACGATGCCGAAGCGCCCGCTCGAGCCGGCCGCCCGACGCAGGGTGCGGCGGATCGCGGGGAAGAGCGATGGTTGGGCGAAAGGCCGCACGCCCCAGGCGGCGGCGGAGTCCCACCCTGCGCCCTGCACGCCGGCGATCCGCACGAGTCCCGCGCTCCCGGCGAAGTCCCGCCGAACCTCCCCGCCGCTTCCGCTGCGACTTATGTGCGCCTGGCGGGCATAAGTCGCAGCGGAACTCGTTGACGCAAGGGCATTGGCCACGTAGTCGCCGGGCTCGCCCTCCTGGTAGTCGGCGCGGTCGCGCCATCGGTAGCGCCGGGGCCGCGCGGGAATGCCCGCCGCACGCGCCGCCGCCGCGACCCAGCCGGCGGCGTCGCCCTGCGCCGCGCGTCCCGGCACGGGGGCGCCCGCCGTGTCGAAGCGCGCCGCGGCGTCGAGGTCGAGACGAGTGAGGAACTCGGCGATTCGTCGCGCCTCCGCCCCGTATCCGCCCCCGGCCAGTGCGATCGCGACCGCGGCCGCGTCGCGCGGCCAGACGTAAGCCCAGCCCGGCCGGGCCCCGGCGACGACGGCGCCGTCGGGGGCGACGGACGCGCGCAGCACGAGCAATGAGCGGCGGTAGAGGCGCCGCGCCCAGGGCGGAGCGCCATCGCCCGGGCGCTCAGCGCGCGCGAGCCAGCGACGATCCCGAGCCGTCGCCGCCCTCAGATCGCCGGGCCTGCCGACGTCGCGCACCTCTTCGACTCCGGCGCCGAGCATGAACGCCGGCAAGGTGCCGGGAAGGCCACGCGGCACGGGCGGGTCCACGTTCGTCCCCCCCGAGGAGGCGAGAACGGCGACGAGGCCCACCCCCGCCAAGACGATTCCTGCACGAGCCCAGGCCACGTATCAATCCAAGCAGCCCGATCCGTCGCCGGCCGCTAGCCTTCGCCCGGCGCCGCTGCGACGGCGCAGCCCTAGGCGAGGTAGCTCAGTTGGTAGAGCACACGACTGAAAATCGTGGTGTCGTGGGTTCGATTCCCACCCTCGCCATTCATTCTACTGAAATAGATTTTCTACTGATATAGTAGAAAATATGTCTGAGGTAGAAAAACGCTGGCAGAAGATCCTTGCATCGGTGCTGGAGAGCGCGACCGTCGAGGTTGTCCCAAGCAATGGTGGCGATCTATCGGTCCGCATGCCCGATGGCCGGACTATCGAGATCGAGGTGAAGTGGGCCGGTGAGGGTTGGCCGCAGGATGTCCGACGGGTGGCCGGCACGGTCGGCGAGCGGTGGCCGCCGAATGCGATCCTTCTTGCGCGGAGCCTCTCTCCCGGTGCGATCGAGTGGCTGCGGGAGCGTGGCGCCAACTGGGCCGACGAAGCCGGCCGGGCTCATGTCGTCGGGCCTGGTGGGCTGGTCGTGATCCGCGAACCGGCTCAGTTGCCCGACAAGCAAAGCACACCGCGTTCTTTTTCCTGGTCGAAGTCGGCGATTCCGATCGCGGAGGCGATTCTGGCCTACGAGGATCACCCCCTGCGTGTCGCCGAGCTAGCGGAGGAGACTGACTGGTCTACCGCGCAGGCCGCCAAAGTCCTCAAGGCCTTCGACAACCAAGGCTGGACCGCTAAGCAGGGAGCTTCGCGTGGACCCGGTGCGCACCGGAGCTTGGTTGATGCAGGCGGACTGCTCGCTGCTTGGTCGGGTGCGATTGCCGAATCGCCTCGCCCAACCCGCGTTGCCCATCGTGCAACCAAAGACGTCGTGGCGCTCCTGCGTGAAGAGCTCGTCCCTGCCTTCGAGCGAACTGTGGGCTGGGCTGTCAGCGGCTGGACCGGACTCGAGCTCGTCGCACCCTTCGCAACGACCACTCCCAGTCTGCATATCTACGTCGCGGAGGCCGACTTTGCCGCGCCGCTCAGCGACGTGATCGAGGAGGCCGGTCTGCGCGAGGTAGACGAGGGGGGCCGAGTCACCTTCTGGGCAGCCGATGCCCGCATCTTCGCCTTCTCCCGGCGAGTCGAAGACGTCCCCGTCGTGAGCGCCCCGCGCCTGTTCGCCGACCTGTCCTCGTTCGGGGGCCGCGGGGGCGATGCAGCCGACCACGTCAAGGCGGAGCTGATCGATCCACTGCATCCCGGCGAGTCGATTCAGGACCATGCCGGCGATGGCTGAGCAGCGCTCCCGTGAGACCCGCGCCCGCGCCGAGACCGCGTTGGTGCGGCTCCTGTATGCCCTCGGGGATGAGAGCGTCTTCCTGGTCGTCCTCGGCGGCCTGGTGCCCGAGGTTCTCGCCAGCGACGAGGTTGTCGTGCCGGAGCACCTCGGCACCACCGACGTAGACGTCCTCCTCATCACCCACGTCGACCCTGAAGCCGACCTGGGCGCCGTGGAGCGGGCGCTGGAGCAGCTCGACTTCAGGCCGGACCCGAACGAGGACGGCTGGCGCTGGCGCGGTCCGATCGAAGGAGTGCCGGTGAAGCTCGAGTTCCTCTGCGACCTACCCGACTACCGCGAGGGCGAGGTCGTCCGGCCGAGCGGCTGCTGGGCGCTCAGCGCTCAGAACCTCCGCGGCACCGGCTACGTCGCCCGCGACTTCGCCTGGGAGGAGCTGAGCGGCGAACTCGCCGATGGCACCATCGCCACCGTGCGCGCCCGCTTCGCCGGCCTCGAGGGCTACCTGCTCTCCAAGTGCGTGGCGGCGCGCACCCGTGCCGCCACGAAGGACTACTACGACCTCGTCTACGTCCTGCAGCACAACCGTGCGGGAGGGCCGGAGCAGGCTGCCCGTCGCCTGCTCAATGGCGAGTTCGCCGCCGATCTCAATTTGCTGAGGACGACCTTTCTGGAGGTGCGGGAGCGCTACGTCGGGACCGCGGACAGCGGGCCGGTCGGATATGCGGAACAGGCTGTGGAAGTGCAGCCCGAGATTGGTGAGGCGGCATTGCGGGCCGATGCCGTCGACATCGTTCAGCGATTCTTCGCGGAGCTTTGACGCTCGAGCGCCCCACCCGGCGTACGATGCCGCGATGCTGATCGACGGGAGGAGCCTCGAGGCGCCGGCGCCGGGGCTGCATGAGCTGCTGGCGGCCGGGTTGGCGGCGCACCCTGACGATGCGGCGCTGGTCTCGCTGGAGCGGCGGGTCAGCTGGCGCGAACTGGAGGAGGCGAGCCTGAGGCTGGCGGGCGCCTACCGGGAGCTGGGCCTGACGCGCGGCGACCGGATCGCCTCGCTGATGCCGAACCGGGTCGCGCTGGTGGTTCACTACCTCGCCTGCTTCAAGGCCGGGCTGGTCGCGACGCCGCTCAACTACCGCTACACGCACCGCGAGATCGACCATGCACTGGAGGTCAGCGGTGCCGCGGCGATCCTCGCCCACGCCGAGCGGGAGGGGGACCTGGCGGCGAGCGGCCTGGCGGGCGCGCTGCCGCTCGGCGCGATCGCCTACGGCGACGGGCCGGAGGAGGAAGAGGGCGCCGGCGGCTGGGCCGCGCACCGCTTCGCCCGGCTGCTGGAGGCCGAGCCGGCCGCCGGCCTGGAGGCGCCCGAGCCCTCCGACCCTGCGGCAATCTTCTTCACCTCGGGCAGCACCGGGCCGGCCAAGGGCGTCACCCACACGCACGAGACGCTGCGCTGGATGATGGCCAGCGCGATCGACGCCTTCGAACTGAGCGACGAGGACGTCTTCCTGCCCGGCTCCTCGATCTCCCACATCGGCTCCTTTCTCTGGAGCCTGAGCACGCTCGCGGTCGGTGGCCGCGCGCTCGTCGCCCGCAGCTACGACGCGCACGAGCTGCTGCCGCTGCTGCGCGAGGACAGGCCGACCGTGCTGGCGATGATCCCGGCGGCGCTGGCGGCGTTGATCCGCGACCACGACCTCAGCCACGACGACTTCGCCTCGCTGCGCATCTGCCGTGCCGGCGCCGACAAGGTCTCGACCGAGCTGCTCAGCGAGTTCGCCGCCCTCGCCGGCTTCCCGATCGACGAGGGCTACGGGATGACCGAGGTCGGCCTGGCGACGCTCAACCCGCCCGCCGGCCCGATCAAGCAGGGCTCGATCGGGCCGCCGATCGGCGGCTTCAGCATCGCCCTGCGCGACGACGAGGGTGAGCCGGTGAGCGAGCCGGAGACGGTCGGCCGCGTCTGGATCAAGACGCGCAGCCGCATGGCCGGCTACTGGGAGGCGCCCGAGGCGACCGCCGAGATCCTCGAAGAGGATTGGCTCGACTCCGGCGACCTCGCCCGCGCCGACGAGGACGGCTACCTCTGGTTCTTCGGCCGCAAGAAGCAGGTGATCGTCCACGACGGCTCCAACATCAGCCCGTTCGAGGTCGAGGGCGCCCTGGTCGACCACCCGGCGGTCGACCTGGCCGGCGTCGTCGGCATCCACGACAGCGTGCACGGCGAGAACGTGCGCGCCTACGTGACGCTGCGCGACGGGGCCGAGCGCCCCTCCAGCGCCGACCTGATCGTCCACTGCCGCGAGCGGATCGGCTACAAGGCCCCGGAGGAGATCGTCGTGCTCGACGAGATGCCGCTCAACCCGACCGGCAAGATCGACCGCGTCGGGCTGAAGAAGATGGCAGAGGACCACCTCCACCCGCACGGGCTCCACGACGTCCCACGCTAGGAGTGAGCGCGCGCCAGGCCGGCGTCGAGCGCCGCCGAGATCTGGGCGGCGTCTTCGATCTGCGGGTAGTGGGCGAGCTCGGGCAGCTCGATCGTCGGCACGCCGGGGCGCAGCTCCTGCAGGCCGCGCAGCACCTCGACCCGGCCGACCGGGTCGAGCAGGCCCCAGGCAAGGGTCAGCGCGCCAGGCCACTCGCGCATTGCCCCGTGCCAGCGCTCGGCGAAGCGTTCGCGCTCGTCCATGTAGTTGATCGTCTTGTGGGCGATGCGCTGGCCACCGTCCGCTGCGATCAGCGCCCACTGGTCGGCCGCCTCCTCGGCGCCGAGCGGGTGGGCGGGGGAGAAGATGCGGCGGAACTGGGCACGAAAGGTGCGCTCGCTGGTCAGCCGCGCGAAGAGCGCTCCCACCGGGCTGCGCAGCAGGCGCTGGCCGACGGTCGGCTTGGCCAGGTGCAGCAGCACGCTGCCGTTGAAGAGCAGCGCCCCGCGCATCGCGAAGCCGAGCTCGCCGCGCAGCTCGCGCGCCATCAGCTCGGTCGCGACCGAGGTGCCCATGTCGTGGCCGACGACGAAGACCGGCGGCGAGCCCGCGCGCCGCACCAGCTCCTCCGCCGCGTCGGCCTGCCAGGCGAGGGTGTAGGTGTGGTCGCGCGGCTTCTCGGAGAGGCCGAAGCCGAGGGAGTCGAAGCAGATGCTCGCCTCGCCGCGCGGGCGCAGCGCGAGCAGCTCGCGCCAGTCAAAGGAGCTGGAGGGGAAGCCGTGCAGGTAGAGCAGCAGCGGCGCCCCGTCCCCGCCGCCGCGGCGGCGCACGAACAGCCGCCGCCCCGCGACCTCCTCGATCGCCCCCTGCTCGCGCCAGCTCTCGACCCGCTCGCTCAGCACCGGCGCAGCACCTCCACGGCTCAGGCCGCCCCGCCGGCGAGGAATCCGTCGGGCTCCTCGACCACGGTGTTGGCCAGCGTGCCGATCCCCTCGATCTCGACCCGCACCTCCTGGCCGACGTGCAGCAGGTTGTCGCGCACCGGCTGGCGGCCGAGGCCGACGCCGGCGGGGGTGCCGGTGGCGATCACGTCGCCGGGCTCGAGCGTGAACGCTTCCGAGAGGTGGGAGACCTGCTGGAAGCAGTCGAAGACCATCTCGCTGGTGCGCGCGTCCTGGCGCAGCTCCTCGCCGACCCAGCAGCGGATCGCCAGGTCCCCCGGGTCGCCGAGCTCCTCGCCGGTGACCAGCCAGGGCCCGAGCGGGCCGTGCGTGTCGAAGGACTTGCCGATCGTCATCGTCTGCGCTCTGCCCTGCCAGTCGCGGACGCTGACGTCGTTGGCGCAGGTGTAGCCGGCGATCACATCCGGCGCCTGCTCGGGCGAGACGTGGCGGCAGCGCCTGCCGATCACCAGCGCCAGCTCGGCCTCGTAGTCGAGGAAGGTCGAGACCTTCGGCATGTGGATCTCGGCCCCGGGCCCGACCACGCAGGTCGCCTGCTTGTTGAAGAAGACCGGCACCTCGGGCGCCTCCATCCCCATCTCGGCTATGTGGTCGCGGTAGTTGAGCGCGATCGCGAGGTACTTGCGCGGGGTTGCCGGGGCGAGCAGACGGACGTCAGCGAGCGCCCGGCGCGGCGACCCGGCGGCGAGCTCCGCGAGTCGCTCCGCTCCGAGCTCGTCGAGCGCCCGCGCCGGTTCGGCCGGGGCGCCGCCCGCGGTCAGATCGGCCACCTCGTCGCCCTCGATCAGGCCGAGCGCGGTACTCCCGGAAGCGGCGGCGAACCGGCAGAGCTTCATCGCCGCGGACTCTGCCAGATCGGGTCAGACGGAGCGCCGGCGCCAGAGTCGCTACGGTCGTCTTCAAGCGAGCGACGAAGCGGAGGTGCCGGATGAACATCGACTTGGACGAGTACCGCGAGCGCAGCCTCGAGACCTGGGACGAGATGGCCGCCGGGTGGGAGGCGCGGGCGAAATGGATGAGCGAGAGCGCCGGCGTGGTCAACGATTGGATCCTCGACAAGCTCGATCCGCAACCGCGCGAGACGGTGCTCGACATCGCCGCCGGTCCCGGCGACCTCGGTCTGCGGATCGCCGAGCGGGTCGGCGACGGCGGACACGTGCTCTCGACCGACTTCGCGCCGGAGATGGTCGCCGCGGCGCGCCGGATCGGCGACGGTCGCGGCCTGACCAACGTCGAGTACCGCGTGCTCGACGCCGAGCGCATGGACCTCGACGACGAAAGCGTCGACAGCGCCGCCTGCCGCTGGGGATACATGCTGATGGCCGACCCGGCCGCGGCGCTGATCGAGACGAAGCGCGTGCTGCACAGCGGTGGCCCGCTCGCATTCGCCGTCTGGGCCGACCCCGAGCGCAACCCCTGGGCGGCGATTCCGGCGAAAACCCTGGTCGAACGCGGCCACATGCCCGCCCCGGAGCCCGGCGCGCCGGGCATCTTCGCGCTGGCCGACCACGACCGCATCCGCTCGCTGGTCTCCGGCGCCGGCTTTGGCGAGCCCGAGCTCGAGGAGATCCCCTTCGCCTTCGAGTACAAGGACTTCGACGACCTCTGGGACTCGCTGGTCCGGCTCGCGGGTCCGCTCGCCTACGCGATCAAGGCGCTCGACGAGGACGAGCGCCGGGCCACCTACGAGGCGATCGAGAAGAACGTCGCCCCGTTCCGCAACGAGGACGGCTCCTACTCCGCGCCGGCGCTGTGCATCGGCGCCCTGGCCCGCTGAGCGGCGTCGGCCCCGGGCCGGCTCAGAGTCGTTCGCCGAGCGAGCCGCGCACGGGCATCTCCGCCGTCGGCTGCATCTCGGCCGCGTCCTCGTCGCCGGCGGCGATCCGCCGGCCGTAGGCGCGGGTCAGCGGCCGGGCGCTGACCCCGTGGGCGACGATGCTGGCGAGCACGGTCACGGTCATCGCCGCGAACAGGGTCGAGATGCCCGGCAGGTCGGGCTCCTCCTCGATCACGACCAGGGCGAGGATGATCGAGGCGAGCCCGCGCGGGCCGAACCAGGCGATGAAGCCGACCGAGGCCGGCCGCAGGCCCGAGCCGGCGAGCGCCAGCGCGACCGGCAGCATGCGGATCGCGGTGAGGCTGAGCGCGCCGTAGAGCACGACCTGCCAGCCGGCGCCCTCGAGGAAGCCGATCGCGCTGATCCCGAAGAGGAAGAAGACGGCGAGGTTGAGCAGCTGGCCCTCGTCCTCGGTGAAGTCGAGGATCGAGGCGCAGTGGCTCTTGGCGACGCGGCCGGCGGCGAGGCCCGCGGTGAAGGCGGCGATGAAGCCGTTGCCGCCGAGCTCGCCGGCCAGCGCCCAGGCGCCGAGCGCCAGCGCGAGCATCGCCAGCTGGGCGGAGGCCGGGGTGATCCAGCGCTGCCGCTCGGCGCGGTCGACGAGCAGGCCGCCGCCGAGCCCGACGCCGACGCCGACCAGCGCTCCGAGGCCGATCTGTTCGGCCGCGAAGCCGAGCCAGGCGCCCGGGTCGACACCGGTCTCGCTCAACGCCAGGCCGGTGAAGAGGAAGAGGAAGGGGATCGAGAGCCCGTCGTTGAGGCCGCTCTCGACGTTGACCGCCTGGCGGATCCGCTTCGGCACGACTTCGCTGGAGACGACCGCCTGGCCCAGCGCCGCGTCGGTCGGCGCCAGCACGGCGGCGATCATCGCCGCCTCCCAGAAGTCGATCCCGGTCAGCAGCAGCGCCCCGGCCGCGGTGCCGAGCGCGATCGTCAGCGGCATGCCGATGCCCAGCAGTCGCGCCGGCAGCGTCGCGCGGCTCTCGCGCAGGGCGGTCACGTCGATCCGCGAAGCGTCGGCGAAGAGGACGACGACGAGGGCGGCCTCGGCGAGCAGCAGCCCGGTCTCGCTGGTCAGCTCGAGCGAGATCACGCCGAGGCAGTCGGGCCCGAGCACGATGCCGGCGACGACGAAGGCCATCGGCGCGCTGATCCAGAGCCGTTCCAGCCGCCTCGAGACGAGGCCGTAGCCGAACAGCACCGCGGCGAAGATGCCGATCTCGGTCATGGGCAGCCCGACCATACAGGCGCTTCCTCGAAGCGCGATCGGAGAACCACGCTGTGTTTGCTAATTGAAGCAAAACCCAATTAGCATGAGCAAATGGAGTTGGGGGCAGGTGAGGCTTCACCGGCGAGCCCGAGCGTCGATGCGCACGGCCCGATCGTCAGCGCGACGCTCTGGCTCGATTGTCAGCTGCCGAAGAAGTGTGGACTCGATCTCCCGCCCATGTCCGGCGGAGTACGTTGGTTCGACCTCTCCTCGCGGGCGTCTTCTTCTACTGTCATCGAGCTTCTGGGGCCGATCTGCCAGGGCCTGGAACAGACGATGCTCGACGATCTGCTCTGCAGGGACGACATTCCCGAGAATCGCCGGTGGCACGGAGGGCTGGTGCGCTTGGCTTCGAGCTTCGCCGTGTACGCACCGGAGGCCCACGACGGGGATGGCCTCAGATCCGTATTCCCCGCATCCGCCGACGCCGTCTACGAGCCGGTCGAGTTTCTGGCGGGAAGGGACTGGCTGCTCACCCGGTGGCACGACGCCTGCCACTACCGCGGAGCCACGCTGATCGAGGACGGCATTCAACCGGCCTCCCGAGAGGGCCTGCGCGAGGCGGTCGCGAAGCGCTGGGTCGAGAAAAGGGGAGCCAATGCGGGCGACCTTGGCGTGCTCGCGATGCATGAGCTGGCGCTGACCTACGCTCCGACGCACCACCGCTTTCATATGGCCCTCGAGGAGTGGGAGCTGAACCTCTACGGGGCGGATGATCCAGCGCGGTGGTCCAGCGAGAAGGACGAGCGGCGCTTGCGCGATCTATGGGGCGCCTGCGCGCGCCTGCGTGACTGGCTCAATCCGCTGCACATTCCCGGGCTGCAGCTGGGCGGCGACAAGGCTTGGCTGCCGGCGACCGACCAGGACGAGGTCAAAGCTGTCGATGACGGGGTTGCGGAAGCGTTGAAGGAGCTCGCCAGGCTCGGCGACAGACTTCGGAGCTCATTTCAACTGGTGCACATACAGAAATCCGAAGAGCAGCGCGAGCGAAACGCGAGATTGCAGAGGCGCATAGAGATCCTCGCCCCGGTTTTCGTCGTGCCGACGCTGATCGTCGGTTTCTATGGCGCCAACACGTGGGTGCCCGGTGAGCACAAGCAGTGGGGTTTCTGGGTGATGGTGGGCGTGATCGTCGTGTTGACCTGCATCACCGCCAGTGTGCTCTGGGCTTCCAACCGCCGTCACCGGGAAGCGTTACATCGACAGTCGCCTTGATCTGCCCCGGTCGAATTCAGCCTAGCTCGGCGAGCAGCGCCTCCACGCGGGTCGCGATCTCCTCGCGGGTGGCGCGGACCTCCTCGAGCGGGCGGCCCTTGGGGTCGGGCAGGTCCCAATCGACGTAGCGCTTGCCGGGGATGTAGGGGCACTCGTCGCCGCAGCCCATGGTGACGACGACGTCGGCCCACTCCGCGTCCTCGCGGCTGAGCCTGTGGGGGACGCGATCGGAGAGGTCGATGCCGAGCTCGGCCATCGCCTCGACCACCTCGGGGTGGACGCGCTCGCCCGGCGTTGTCCCGGCCGAGCGTGCCTCGTGGCGGCCGCCGGCGGCGCGTTCGAACAGCGCCTGGCTGATCTGCGAGCGACCGGCGTTGTGCAGGCAGACGAACAGCGCGCGGGCCATCAGGCCCCCTCCGCCGGTGGGCCGGAAGCGGCCGGCATGCGTCCGTTTCCGTCCCGTCGGCCGCGGACGAGCTGGTAGGCGAGGGCGCCGACGGCGGCGCCGGCCACGGGGGCGGTGAGGTAGATCCAGATCTCGCTCAGTTCGCCGGAGACGAGGCCGGGGCCGAGCGACCGGGCCGGGTTCATCGAGGCGCCGGTGACCGGGCCGCCGAAGAGCGCGTCGAGGCCGACCGTGCCGCCGATCGCGATCGCGGCGCCGGCGCCGACCGCGCGCGTGTCGGTGGCGACGGCCATGATCACGAACATCAGGAAGGCGGTCAGCACGAGCTCGTAGACGAAGGCGCTGCCGGCGCCGACGCTCGGCACGGTCGCCCCGAGCGAGGCCGGCTCGCTGGGCCAGACCGCGAGCAGCAGCGCCGCCGCGGCGAGCGCGCCGAGCAGCTGCGCGCCGACGTAGGCGAGCGCCTCGCGCCGCGGGAAGTGGCGGGTGAGGGCGAAGGCGAGGGTCACCGCCGGGTTGAGGTGGGCGCCGGAGAGGTGGCCGGTGGCGTAGACCATCGCCATGATCACGAGGCCGAAGACGAGCGCGACGCCGACCGCGCCGAGCACGCCGTCGTTGACCGCATCGGTGACGATCGCCCCGCAGCCGGCGAAGACCAGCGCGAAGGCGCCGATCCCCTCGGCGGCCGAGCGACGCAGCAGATCGGGGCGTCGGCTCACGAGCTTGCCACCGGCGTCGAGAACACCTCGCGCACAGAGTCGAGCGCCCCCGGCACGAGGCTGAAGTAGCTGTAGGTGCCGCGCGCCTCACGCGCGACGATCCCGGCCTCGACCAGCAGCTTCAGGTGGTGGCTCACCGTCCCCTGCGAGAGGCCGAGCAGCGGCTGCACCTCGCAGACGCAGACCGGCTCACCCCCGGCGCGCAGCAGCAGGTTGACGATCCGCAGACGGTGGCGGTCGGCAAGCGCCTTGATCACCGTCTCCAGCTCCGCCGCCCGCTCCTCAGAGAGCGAGGACCCCGCCAGCGGCGTACAGCACTCGATCACGGGCAGCTCGGCGGCGGGCATCGGGAGCGGAGGCTATCGGTTTCATTGATGTTCTTCAATGAAATATTCTAACTGCAAGAATGCCAACGATGGATTCACAGGCCGCGCCGACGGGCCACCGTACTGCCGAGCTTCGCAGCATCGCGATGCATCGTCTGATCGCCGAGCGATTGAACGACGAGATTCTCGATCAAGCTCGACAACGTCTGGACTGGCTTGCGTGCAACAACCACATACATCCGAGCTGGGAGGCGCAATGGCGCGAGCTCATAGACCTTCCCTGCTCCCAGATCAAGGCCCTGTTGGTCGAAGACAGTCAGCACATGCGAGACATGCGCCAAAGCACCCCATTCGTGGGTGTTCTGTCCGAAGAGGAGCGGTGGAGGATCATTCGAGAAGTTCACTGACACGACGGTTCGCCCACCTTGGGAATCACCTAGAATTTGCTGGACGAGCGATGGGGCTCGCTCGTCCACAACCGCGGTTGAGTCCGCTGACGGTCCCTGTTACGTCCTTCGACGACGATAGGAGACCGTTCGATGCGAGCCAACCGATTCGACCTGCGCCGCCTTGCCGCGATCTACGCCGGCGGCACGCTCGGCGCGCTCGCCCGGGTCGGGCTGGCCGAGGCGGCGCCGCACGGGGCGGGGGAGTGGCCCTGGGCCACGTTCGCCGTCAACATGGCGGGGGCGCTGCTGCTCGGCTACTTCGTCGCCCGCCTGCGCGACCATCCCGAGGACAGCCTCACGCACCCGTTTCTCACCACCGGGATCTGCGGCACGCTGACGACCTTCTCGACCCTGCAGCTGGAGCTGTTCGAGCTCGTCGACGGCGGCTATCTCGGTCTCGCCGCCGCCTACGTCGCCGCGACGCTCGCGGTCGGCTACGCCTTCGTCCGCATCGGCATCGCGCTCGAGCGCCGCCCGGAGACGGCAGCTTGAGCGCCGCCGGCTGGATCGCGGTCGGGCTGCTGGGCGGGAGCGCCGCCGCCGCCCGCTTCCTGATCGACGCCGAGTTGACGGCGCGCAGCGAGCACCCCTTCCCGCTCGGCATCCTCGCGATCAACATCGTCGGCGCGCTCGCCCTCGGTCTGGTCGCCGGTGCGGCCCTCGAAGGGCAGGCGCTGGTCATCGTCGCCGGCGGCGGGATCGGCTCCTTCACGACGTTCTCGACCTGGATCCTCGACTCGCACCGGCTCGCCGAGGCAGGCCACACGCACCTCGTCTGGCTCAACATCGGCCTCTCGCTGATCGCCGGCTTCGCCGCGGTCGCGCTCGGCCACTGGCTCGGCGGCGTCCTCTGACAAGTTCGCCTCTTGTCTCCCATGCGGCGACAAAAGGCGAACTCACGCCGTGCGACGACCCGTCCGCGGCCGTCTTTACCGTGATCTGACGATGACTCAGCAGGCGCTGATCGACAGTTCCGAGCCGCCGCCCGAGCCCGCTACCGACTCGGCCCCGAGCGCTCCGCCCGCCGTTCCCGCGCCGCGCCGCACGCCGCTAGGCGAGCTCGAGGACGGGCAGCGGGTCAAGGGCGTCTACGCGGTGCGCGAGCGCGAGCTGCGCCGCAAGCGCAACGGCGAGCCCTGGCTGCGGCTGCTGCTCGGCGACGCCAGCGGCGGTGCCGAGGCGGTCGCCTGGGAGGACGCCGAGGCTCTCTACGCGGTCGCTGCCCCGGGCGCCGCGGTCCTGCTCGGCGGCGTCTTCGAGGTCAGCGAGCGCTGGGGACCGAAGATCAAGCTCTCCGAGCTCGCCGAGGCCGCGCCCGGCACCTACGAGGAGGCCGAGCTCGCCGCCGAGTCCGAGGTCTCCTTCGAGGAGCTCGAGGCGAAGCTGCGCCAGTTGCTGGAGACGGTGCAGGAGCCACAGCTGCGCGACCTGCTCGGGCGCTTCTTCGGCGAGAGCTCCGCGATCTGGGCCCGCTTCCGCGACGCTCCGGCGGCGAAGCGCTACCACCAGGCCTACCGGCACGGGCTGCTCGAGCACACGGTCTCGGTCGCCCAGGCGGTCAGCGCCGCGGCCAACTTCTTCCCCGGC
>Ga0210101_1000271_pt1 | contig 18736 bp, 15 predicted proteins | sample Muzzi_PWC_D1_FD_185534 | JGI IMG/M metagenome (GOLD analysis project Ga0210101, IMG submission 185534) | Wetland microbial communities from San Francisco Bay, California, USA, that impact long-term carbon sequestration - Muzzi_PWC_D1 (SPAdes) | ecosystem: Environmental > Aquatic > Marine >... | reverse complement strand
ATCCGCCAGGCCAGATCGGTCTCCTGATACCAGTCGCCGGCCGCGTTGACCTTGAAGCGCGACTCCATGTCCGGGACCTGCTTGATACACACCAGTAGTTTCATTGTTTTCACTCCTGAGTCGTCAAAATGAGGCTTCAGCTAGCAGGAGTCAGGGTCGATGAGATTTCCTGCTGCCTGATGCCGGGAATTAATAAATCTGGTTATCCAGTTGGCTCCAGTGGCGAACAGCTGATCTCAGACACTCCATTTTCAGGGACGCATGAACCCATCCCTGGGGCTTGACTGTCGCCATCCAGGCGCCAGGCACCCTGGTAATGGAGTCTCTGAGCTCAGCCCTTGTTTTGGTGGAGAGAAGGAGACAACCAGATTAATAAAAAACGCACCACGGAGTCGGCGACTGAACAAAGCGAAAGAGGCGTTGCAGCCTGAAAAGAGGTTTTTCGCCGCAGCGATGCAAAGTCAACTGATCAATGCCAGGCGTTCGACCAGCACCTCCGCCAGATCCTTGGGTTTCAATTGTTCATCCAGTTCCGCTCCCTTGATGCCGTCCTCGAACATGGTCAAACAGAAGGGGCAGTTGGACACTAGGGTCGGAGCACCGGTGTCGGCGGCCATCCGAGCCCGTTTGATATTGATCCGGCTGCCGAGTTTTTCCTCGGCCATGATGCGCCCGCCACCGGCACTGCAGCAGAAGGATTCGCTGCCGTGTTTTTCCATTTCCTTTAGATTGACCCCAGCCGCTGCAAGCAGTTTACGTGGCGCGGTATAAATATCGTTATGCCGGCCGAGATAGCAGGAATCATGGTAGGTACAAATCTCACTGGTCGGGGAAAGTTTAAGCAGACCGCTGTCCAGCAACTCTTCAAGAAATACCGTGTAGGATTGAACTTCGAGGTCGAAACCGAGGTCCCGGTAGTCCTTGGCCAGGGTATTGAAGCAATGCGGACAACTGGTGACGACCTTCTTTATGCCGTACCCCTTGATCAGCTCGATATTTTCCTGAGCGAGCATCTGGTAGAGATATTCGTTGCCCATTTTACGCATCGGCTCGCCGCAGCACTTCTCTTCTTTGCCAAGGATGCCGACTTTGATTTTGGCTGCATTGCAGAGCTGAATGAAGGCTTTGGCCACCGCCTGGTTGCGCCGGTCGAAAGAGGCGTAGCAGCCGACGAAAAAGAGGATATCGACATCGCTGTCCTGTTCGAGCGTGACCACCGGTAGCCCTTCGGCCCAGTCGCCCCTTCCGGCAAAGGCCATCCCCAGCGGGTTGCCGTTGACCTCGGTGTTCTCCATGGCCGTCAACACCTCTTCGCCGGGGAATTCTCCTTCCATCAATACCAGGTTTCGGCGCATGTCAATGATTTTGCTGACATGTTCGATATTGGCCGGACAGATTTCCTGGCAGGCGAAACAGGTAGTACAGGACCAGAGCACATCTTTTTCAACCGTTACCGGCAGATTGGCCTCCGGGGTGTTGAAGGCGACCTCGCCGATCTGCTGAACCACCTTCATTGGCGAGAGAGGTTTGTCGGTATTGTGGGCCGGGCAGCGATCCTGGCAGCGTTTGCAGCTGGTGCAGGCGTCGGCATCAAAGATATCTTTCCAGGTCAGATCGGCAATCTGGGCAGCACCGAAACTTTCGGCCTCTTCATTTTCCATGTCGATGGTTGACAGTTTCCCCTTAGGGCCGAGGTCGGTGAACAGGTAGTTGGCGCTGGTGGTGAAAATATGGCGCAGTTTGGTAAAGGGGATGATAGCAATAAAACCGGCGGCCAGAAACAGATGGAACCACCAGAGACCCAGATGCAGAGAGCGCAGGGCGGATTCGTTCATTCCGTTGAGGCCCTTGGCCACCAGCAGGCCAATCGGCGACCAGGGGGCGAGCGGGGTGCCCATTTCGGTCACTGCTATCCGCGCGCCTTCGATGACAAAGCCGGTGACCAGGATTGCCAGCAGCAACCCGTGCATGACCAGATCGTCTTTTTTGTTCTCCAGTCCAGCCGGACGGACAATATAGCGGCGTACCAGCAGGCCGAGCAGACAGATGATGGCGGCCAATCCGGCGAGATCGAGCACTACCGAAAAGAGCAGGTAGAAGGGGCCCTTGAGAAACTGCACACCGAACAACGGATCGCTCAGATCAGCCTGAAGGAAGATCAAGGTGGTGCCGATGGTCAGCAGCACAAACCCCCAGAAGAACAGTGCGTGCGCCCAGCCGGGGCCCGGCACATTGCGCACCTTCACTTGTAAAAACAGGTTCTTCAGCAGGACCTTGATCCGTTTCGGCAGCTGATCGGTCCGGTTGAGCGGTTGGCCTAACTTGTAAACCTTGATCCGTTGCAGGAATTCATTGACGACAGCACCAACCGCAGCGAAGGCGATCAGGTACATGGGCAACAGCACCTTCAGGTTGTGCCCAACATTCCAGTAAATCTCTCGGGTGTATTCCATGGTCATCTCACAATGGCGTAGGATTTTTGGGTTCCGGCCGAGTCGGTCGGGAGGCGAAAAATTGAGTCGCTGGAAAATAATATCATAATGGCTGATCGCCTGTTCGCATTCGTTGTATAATTAATTTACGTAAAGATCAACCTTAAATGTAACAGCATTTTAAAATTTTTCATACATAGGTCAAACTCCTTAAGCAGTTAGGTTTATTCATTATTGACAGGATTGCTTTAGGGTGTTATTTATGTCCGAAAATTAACGTAAAGGTTATCTGACATGAGTGAAACAGCTAGTCGATCGGTTCAGATAGGTGAATTGGCGAAAAGACTTGGAATAACGACCCGTACCATTCGTTATTATGAAGAAATTGGGCTGATGGGGCCTCCCGAGCGCCTTGGCGGGGGAACGCGGATGTATAGTCGCGAGGATGTCCTGCGATTGAAATTTATTCTAAAACTGAAAGATCTGGGTATCTCGTTAAGAGAAATGCAGGAACTGGCCGAAAATTTCGATATCAACCAACAGAATTTTGGGACTATTACACCCAAGTTACTGGAAATCCTTGATGGCCACATTTCCACGGTGGATCAGAAAATCGCCAACCTCTCCTCTTTACGGCGGGATATTGTCGATTATCGGAGCCGGATTGTCGATATCCTGCAAGGGAAGGCTCCCTTGGTAAAATAACAGAGGCTTGGATGAGTACTTTCCAGTTTGAAACCGGCATTGAAATTCGCTTCGCCGATCTGGATGCCTACGGTCACGTCAACAATGCTGTGATTTTCAGTTATCTGGAAGCTGCCCGGGTGAAAATGTTCCAGGAACGATTTGGCGATTTTCTACACTGTGGCGTTTTATTTCTGGTGGTGCGTGCCGAGTGCGACTATCGAAAGCCGATTGGCTTGAATGATTCGCTCAGAATCCTGGTCAGCCTTGAACGGCTTGGGCGCTCCAGTTTTACTTTAGGGTACCGCCTGCACGACGGTGGGGAACACCTGTTTGCCGAGGCCAAGACGGTGATGGTCTGCTTCGATCCGCAACGGAACCAACCGACGGCTCTGCCGGCGGAGATAAAAGAAGCCTTTGGCAACAACGAGTAGGCTATGGGACCAAGGGTCGCCGGTTGGCGGCCCTTGGTTTTTTGTTTTTCTGGTTATCCAGTTGACTCCAGTGGCGAACAGCTGATCTCAGACACGCCATTTTCAGGGACGCATGAACCCATCCCTGGGGCTTGACTGTCGCCATCCAGGCGCCAGTCACCCTGTTAATAGAGTCTCTGAGATCAGCCCTTGTTTTGGTGGAGCGAAGTAGATAACCAGATTTGTTTTTAGGGGAGAACCTTTTTCCAAGGTTGAATGCTGACCTTTTCGAACAGGCCGGCCTTGGCGTAGGGATCTGCAGCAGCAAAGGCTTCAGCATCCTCCAGGCTTTCCAGCTCAAGTATCACCACCGAGCCGTTCATATTTCCATCGGCGTCCAAAGTCGGTCCGGCGGCCTGTAGTTTTTCACCAAAACTTTTCAAGTAATCGACGTGGGTCGGGCGATTGTCCACGCGCACCTGCAAATGACCCGATTTGTCAAAGCAATGAATAACGAAAAGCATCTCTCTTCTCCTTGGGCGAGGTGGTCGTTCGTGTTGGTTAGACTGGTTCTGATTTTCTGTGTCTCCTCACTCTTTGTCAAGGAATCCTCGACCCGTTCTGCGGTTTTCTTTTCACCAGGCGCTTGATTTTTTTCTTGACCCCGCTGATGACAAAGGGGGTCGCCCGTCCGCGTTCAAGCAACCTCCGCTTCATCATTTCTCTCCGGTTCAGTGGCAGGTTCTGTTTCTGATGACGATCTATCAAAGTCAGTGCTTCCCGGCCGCAAACCGGCAGGCAGGCACCGCAGCCGAGACAGACCTGGTCTCGCAAAGTCACTGGTTGGCTTTCGTCCTTCATTTCCAGCGCCCTTACATTGCAGGTTTTCACGCAGAGTCCACAACCGGTGCAGCGTTGTTCCTCAATCTTTACCAAAAAGGGCGATTTGCCGATTCCCTCAAAATATCCAGCTTGTACACCAGCCATTAATTCGCAGCAGCAGGAACAGCAGTTGCAGATAAAGGAAGGTTTGTCGCGGATGTTGTCGGTAACATGGGTCAAACCCAGGCCTCGCGCTTGATCCAGCACGGCCAACAGTTCATCGACACTTCGCTCTTGAGCAAAACCCCGCCGGACCAGAAATTTCGCTCCGGAACCCAGGGAGATGCAAATCCCCTCCATGGGCGCAGCTTTTGTGCAGTCTTGCCCGAGATGATGTTTTTTATGCCGGCAGTAACAGATGCCCACCGCTCCGAACCCGGCTTGGCGGATGATGTCCCGAGCGTTTTCGTAACTGGTGACCTGTGAACTGACCGGAACGCGGTCTTCATAAACCAGAGTGCGGGTCAGCGGTGTTTTGCTGTCGAAGAATTCCCTGGCCATCCCTTCTCGTGGGTTGTCATGCATATATTCCTGCATCAGTCGGGCGATCTTTTCCAGCGGCAAGTCGCTGCGGTTTTTCATAAAGGTGAATTCGAAAAATCCGATCAACCCCGGCAACAGCAGATAGTAGATTTCTCCTTCGTATGGCAGGTCCATGACCAGCCCTTTGTCAACCATTTTCCCCAAAACCGGCCGCAGGGCCTCAGTGGGAATCGAGGTTGCTTTCGCCAGTTCTGCCAAAGTCGTTTCTTCCAGGGGGAAGCGCGAGGCGAGGTAAGCTTCTTCCTCGCTGAAAAGTAAGCGAAGAATTTCCCGCAGTTTCTCGCTATCGGGGAGACCGACCGGGTATTTGTTGAGTCGGTCGATCAACGGCACAATGCTGCTTTTTTTGCCGGCGTGATGGCCCATGCAGGCTCCTTTAATCGTCTGGTCTTTTGTTCAGGTGCTGCGGGAAGAGGTTAGGGGTTCTGTCCAAGCATCCCCTCTTTCAAATCATCATCGGCGGGTTTTTTCCCCAGGTAGATCAGCAGCACCGCTTGACCCAATTCGGCCGAGGAGACGGACCCGAGTTCGCGGTCGTTGTGGCGGGCGCTGACGCTGCCGTCTGCGGCGATGGTCAGGTCGACCCGGTCCCCTTCAATAAAGTCGGCCTTGAACAGGGCGAGGAACTGCTTGGTTTCGGGTTTCCCAACCAGCCGCGGTGAATTCTTTTGAAAACCCTCGGCAAAGGCGTCGACGATTTTTTTCCGGCCCACTTTGCTATGGATGAAATCCATACGGATCAATTTTGGCCCTGGTTGGCTAAGAACCTGTTTGGTGGTGGTCGCCTTTTGTCCGGTATAAAGGGAGCCGAGGTAAATTTTGAAAAAAAACTTTTTTCTCAACCCATAGCCATTGAGGTGCAAAGTCTCTCCGGAGACGGATGCCGTTTCGGGGAGATCGATGTCATAAGCCTTGATGGCTTCAGCGTTTTCCCCGAGCAGCAACAGACAGCATGCCAGCAGTAACAATCGTTTCATTTTGACCTCCGCGTTTTTAGATATTTGGTTTTCGTCGAACATGAAGGGTTTTGTGGACCCTGGCAACCAACTGACCACCCTGGTCGGTTATTTCGATCACAAATTCTGGTAGACAGCGTTGGCCGTCTTCGGCCTGCTGACGAATCGCCTCGACCCGTTCCTCGGTCATCCGGATGGCTGCGTGAACCTCGCCGCGCCCCGGGAGCAGAAATTCGATGCGCGCTTCTTTGTCCCAGACGGCATACTCAGGGCCTAGCCTCCGCATCAGCAACAACACAAAATGTGGATCGACCATGGAATAAAGGCTGCCGCCGAACTGGGTTCCCATGGCGTTGCGATTGTACCAGCGCAACTTCATAGCCAGGTCCATTTCCAACCAGTCGGCACTGATGCGCCGCACCCGAACCCCAGCGCCCAGATAGGGGCCATAGAGGTTCAGAGCGAAACGCAAAAGGCGCGGCGTCAGGTTCATGCCAACTTCGTTCTCACCTTGTCCCAGGACTTGATCTGCCAGGTGATTCGGGCCTTTGCTACCTGGTTCCCCTGCTGATCGGTGACCAGGGTCTCCTGGGTGATACTGACGGCATCGCCGGACTGCAGCGGCTGCAGAATCTGCTCCTGCAGGCGCTGTTCGTCGAGAATGGTGGTGGCAAAGATTTTCTGCTTTGCCTGGTAGAGATATTCGATCTCCAGCTTAGCCATGATAAGTCGATACCTGGACGGGTCGAGTTTGGCCAGCAGGATCAGTCCGGAGGAGAACTCGGCGATGGTGGCAATGGCGCAGGCATGGATGCCGCGGATATGGTTGTGGTTACGGCGCCGATAAGGGGCCCGGGTGACAATTCTATCCGCCTCGATCCGTTCGATGGCGAAACCGTGCGGCCGGTTAAATGGGATCACTCGACCGAGCAACAGGTTCAAAAGTCGCAGCCGGAACGGTGAGGTACCCGCCTTTTTTAACAGCCCGGGAAGCATGGCAAAACCGTTCATGCGATTGCCTGGCCTGCGGCGAAGCCCTGATGAATGGCGTCAAAAACCATGGCCGGCTGTTGGGCGTCGCCGATCAGTTGACAGGGGATCTGGAGTTCGGCGGCGATTTTTTGCAATGGGTTGAAGGCTTGGGTCCCGACAGCCAGGACCACGGTCTCAGCTGGGATCAATTCCTCACCGGATTTCCCTTGAATCAGCACCCCCTCCGGGGTGATTTCGATCACGCGACTTTCGGTGCGCGTCTGGACCCGATAGCGTTCGATATCCTGCAACATCCCCCAACGGGTTGATCGACCGAAATTGGTGCCGAGCTTGTCGATCATCTCGACCAGGGTGATGGTTTTACTCCCCTGGGTTGCCAGGCGGTACAATTCCTCCGTGGATTCAGCCTGGTGCACCAGCAAAAATTTCAACTCTTCGCCGCTCAAAGTTCCCTGTTCGGCCAGCAGCAGGGCCGTTTCGACGCCGACTGCGCCGCCGCCGATAATTGTAACTCTTTCTCCGGCATCGACTTGTCCGGCGAGCAGTTCCCAGGCTTGAAGGACATGGGGCAGCTCGACGCCAGGGATCGGCGGAGCGATCGGTTGCCCACCGGTGGCGAGGATCAGTGCGTCCGGTTTTTCTTTTTGCAGCAAAGCGCCGTCGATTTCAGTGTTAAGGACGGTTTTGATTTTGTGACTGGCGATCTGGTTTTGCAGATCCCGCGCAAGAACGACGAATTCTTCCCGACCGGGAGGGGCACCGGCCAGGTGCAGCTGCCCGCCGAGTTGCAGCTGCCGCTCGAAAAGGGTGACCTCGTGTCCCAGTTCAGCCGCGGAGATGGCCGCGCTCATTCCGGCCGCGCCGCCGCCAACCACGAGAACCTTTTTGGGGTTGGCGGTCTTCCGCCCTTGGCCGGAAGTTTCCTTGCCGACCCGCGGGTTGCACAGGCATTCGACCGATTTCATTTTGAACAGGTTGTCGAAACAGCCCTGGGCGCAGGCGACGCAATGAACAATTGTCATTTCCTGTTCGGCTGCCGCCTTGTTCGGCAACTGCGGATCGGCGATCAACGCCCGCCCCATGGCGACCAGATCACAGTAACCGTCAGCGAGCAGATGGCGGGCGGTGGCCGGATCATTGATGCGGTGGCCGGCAATGACCGGAATCTTGACCTGTTTGCGAATGGCCCGGGCCAGATAGGCGTAAACCCCACGCGGAACCTTGGTGACGATCTGTGGCACCTGAGCTTCATGCCAGCCGACATTGATACTGAGGGCATCCGCTCCGGCGTCGGCCAGTTTGACGGCAAAGGCCTGCAGCTCGGCGCGGCCGATGCCGCCCGGCATAAAATCATTGCCGTTGATCCGCACCAGCAGCGGAAAATCTCCACCGGTCTCCCGCTTGACGGCCGCGATCACTTCAAGGGCGAAGCGCATCCGGTTTTCAAGGGAACCGCCGTAGCGGTCCTGACGCTGGTTGGTGAGCGGCGAAAGGAACTCGCTGATCAGATAGCCGGTTCCGGCCAGGATTTCAACCGCGTCGAATCCCGCCTGTTTAACCCGCCCGGCAGCTGCGGCAAAGCGCTGTATGACTTCTGCAATTTCGGATTCTTCAAGTTCTTTCGGGGTCTCTTTGGTCATTCGACAGGGGACCGCCGATGGGGCAACAGGCTTCTTGCCACCAAGAAAGAAAGAGTGGTTGTAGCGGCCGGAATGATTGAGCTGAACACAGGCGGCGGCACCTCCGGTCTTGATGGTCGACGCCAGTCGAGTCAGACCGGGCAGCAAGTCATCGCGGTGTGCGCCGATGTTTCCCGGCTGACCGGAGAGTTCATCGACTGTCGCATAGCCGACACAGATCAAGGCAGCCCCACCTTTAGCGCGCTCGGCATAAAAGGCCAGGAGTTGCTCGGTGACCGCAAAGTTGCGGCACATGTTCAGGTGCATGGCCGGCATCAGAATGCGGTTTTTGAGGTTTAAATTGCCTATGGATATGGCATGAAACAGTGGATCTCGCATAAATAGTCTCTCTCAGGAAACGGCCATTATCCTATCGCACATCGGTAGAGATCGGCCACCGACTGGAACAGGCCGATCTGCTGTAATGCCTCGCGCAGCGTTTCCGGTTGGGCCAGAAAGTCGCGAATGAAAACAATTTCCGAAGCTTTAAGATACGTTAGAAATGGTCGATCAGGCTGCTCCGGGAACAGCTGATTGACCACCTCGGCCGTGTTCATGCTGACCGGGAAAAGCTTAATTCTGGTACTGCGTTCCAACAGTTTGCCGACGTAAAAGAGGATGCAGACGTCGACGCTCTCGATCGATTCACGATGCCCGGGAAGGATCTTTTTGTCACGCAGATGGGCCAACTTTTCAATGGTGGTGCAATAGGCTTCGTAGTTGCGGAAGCGCTGTTCGCTGAGCAGATCGATATCGAGTAGCGGCGACTGGAAGATGCCGCGCAACAATACATCGCCGGTAATTGCCCAGTCGGGTCCGGTCAGCACCAGGTCGCTCTGCGAATGTCCGGGGCAAGGAAGCACCTGGAGGCCGAAATGTCGCGGCAGATCCTCCTCAATGATCCGGAAGTTCTGCGGCAGGGTCGGGAAAACCGAGCCATCTTCCATGCTGGCCCGAAAACGGTCGAGATATTCGGAGTCGAAACCGAACTGCAGCAGCAGCATATAGATCCGATCCAGGCGTTCCCGGTGGCGGACGATCTTCAGGCTGTCGCGAAACGGCAGGTAGATAGTGGTGCCATATTCTGCTTCCAACCAGTGGGCCAGGCCGTAATGGTCAATATGGCAGTGGGTGATGATCACATGCCTAAGTCGCTTCAACTCCAGATGGCTACGCAGATAGTCCTGAGCTTCAGCGGTCGGCGGCCCGGTATCGAACAACACCAGCTCCCCGTGCAGCTCGGTGCTGTAGCAGTGCACCGGGCCGACGGGGTAGGGAGTGGGAATGGTGTGCTGGGTCGGGATCATGGTTTTCAGAAAATGTACTTTTCCGCGTCCAGCGCCGCTGTTGCCAAGGTCCGGATGGCGGGTAGCAGGCCGCTGGCATCGTACTTGGTGAAGCGTCTTACCGCCGAGAGGATCATGGTCAGATTGTCCCCTTCTTCGATGAAGTAGGCGCCTTTTTTGGCGGCGCTGGCGGCTTCTTCGGTGGCGTTGAAAGTGAAAACCTTGACCGCCGCTTTGAGGTGCTGCTGTTTCGCTTCACTCAAGGTCGCCAGGATCTTTTCGGCGCGCAGCACGGCGCTCTCGATGGCGAAAATCTGGATCGACAGATCGGCCGCGGCCATCAGAATCTCCTGCTCATCCTGGAGTGTCTCCATGTATTTCTGTACTCCGGTACCGGAGAGGATCAAGAACAGGGTCTTGAGGTTTTTTAACAGAGTTTTCTCGTTGATAAACGGAATCTCTTCGTCGAGCTCCTCGAAGGATGGGGTCATCAGCGCTTCAAAGGCCTTCATCGCCTCGGCTTGCAGGGGCAGCTCGCCCTTCATGCCTTTACGCAGAATCATTCCGGTCGTCAGCAGGCGGTTGATCTCATTGGTCCCTTCAAAAATCCGGTTGATCCGCTCGTCACGGTAGAAGCGCTCGGCCGGATATTCGCTGACAAAGCCGTAGCCGCCGTGAATCTGCACCACCTCGTCGACCACCCGGGCCAGAACCTCGGAACAGAAGACCTTGGCGATGGCGCACTCGGCTGAATAATCCTCGATCCCCTTCTGGTACTCCTCATAGTAGTTGTCAATCGATTTATCGATGGTCGCCAGCTTGTCGTCGAGCAGCCCGGCCAGGCGATAAACCAGCGATTCAGAGGCGAAGATGTCGGCGGTCAGGTTGGCGATCTTTTCTTGAATGGCGCCAAAGCTGCCGATCGATTTGCCGAACTGTTTGCGTTCGTTGGCGTATTTCAACCCCTCCCGAAGGGCGTACTTGGAGGCCCCGGCGACGCAGGCGCCCAGCTTGAAGCGACCGACATTGAGCACGTTAAAGGCGATCTTATGCCCTTTGCCGATTTCGCCGAGGACGTTCTCCACCGGTACTTTGCAGTTGTCGAGAATGATCTGGGTGGTCGAGCTCCCCTTGATCCCCATTTTTTTCTCTTCGGGGCCGACCACCAGACCTTCAAAGGTTTTTTCAACCAGGAAGGCGGTGAAGTGTTCTTTGTCGATTTTGGCGAAGACGGTAAACAGGTCAGCAAAGCTTCCGTTGGTGATGAACTGCTTGGTGCCATTGAGGATATAGTGCGAGCCGTCGGCTGACAGGATTGCGGAAGCCGAAGCCCCTAAGGCGTCGCTGCCGCTGCCCGGTTCGGTCAAACAGTAAGCGGAGAGCCATTCGCCGGTGATAATCTTCTCCAGGTACTGGTCCTTCTGTTGTTTGGTGCCATAGTAGACCAGGGGTAGGGTGCCGATGCCGGTGTGGGCGGCGTAGGCGACCGAGAAGGACCCGCTCTGGGCAATTTTTTCGCCAACCAGCATGCTGGTCGCCTTGTCCAGTTCCAGCCCGCCGTATTCCTCCGGGGCGTCGATCATCAGCAGGCCGAGTTCGCCGCACTGTTTCATGCCGGCCACGACCAAATCAAAATTCTGCTGGTCGATTTCTTCTACGTTCGGCAGGATCTCGTTTTCAATGAACTGTTCAGTGGTCTCAGCGATTGCTCGTTGTTCGTCCGAGAAATCCTCCGGGGTGAAGACCTCCATACAGGGGGTTTCGGCCACTAGGTATTCGCCGCCTTTTAAGATTCGTCTGTTCATTTTCATCCTCGTTTCTCCTGAGTTCCTGAAATCGGGTTCGTCAGAGGACTGAAAGAAATTCCGTCCCCGGTGGTCGTTGGTTACATTTTTTCAAAAATTCCGGCCGCGCCCATACCGCCGCCGATACACATGGAGACCATGCCGTATTTACTGTTGCGGCGGCCCATCTCATGCAGCAGGGTTGCGGTGAGTTTGGCGCCGGTACAGCCCAGGGGGTGGCCGAGGGCAATCGCGCCGCCGTTGACGTTGATGATCTCCGGGTTCAGCCCCAGTTCCTTGATCACCGCCAGGGATTGCGCGGCGAAGGCTTCGTTGAGTTCGATCAAGTCGATGTCGCTTTGTTGCAGGCCAGCCATGTTCAGGGCGGCGGGGATCGCCTCGATGGGGCCGATCCCCATGATTTCCGGCGGGACCCCCTTGACAGCGAAGGCAACGAAACGGGCAATCGGTTTCAGACCGGTCCGCTCGAGGAATTCTTCCGAGACCACCAGCACAGCAGCGGCACCGTCGGTCATTTGTGAGCTGGTACCGGCGGTAACCGTCCCGTCCAGTTTGAAGGCCGGCTTGAGTTTGCCCAGACCTTCGAGGCTGGTGTCGGCACGGACACCGTCGTCGATGCTCACCATTTTTTTGGTTTTAACCGGCTTGTTTTTGACGATGGCGACCGCTTCGACTTCAACCGGGATGAGCTCGTCGGCAAACTTGCCTTCAGCGATGGCTGCGGCCGCTTTCTGATGGCTGGCCACGGCGAAGGCATCCTGGGAGGCTCGATCGATGCCGTATTTGTCCGCCACCAGTTCCGCAGTGATTCCCATCGAAGCGAAGGCTTCCGGCCATTCGGCCATCAGTGCCGGGTTGGCGCTGTACTTGTTGCCACCCATCGGGACAATGGTCATCGATTCGGCACCGCCGGCCACGATGCAGTCAGCGAAGCCGGCGATAATCCGCTCGGCAGCGCTGGCGATGGTCTGCAGCCCCGAGGAGCAGAAGCGGTTGACGGTCTGTGCCGGGACCTGGTAGGGGAGACCGGCTTTCATGGCCGCAACGCGGGCAACGTTCATCCCTTGTTCACCCTCCGGGAAGGCACATCCAATCAGCACATCATCAATCTGCATGGGATCGATCCCGGTTCGTTCAACCAGTCCCTTAATGGCGGCGGCGGCCAGATCGTCGGGGCGCATATCCTTGAAACCGCCTTTGTTCGCCCGGCAGCCGGGGGTGCGGAATGCAGCAAGTATGTAGGCTTTTTTCATCTCTATTCTCCTCCGTGCCTTTGTTTGGCTCGTCGTGACTATTTAGTTGCGCAGCGGTTTGCCGGTTTTCAGCATCGCCTGAATCCGTTCGGCGGTTTTTTTGTTGCCGCAGAGCTTGAGGAACGCCTGACGTTCGAGTTGCAGCAGATAGTCCTCGGAGATCGGAGTGCCCGCCGGCACGTCGCCGCCGCAGAGGACATCGGCGATGATGCCGCCGATCTCTTTTTCATATTCGGTGACATAGCCGCCCATCTGCATATTCCAGAGGCTGGTTTTGATGCTGGCAGCGATACTGCGCCCCGGCGCCGGGATGTTCTCCAACGGGGTGCTGGGACGATAGTTGACCGCCAACCCCAGGACCTTCTGTTTAGCGTCGCTGATCAGCCGATCAAGATCCATGCTGATGCTGTCGCCCGGCCGCAGGTAATTCAGCCCGCGCATTTCGGCAGCGCCCATGGAAACGGCTGCCATGCCGATCTGCTTGAAGTGCTTAAAGATGAACGGGGTCGGATCGACATCGTACTGCTGAGCCAGTTCGACCGCGCGCAGGCACATTTCTTTCGTGCCGCCGCCGGCCGGCAGCAGGCCGACGCCGATCTCCACCAGACCCATATAGGTTTCGGCGAAGGCATTGATGGCGTCGGCGTGCAGACTGAATTCACAGCCGCCGCCCAGGGTCATACCGAAGGGCGCGGCGACCACCGGCACTTTGGCGTATTTGACGGCCATGGTTGCCTTCTGAAAGGCACGCACCATCATGTCGATATCTTCGTAGGCGCCTTCAGCAAGAGCGACGGCCAGCAGCATCAGATTGGCGCCGACCGAGAAGTTGGTTCCCTGGTTGCCGATCACCAGTCCGACCCCTTCTGTTTCGGCTCGTTTGATCGCTTTGTGGGTCATCGACAGGATATCGCCGCTAATCGAGTTCATCTTCGAGTGGAATTCGAATCCGAACACCCCGTCGCCCAGGTCGACGACCGAACAGTTGGCGTTCTTTTCCACCACGCCGCCAGATTTCTTCAGGATCTGCAGGTTGATCTGTCCCGGTTTGAGCGGGAAGGGGCGATATTCGCAGGTCTGCAGATCGAAGTATTCCTTCATTCCTTTTTCGTTGAAGCGGTAGAAGCGTTCGACCTTTTTCAGCGCTTCGGGAACGGCGACCCCATCCTTTTCAGCCCGTTTGACGAAAGCGCCGACGCCGATGGCGTCGAGCATTTCGAAGGGGCCGATCTCCCAATTGAAGCCCCATTTCATGGCGTTGTCGACATTGACCACGTCATCGGCGATTTCCGGAATGCGATTGACGGTGTAAATCAAAGTGTCGCGCAGGTTTTTCCAGGCGTACTCGGCCGCTTTATCACCCGCCTCAACCACCATTTTCACTTTCTGTGCCGGGTCGTCGATCATTTTAACCGCAGCAATGGAAGCGAACTTCGGTTTGGCGGCCGGTTTATATTCACCGCTGAGGTAATCGAAATAGAAAACCTGGCGTTTGCCGTCGATCAGCTCTTTTTTGTAGAAGCCGGCCTTGCTCTTATTGCCCAGCAGCCCGGCCTCGACCATTTTGGTCATGAATGCGGGAACCTTGAAGACCTCGCGTTCCTCGTCTTTGGTCAGCAGTTCGTAAGAGTTGTTGCCGACGTGGATCAGGGTGTCGATGCCGACCAGGTCGGCGGTACGGAAGGCCGCCGATTTGGGACGGGCGGTCGCCGTGCCGGCAATGGCGTCAACCTCCTCGACGGTCATCCCCATCTCCAGCATGTGCTCAATTCCTTTGTAGATAGCGTAGACACCGATCCGGTTGGCGATGAAGTTGGCAGTGTCCTTGGCGTAGACAATTCCTTTGCCGAGGCGACAGCTGATGAACTCGGCCATCTCTGCGACCACGGCCGGATCGGTCTCTTTGCAGGGGACGATCTCCAGCAGGCGCATATAGCGCGGCGGATTGAAGAAGTGGGTGACCAGGAAGTTTTTGCGAACCTCGGCCGGCAGCGCTTCGGTCATGGCGTTGACCGAGAGGCCGCTGGTGTTGGTCGAGAGGATCGCTCCCTCTTTAAGGTGGGGGACAATTTTTCGGAACAAATCAAGTTTGATCGGCAGATGTTCAATGACCACCTCGATCACCCAGTCGCAGTCCTTGAGTTTCGGCAGGTCATCCTTGAAATTGCCAACCGAAATCTGAGCCGCATACTGCGGAAGGTAGAAGGGAGCAGGTTTCATCTTCTGCAACCCGGCCAGCCCGGCGGCGGCGATTCGGTTTCGGACCTGAGGATTGTCCAGGGTCAGGCCCTTGGCCGATTCTTCGGGGTTCAGTTCGCGTGGCACTATGTCCAGCAGAAATACCTCGAGACCGGCGTTGGCCAGATGGGCGGCGATGGTTGCGCCCATGACCCCGGCGCCGAGAACGGCGACACGATTGATTTGCCTCATTTTTCTCCTCCGTTTGCCAGATAAAGTTGATCGATCCGTTCCTTGTACATGGAGTAGATCGCCTTCCGTTTCAGTTTCAGGGTCGGGGTGAGTTCCCCCCCCTCGATGGAAAATTCCCGTGGGAGCAGGTCAAATTTTTTGATGGTCTGGTAACTCGGTTGTCGGCTGTTGAATTGGTCAATTCGTTCGCTGAACAATTGTTGCACCCGCTGGTTGGCGACCAGCTCTTCCAAAGCCAGATAGTTGATCTTCTCTTGCTGCGCCAGTTCGATCAGGCGCTCCAGGTTCGGCGTCAGCAGCGCCACCAGATAGGGCTTGGCATCACCGAAAACAAACGCCTGGGAGATGTACTTGTCGAGTTTCAGTTCATTCTCCAGCGGCTGTGGGGCGATGTTTTTCCCCCCGGCGGTGACGATCAGTTCTTTTTTGCGGTCGACGATATAGACAAAGCCGTCCTCGTCGATGCGGGCGATATCACCGGTCTTCAGCCAACCCTCCTCCATGGTTTTCGCAGTGTTCTGATCGTTGAGGTAATAGCCCTGCATCAGTTGCGGCCCTTTCATCAGCAGTTCGCCGTCTTCGGCAAGTTTGATTTCAGTGAAGGGAAGCAGAGTGCCGACTGAACCGAAGCGAACATTGTCATGGTTGTTCAGGGTGATCGCCGGGCTGGTCTCGGTCAGGCCGTAACCTTCATAGACCGGGATGCCGATAATCCACATGAATTCGTTGATCGATTTGTCGAGTGGGGCGCCGCCGGAGATGAAAAAGCGCAATCGACCACCGAAATTTGCCCGGATTTTGCTGAATACCAGTTTGTCGTAAAAGCGATAGCGGGTTCCTAAAAAGCCAACCGGCTCTTTACGAATATAGCGCTTTTGCACGTATTCGCGACCGACCTCGACCGCCTGGTGGAACAGTTTGCGTTTTATGGCCGAGCTGTGATGCACGTTTTCGTAAATCCGCGAATAGATCTTCTCGAACAGGCGAGGTACGCTGACCATCGCTGTCGGGCGGATTTCGGCAATGTTTTCAACCACCTTGTCCACGCTCTCGGCAAATGCAATGTGGCTGCCGGTCATCAGGGCGGCGGTATAGCCGGCGGTCCGTTCCAGCACGTGACTGAGCGGCAGGAAACTGAGAAAGGTTTCCTTGATTTCCGTGCCGCCGAGATGCTTGAGGCCGTACCAGGCGTCGAACAACAGATTTTTTTGACTCAGCATGACCCCTTTGGGATCGCCGGTAGTTCCTGAAGTATAGATGATGGTGGCAAGGTCTTCAGGGGCTATGGTGTCAATCAGGGTTTCGATCTGGTTTTTTTCGTCATCTGAAATTGGGTGGGAGATTTCCGAGAGTTGGAAAAGGGTATAAACCGGCAGCTTGCGATCGCCAAGAAACCGTTCGTAAGAAATGACCAGCTCCACCTGGGGGATCTGGTCACGGACGGCCAGCAATTTTTCGTATTGCATGCGCGTCGAGATAAATACGATTTTCGCTGCACAGTGATTGATAACGTAAGCTGCCTGGTTACCGGTGTTGGTCGCGTAGATTGGCACGCTGATGCCGCGCGCAGCCTGAATTCCCAGGTCGGAGATCGCCCAGCCGGCTCGATTTTCGGAAAAAATGGCCACTCGGTCACCCGGCAACATGCCCGCCTTGCACAGACCGCGAGCCGCCATCAACACCCGGGTGTAGAACTGCGCATAACTCAGTGTTATAAAGCTTCCCCCTTTTTTATAACTGATCGCAGCCCTGGCGCTGAAACGCCGAGCGTTTTCTTGCAGCATCTGCGGGAGGGAGCAAAATGGTAAGTCGATTTTGGTCTGTTCTGTCATGCTTCAGATCTCCTCCCCACTATTATATTCACCTTTACGTTCACGTCAACTAAAAACTTGAAATAAAACCCCGTTTGAAGTGCTGACGGGGCTTCGGGTTGGTCTGAAGCTGTCCGAACAGGACGGCCATGACCGGAGCAAAGACATCAGCTGGATAGGCCTTCTCGCCACGGCTTCCATAGTCATCTCCATTTTGGTCCCGAATTCCATGCCCCGGCAGAAACAGTTGCCGGGGCATGGATGACTCATGATTCTTTAACCATTTACGGCATTAGATACCCGGCCACCTGCGTCTGCGCGGCGGTTGTGGCTTCGCCCTGGACAGTTGCGTCATAGCCGGCGTACCAGGGTTCATCTACCGAATCAAACAACGGACTAAGCAAGAAGCTGTGCACCACCGGAGATCCCTCTAATCCGTACTGATAATCTCCGGCGGCCAGGTCGTCCGGCAGCGTCAGGCCCGCATCCGGATCGATCACTACCGTGTCAGCAAGGTCCAGCCCCAGATTGGTCAGGAACACCTTGCTGGAATTGGGTGAAACGATCGGATCACCAAAAGCATAGAGAGTCATGAGTTTTGAGGTCGCATTGCTGCCGATCCCCATGTAGGTCGCATCGGCCGGATCGATCAGCCACTGGGCCAGATCGAGAAAAACGTAATATTCCGTGGTCCCCGGCGTATAGCCAAGTGAGGCGACCAGCGCCTGCATGGTCGGCAGCGAGGTTTCATCCAAAACGTTGACCAGCAAGGACGAAGGGCTGGAAAGCACGATCTGGTCGACCCGGGCTTCCTCCTGCGACAGGAAGACCGAACCGATGATCGAGCCGAGAGAATGAGCCATGAACGCGACCTTGGTACTGTCCAGATCGGCACCACCACCATCGAGGTCAATACCATCATTGATCACATCGACCGCTTCCCAGAGGTCGATTGCCGCCTGGTAAAGATTGGCTCGATCCTGAAGCAGGTTTGAAGTGAAGAAGCCATCCCCGGATTCCGCCTCGGGGGTGGTACGATCGCCATGGTAGATAGCGTCGATCGCCAAGACGGCGTAACCGTCAGCGGACAGGGTGTTGGCGATCCCCAGGGCCGCATCCTTGCTCGAGGTAATGCCGTGCTGGAACAGAACAACCGGATAAGGGCCGGCCCCCAGTGGCAGAGTCAAACGAAAATAAACCGTCGTTGTGCCGCTACCGTCAATCAGCGGGCTCAGATAGGTCCCGGCATAGACATTTCCCATCGCCGAGGTATCTGGTAAAATCGAAGCGAACAGGGTTGAGGCGGGGATGCCGGTCGGCCCTGCCTCGGCGACTTTAGTTGCTGGATTCACCCAGCTAAGAGCGTTTGTGGTGAAACCAGAGCTGGCAGCTTTGAGCGCAGCAGTGGTCAGGTTGAAGGGATCGGGTCCGCCGTCGGGGTAATCAACCGTATCGGCACTTGGAGTGGTTGGGGTCAAGGACAAAGTATAGGACGAAGTGTGAAAGGTCCACATCACCAGCACGTCGTCGCTGGTCCAGGGGTCGAGCGTACCGCTGGAGACGTTCGTG
>Ga0210101_1000270_pt1 | contig 18751 bp, 18 predicted proteins | sample Muzzi_PWC_D1_FD_185534 | JGI IMG/M metagenome (GOLD analysis project Ga0210101, IMG submission 185534) | Wetland microbial communities from San Francisco Bay, California, USA, that impact long-term carbon sequestration - Muzzi_PWC_D1 (SPAdes) | ecosystem: Environmental > Aquatic > Marine >... | reverse complement strand
GAGCGAGGCGCGCGGGTCGAGCCCGTCGCCGGCGGCGAGAGCGGCGATCGCGGTCAGGGTCAACAGGGCGATCAGCGCCGCGAGCCCCGCCTGCTCGACGCTCGCGCTGCCCCGCTCGCCGTCTCTCGCTCGGCCCATGTGGCGACGCTAGGGGCTGCGGGCGCGCGAGTGGCGCGATCTGAGACAAGAATCTGCGGCAACTTCCGCGCGTCTGCTTACATTCACACCGATGGAGGCCGGTGGCTTCAACCTTTTCGGCGACCCCGACGAGTTCCGCGCCCGCATGGAGGAGCTCAGCGAGCAGATGCAGTCCTCCCAGCGGGTGGCCTGGGCCGATAACGCGATCCGCCTCGCGGCGGACCTCACCGTGGCCTCGATCGGCCAGATCGAGCTCAGCGGCAGCAGTGACGAGCAGGCGATGCAGGTGCGCGACGCGATCCGCGTCCTCTTCCCCGAGGCTGTGACGCTGGTGCGGGAGGCCAGAGAAGGTTTGTCCTGAGGCTTTTGGCGCGCGGGTCCTGTCGCGGCAGGGAACCCACCACCCCCTGCGGTAGCTAAAGCTTCCTCGGGGGTGGTGCCCCCTACCGCGCCACCCGCGCGAGAAACCCTTGCGGGAATCAGAGAAGCTCGAGGCGAAGAGCGAGTGCGCTGCCCCTGCGGAACGCGGCGGCAAGCAGCTCGAGCGGGAGTGCAATCGCCAGGGCCGGGATCGCCAGGACCGCGACCGTCAGCCAGTCGATCCGCCTCTGCCAGCGCTTCTCTGCCTCGACCGACCTGCCCACGACCATGTTCCGTCCGAAGGTCGCGCTGTTGATCAGCGTCTGCCACATCGTCGCGATGCCGTTCGCGGGGGACCAGCGGGCGGAGCTGACCACCTGGTCGCGGTGGGCGACGAGGCGGCGGACGGCCTCGACCGTGAACAGGTAGCGGGAGCCGCGCTCGAGCCCGGCCCAGCCGGCGCCGCCGATCCAGGCGGCGAAGCCGGCCCGGTCGGCGATCCGCACGGCCTGTCCGGTCCCCGCGCGATCGAGCTCGCGGAGCGCCTCGCCGGCGTCGCCGGGGGTGCCGACCACGCCGAGCCCGCAGCTCTCGCAGCGCCGCGCCGGCCCGGCCAGGCCGGCGCGCTCGTCGATCCAGCCGAAGAGCGGCTCGCCGCAGGCGGGGCAGGGTGGGTTCTCGGGCCCTGCGCCGGCCTCGAGCGGGACCACGGGCGTGCGTTGCGTGCCCTCCATGCGCGGTAGCGTAGAGGCATGCAGCTGAGCGAGATCATGACCGCCGGAGTCGTCACCGCCGAGCCCGGCGCGAGTGCGGTCTCCGTCGCCCGCCAGATGCGCGACAGCCGGGTCGGCTCGGTCGTCATCGTCGACCCGGCCGGGGCCCCGGTGGCGATGGTCACCGACCGCGACCTGGCGCTGCGGGTCTTCGCCGCCGGCCTCGACCCGGAGGTCGCGATCGGCGAGCACGCCTCGCGGCCGCTGGTCTGCGGCGAGCCGGCGATGGAGCTCGACGAGGCGGCGGCGCTGATGGTCCAGCACCGGGTGCGGCGGCTGCCGGTCGTCGATGGCGATAGCCTCGCGGGCATCGTCACCCTCGATGACATCGCGGTGCGCACCGGCAACCTCGAGGTCGCCCAGAAGATGACCGCCGAGGTGATCGAGGGCGCCCTGCCCCAGTTCTACTTCCACGAGCGGGGCTGAGCCGGGCTTGGACGGCGACGGGCAGGCGGCTCTGGCCTGGGAGCGGCGCTGGTCGCGGCCCGTGGCGGCGGCGACCCTGGGCGGGATCGCGCTGATCGTCGTCGCGATCGTGGTCGCGCAGGGCGTCGGCAGCAGCGACGGTACCTCGGAGGCCCTGCGCAACATCGACGCGCATCGCAGCGCGCGGCTGATCTCGAGCATCCTCCAGGGTGTCGGCGTCGCCCTGTTGGCGCTGCCGCTCTACTACCTCTTCCGCGCCGCAAACGCGCGCAGCGAGACGATGCGCGGCCAGCTCGTCGGCGTCGTCATCGCGGCGCCTCTTTTCCTTGCCGCCGCCGGGATCCTCAGCGGCGTCTCGAGCCTGAGCGCGGCCTCCGACTTCGTCACCGACGAAGTGCCGCGGTTGATGGCGAAAGGGGTGGCGCTGGGCAGCGAGCGCGCCAACGACGTCGCCGACGACACGATTGCCGACGCGCCCCTGCAGCCGCTCGCCGTCGGCCTCGGCCTCGGCGGCCAGATCGGCTTCCTCGTCGCGATGTTCTACACCTCGCTGCACGCGATGCGGACCGGCCTGCTGACGCGCTTCTGGGGCTCGCTGGGGATGGCGCTGGGCGCCGTCTCGTTCCTCTTCTTCCAGTTCGCGCTGCTCTGGTTCGTCTACCTCGGCCTCTTCCTCGCCGGCTGGGTGCCGGGCGGCAAGCCGCCGGCGTGGCAGAGCGGCGAAGCCGAGCCCTGGCCGACGCCCGGCGAGGAGGCCTCGACCGACCTGGACGGCGAGGAGGATGAGGCCCGACCCCGCGACTGACCCCGCCGTAGTCCTGCGCGGCGTGCGCAAGACGTACGGCAGCGGCGAGGTCGCCGTGCATGCGCTGCGCGGCGTCGACCTCGAGGTCTTCCCGGAGGAGTTCGTCGTCCTGCTCGGGCCGAGCGGCTCGGGCAAGACCACCCTGCTCAACCTGATCGGCGGGATCGAGCCGGCGAGCGAGGGCGCGATCGAGGTCGGCGGCAGCGACGTCACCGCGCTCGACGAGGAAGGGCGGACCCGCTTCCGCCGCGAGACGGTCGGCTTCATCTTCCAGTTCTTCAACCTGATCCCGACCCTGACCGCGCGCGAGAACGTCGAACTCGTCGCCGAGCTGGGCGACGGCGCCGACCGCGCGCCCGAGATGCTCGAGCGGGTCGGCCTCGGCGAGCGCATGGACCACTTCCCGGCGCAGCTCTCCGGCGGCGAGCAGCAGCGCGTCGCCGTCGCCCGCGCGCTCGCCGGCGGGCCCCGCATCCTGCTCGGCGACGAGCCGACCGGGGCGCTCGACCTGGAGACGGGGCGGATGGTGCTGGCGCTGCTGCACGAGCTCAGCCACGAGCTGCACCAGACCGTTCTGCTGGTCACCCACAACGCCTCGATCGCGCGCATGGCCGACCGCGTGCTGCGCCTGCGCGACGGCGCAATCGTCGCCGACGAGCGCAACGAGGCCCCGGCGCCGGCCGAGCAGCTCGAGTGGTGAGGCCGCCGTGAGCGCGCACACGTTGCGCACCAAGGCGCGCCGCGACATGCGCCGCCAGCCCGCCTCCTTCCTCGCGATCGCGCTGACGATCTTCCTCGGCGTCGCGCTCTTCGGCGCCAGCTACGACGCCTACCGCAACCTCGACGCCTCCTACGAGCGCTCCTTCGTCGAGTACCGCTTCGCCGACCTGACCGTGACCGGCGGCGATGTCGGGCGGCTCGCCTCCGAGGCCCGCGAGACGGCGGGCGTCGCGGCCGTGCAGGAGCGGGTCCAGGCCGACCTGCCGCTGCGCGTCGGCGCCGACAAGTTCCTCGGCCGCGTCGTCGGCCTGCCCGCCTCGGGCCAGCCGTCGGTCGACCGAGTCGAGGTGGAAGCGGGGCGCTACCTCGATCCCGCGCAGCCCGGCGGCGTGCTGGTCGAGAAGCACATGGCGGAGGCCTTCGAGCTGGGGCCGGGCGGCACGGTGAGCGCCGTCGGCGCGAATGGCCCGCGGCGGCTGCGGATCGTCGGCGTCGCTTCCTCGCCCGAGTACTTCTGGCCGGCCCGCAGCCGCCAGGACATCCTGCCGGCGCCGAAGGACTTCGGCGTCCTCTTCGTGCCCGAGCCGCTGGCCCGGGAGCTGGCCGGCGCCCCCGGGCCGAACCAGGCGGCGATCTACTACGCCGGCGGGGGCGAAGACCCGGCCCTGACCGCGCGCCTCGGCCGCCGCGCCGCCGCGCTCGGCGCCGCGGACGTGCTGACCCGCGCCGACCAGCCCTCGAACAGCGCCCTGCAGCAGGACGTGAAGAGCTTCCGCGAGCTGGCCGTGCTCTTCCCGCTGCTCTTCCTCACCGCGGCGGCGCTGGCGACCGGGGTGCTGATGCGCCGGCTGGTCACCGCGCAGCGCCCGATCGTCGGCATGCTGCGCGCCTGCGGCTACTCGCGCCGCCAGATGGTCGCCCACTACCTGACCTTCGGCGTCGTCGCCGGGCTGCTCGGCGGCGTGCTCGGGGCGCTGGCCGGGATCGGCCTGGCCGGGGTGGCGACGCAGGCCTATACCGACGAGCTCTCGATCCCGATCACGCTGACCGAGATCTCGCCGCTGACGGCGCTCGTCGGGGTCGCCTTCGGCCTGCTCACCGGGGCGCTGGCTGCGGCGCTGCCGGCCTTCTCGGCGGCGCGCGTGCCGCCGGCCGAGGCGATGCGCCGCTTCTCCCCGGCGCGGAGCGGCGGCGCCAGCCTCGCCGAGCGCCTGCTGCCGCCGCTGCGGCGGCTGCCGGTGCGCTGGCGGATGACCCTGCGCGCGGTCGGGCGCAACCCGCGGCGCTCGCTCTCGACGATCCTCGGGGTCGTCCTCGCGATGACCCTGATCCTCGTCTCCTGGGGGATGATCGACACGACCCAGATCCTCGTCGACCGCCAGTACGGGGAGATCGACCGCCAGGACGCCGAGCTCTACTTCGGCGGCGCGCTCGGCGAGGAGGAGATGCGGCGGCTGCGCGCGATCGACGGCGTCGCCGAAGCCGAAGCGGGGGTCGACGTGCCGGTCACCCTGCGCTCCGGCGGGCGCAGCTACCAGACGGCGCTGAAAGCGTTCGCCCGCGACACGAAGATGCATGGCTTCCTCGCCGCCGGCGGCGGCACCGAGACGCTGCCCGCCGAAGGCCTGCTTGCCGGGCAGGCGCTCGCCGGGGAGCTCGGGGTCGAGCCCGGCGAGGAGATCGAGGTCAGCGCGCCGGGAACCGGGGAGACGGTGCGGGCGCCGCTCGAGGGCCTGCTCGAAGAGCCGCTCGGCACCTACGCCTACGCGGCGCTCGGGCGGGTCCGCCGCCTCGCCGGGCCCCGCCTCGGCCTCGGCAACGTCGCCTACGTGCGCTACGCGCCCGGCGTCGACCGCGAAGCGATGCGGCGGCGCCTCAGCGCCCTGCCCGGCGTGGTCGCCTTCGGCGACTCCAACGCGCTGCTCGACACGGTCAACGAATACCTCGGCCTCTTCTACGTCTTCGTCGGGATCATGCTGCTCTTCGGCGCGGCGATGGCCTTCGCCCTGCTCTACAACTCGATCCAGGCGAACCTCGCCGAACGCGCGGTCGAGGTGGCGACGCTGCGCGCCGCCGGGATCCGCTTCCGCAGCCTCTCGCGGATGATCACCGCCGAGAACTTCCTCGTCACCGCGATCGGGATCGTGCCGGGCCTGATCGTCGGGGTCGAGGTCTCGCGCCTCTTCCTCGCCTCCTTCGAGAGCGACGCCTTCAGCTTCGACCTGCAGATCCGCGCCTCGACCCTGGTCCTCTCGGCGCTGGCGATCCTCGCCGTCTCGCTGCTCTCCCAGTACCCCGGCCTGCGCGCCGTCCGGCGGCTCGACATCGCGAAGGTCGTGAGAGAGCGGGCGGCCTGACCCGGGTCAGGCGAGTGCCGATGTCGCGGCGATCCCCAGCGGATCGGCCTCGTTGCGGAGGGTCTTGCGGAACTGCAGCCAGCCGCGGAAGTTGCCCCGCCACTCGCCCTCGCTCAGCTCGTCAGCGCTCAGCGGGCGCGCCGGGTGCTCGAGCGGCGACATGTGGCCGCTGCAGAGCAGGCGCTCGCAGAGCTCGATGTCTGCTCCGAGGTCGCGCACGCCGGCGTGGGTCAGGTAGCTGACCCGCGCGCAGCGCCCCGCCGAGACCTTGATCAGCTGCTCCGCCGAGCCGACCTCGGCGCGGTCCTCGGGGCGGACCAGGGGCAGGTGCCACTCGTCCGGCTCGAGCGCGGCCGGCTCCGAGCCCTCGATCGCGGCGTGCATCTCGTCCGCCGCGCGGCGGATCTCCGGCTGCGCGTCGGGGTGGCGACGCAGGTTGAAGAAGTTGCTCCACTCGGTCGCGGTGACGATCACCGTGTGCCACATGAACGGCTCGAGCAGGCGGTTGGCGACCTGCTTGTGGACGTTGAGCCAACCCTCCGGCAGGGCTTTCGCCGCGATCGCCGCCTCGACCTCGCCCAGCCGGGCGGCCGGGTCGGCGTCGTCGGCGAGCGGCGCCGAGATCAGGCCGAGCACGCGTCGAACCGCGTCGTCGCGCGCCCGCAGCCACTCGCGCTCGGCCGCCGCCAGGGCCTCGCCCGCGAGCGGCGCCCCGGCCTGCATGCCGGGCTGGTTGGAGCCGAACTCGAGCGGCACGAAGGGCTGCTCGAGCACGCGGCGCAGCTGCTTGGCGATCGGGATCGCCCGCGAGCTGGCCGAGTTGCGCGAGAAGACCCGGTGCGTGTTGAACTCGGCGAGGACGAAGCGGGGGAAGGTGACCTCGAGCGTGGTCAGCCGATGCTCCGACGGCGAGAGCGAATCGGCGAGGACCTTTGCGTCGAAACCCATCGCGCTCAATCTCTCAGCTCGGGCCGACGGAACGGGCTCGCTGGCAAGCTCGGAAAAAGTGCAATTTTTCGCGCGCAGCTTGTAAAAGTTTGCGCGCAGGCGCTTGATCCCCGGCGCCGCTCGTGACTAGCTGGGAGCATGCTCACGAAGGTAGCGCTATTGGCCGCCGCGGCCGTCGTCTCGCTCGGCGACAGCTTCATCTCCGGCGAGGGCGGCGGCGCCTACGGCGACTCCGGCGGCTGCCACCGCTCCGCCTCGGCGCCGATCCGCAGCGCCCGGCTGCCCGGGGCCGAGGCCGTCAACCTCGCCTGCTCCGGCGCGCGGGCGCGCAACCTCTGGCCGGCGCAGTGGGGCGGCGAGCGGCTGCGGGGCGAGGCGCCGCAGGCGGATCGGCTCGCCGCGCTCGCCCGCGCTCGCGCCGTGCGCCTGGTCGTCGTCACCGCGGGCGCCAACGACGTCGGCTTCGGGCGCATCGTCGCCCGCTGCGCGCTCGACTGGGCGCGCGGCTCGCCGCGCCGGCCGCGGCTCTGCCGCCGGCGGGCGCAGGCCGAGCTGGCGGCGGCGTTGCCGGCGATGCGGCGCGACCTGGCAACGGCCCTGCGCGGGATCCGGGCGGCGATGGCCGCCGCCGGCCGCGCCCGCGCCGGCTACCGGCTCCTCGTCGCCGGCTACGCTTCCCCGTTCCCGGAAGGCCGCTTGATCCGCTACCCGGAGCACGGCTGGAGCCGCCTGCGCGAGGGCGGCTGCCCGATCTGGAACGGCGACGCCGACTGGGCCGTGCGACGGGCGACGCCGCAGATCGACGCGGCGATGCGGGCTGCGGCGCAGGCCACAGGAGCCGAGTACCTCGACCTCCAGCACGCGCTCGACGGCCACCAGCTCTGCGACCGCCGCGCTGCGGTCGAGTGGGTCCGCCCGCTGCGCTTCGCCCCCTGGGCGCTGCGCGAGTCGCTCCACCCCGATGCCCGCGGCCAGCGCGCGATCGGCGCCTGCATCGCCCTTCACTTCGCCCGCCCCCGCGGCGACTACGCCTGCCGTTCGACCCCGCGTGGCGCGATGCGCCTGGAGGGGTTGGGGTAGGTGTCATGGTCTATTCTCATGATCATGAAGCGTCTCAAGATTTCTGCCGGAGGGCAGGTCTCCGTGCCCGCCGACGTGCGCAAGCGCTGGAAGACCAGGGTCGTCGTCGCCGACGACCGCGGCGACCACCTGATCCTGCGCCCGGCTCCCGAGGACCCGATCGAGTCGGCGCGTGGGGCTTTCGCCCACATGCCCGGGCCGACCATCGAGGAGGCGAAGCGCGTCGATCGGGAAGAGGAAGCGGAAATCGAAGACCGGAAGTTCGGCTACCTGGACGAGTGACGCTGCTCGACGCCAACGCACTGCTCGCGTTGCTGCTTGCTCGGCCGGCCGAGGAGGAAGTCGCAACGCTGCTCCATCGGGGCGGCTGCGCTACCCCGACCCCATGCATGACCGAGGTCGTCGATCAGCTGGTACGTCGTCGGGGCTTGACACCGGCTCAGGTCGTCGAGCAGCTTGGACCGCTGGTCGACGAGGCAGTGTCAGTTCGGCCGCTCGATGCTGAGATTGCCTGGCGAGCGGGTGAGATTCGGGCAGCTCACTACAGGCGAAAGGAGGCTGCCCTGTCGTTGGCCGATTGTGCTCTCCTCGCGTCCGCCAGGCCTGGGGACGAGATTGCGACCTCGGATCGCGCTGTGTGCGCGACAGCCGGCAGGCTCGGCATCGATTTGATCCCGTTGCTCGACAGCAACGGCGAGCGGCCGATGGCCGGCTGAGCGGCGAAAGGCTATGCCGGTCGAGGTGGTACGGCCATCAGCTCTACCCGGTGGCCGCCGGGGGCGACCACCTTGGCGCGCGGTGCGTCCCAGTGCTCGCGGCCGGGGTGGACCTCGAAGCCGGCCCGCGTCAGGCGCTCGATCGCCTCGTCGAATGCGTCGACCACGACCGCGACGTGACCCTGCGGCGGCACGGTCGGCGACTCGTTGCGTTCGAGGTGGATCTGGGTGCCGGCCCGTTCGACCCAGACGAAGGTCCCGGCCAGCGCCTCCGGCGCCTCGACCCGCTCGAACCCGAGCAGCTCCCAGAGCTCGACCGAGCGCTCGACGTCCCCCGGCGCCACCTCCAGCGTGACGTGCTGCAACACCCACCCAGCATAGGCACGTCAGAGTAGGACCGAGGCCAGGGCGGCGAGGACGACGATGCCGGTCGTCCAGGTGACGGCCTCGGCGGTGATCTCCATGTCGAGGCCGTAGGCGTGGGCGACGACCATCGAGCTGACCCCGGAGGGCATCGCCGAGAGCAGGCGGTAGGCGCCGGGCAGGTCGATCAGGGGCGCGGCGAGCAGCATCAGCAGGGCGGGGACGAGGACCAGGCGCGCGCCGATCGTCAGCAGGACCGGCCTGGTCAGGGGTGGCGGCATCGGCAGCTCGCCGTGCTCGGCGTTCTCCGCCAGGGTCGCGCCGACGGCGAAGAAGCCGAGTGGCAGGATCGCCGCGACCAGCGCCTGCGAGGCGTCGACCAGGACGTCGGGGGCGAGCGCGTCGGGAGCGAGCAGCCCGGCGATCGCCGCGTAGAGCGGCGGGTTGCGGGTGAAGAAGGCGCGCACGCGCTCCCGCGGCCCTTCGCCGGCCTTGGTGCCCAGCGCCGCGCCGACCGCGAAGGCGCCGAGCAGCAGCGAGGGCCCGGTGACGAGCACGTCGTAGAGGACGGCGTCGGAGAGCTGGCCGTGCCCCAGCAGGGCGACGGTGAGCGGATAGCCGAAGTAGCCCGTGTTGACGCTGAGCACGGTGCAGACGACCGCGCCGGTGCGCGGCCGCGAGAGGCGCAGCACGCGGCTCGCGAGCAGGTAGGCGGCGAGCGCGCCGAGCGCGGAGGCGATCAGGCCCAGCACCAGGCCGAGGCCATGGCCGACGTCGACGTGGCTGCCGGCCACGTTGAAGAAGATCACCGGCGGCATCAGCACGTAGAGGGTCAGGGTCAGCGAGCGCCGCGCCCAGAGCGCCGCCGCGCGCGGACGTCGCCGCTCCGCGGCGACGCCGATCCCGACCGAGGCCGCGGTCACCGCGGCTATCAACAAGACGCCCATGCGGGCGCAGTCTGACTTGCCCTAGAAGAGGGAGGCGCCGGCCTGCTGCGCGAACTCGACCAGGGGCTGCGGGATGACGCCGAAGAAGACCGTCGCGGCGGCGGCGAGCAGCGCCGGGCCGACGAGGTAGATCCGCCGGCCCGCGCCGGGGTCGACCGGGTCGGCCTCGGGCGCGGCGCCGGCGATCGCCGGGGCGCCGCTGGTCTCGCCCCCCGGGCGCATCCACATCGCCGCGATCACGCGCAGGTAGTAGGCCAGCGAGATCATCGAGCCGACCGCGATGAAGACCGCCAGCCAGGTGTAGTCGCCCTCGACCAGGGCCTCGATCAGGTAGAGCTTGCCGATGAAGCCGACCGTCGCCGGCATCCCGGCCAGGGCCAGCATCGAGATCGTCAGCGGCCAGGCGAGCAGCGGCCGCTCGGCGCCGAGCCCGCGAACGGCGCGGATGTCGTCGCCGAAGGCGGACTCGCGCTCGCGCGCGACGACGACGCCGAACGCGGCCAGGTTCATGAACAGGTAGCCGACGAGGTAGAAGACGAGCGCGCTGACGCCGGCCTCGCCGGCGACCACGAGGCCGCCGAGGATGTAGCCGGCCTGGGCGACGCCGGAGTAGCCGAGCAGGCGCTTGAGCGAGTCCTGGCCGAGCGCGCCGACGTTGCCGATCACGATCGTCGCCGCGGCGAGCACGGCGAGCGCCGGCTGCCAGTCGGCCGTCTCCGGCCCGAGCGCGACGAGGAAGAAGCGCACGAAGACGGCGAACGCGGCGGCCTTGGTCGCGACCGCCATGAACGAGGTGATCGGCGTCGGCGCCCCCTCGTAGACGTCGGGCGTCCACTGGTGGAAGGGCGCGATCGAGGTCTTGAAGGCGAGCCCGACCGCGACCAGGGCGATCCCGACGAGGACCAGCGGGTCGGCGACGAGCCCGGCGGCGTCCACACCCTTGGCGATCGCGGCGAAGCCGGTCGCGCCCGAGCCGCCGTAGAGGAAGGCCATCCCGTAGAGCAGCGTCGCCGAGCCGAGCGAGCCGACGATCAGGTACTTGAGCCCCGACTCGAGCGAGCGCTCGCGCAGCATGTTGGTCGCGCAGAGGATGTAGAGGGGGATCGAGAGGGTCTCGATCGCGACGAAGAAGCTGACCAGGTTGGTGGCCTGGGCGAGCAGGACCATGCCCAGCACCGAGCCGAGCAGCAGCGCGTGGTACTCGCCCGAGCCGGCCTGCTCGGCGGCCGGCTCGCGCACCGAGAGCAGCACGGCGAAGGCGGCGGCGGCGAGCGCGATCAGCGAGATCGAGATCGCCAGGTCGTCGAGCCGCAGCGCCCCGGCGACGAGCGTCGTCGGGTCGTCCCAGTGCCAGATCAGCAGCCCGGCCGTCGTCGCCAGGGCGACCAGGGTCAGGCCGGGGGCCGTGCGCCGCAGCGGCCGGATCACGGCGCTGAGCAGGACGACGCAGAGGCCTACGGTCAGGGCGATGATCGGCGAGAGCGCCGCGTAGTCGATGTCGGGGGAATTGAAGGTCACCGGCGCGCCACGCTTTCACCCGGCTGCACGGCGCTGACCGTCTCCTCGATCGACCTGTCGGTCCGCTCCAGGATCAGCTGTGGGTAGAGGGCCAGGCCGAGGATGCAGAGCACCAGCGGCGCCAGCACGAGGCCGTCGCGCAGGCCGAGCTCGCGGGATTCGATCCCGGCCGGTCTGCGGTTGTGCATCGTCCGCTGGTAGAGCCGCAGGGCGTAGAAGGCCGCCATCGCGACGCCGCTGATCGCGACGATCGCGAAGACGATCTTCGCCTGGAAGAGGCCGTTGAGGATGTAGAACTCGCCGACGAAGTTGGCCGAGCCCGGCATCGCCAGGGTCGCCAGGGTGACGATCAGGAAGAGCGCCGCCAGCACCGGCGCGCGCATCGCCATGCCGCCCATCTCGCGCAGGTCCTCGCTGCCGCTGCGCTCGGCGAGGATCGCGACGACGATGAACAGCGGCGCTACCACGAGCCCGTGGTTGACCATCTGCAGCACCGCCCCGTCGGCCCCGTCGGCGCGCAGGGCGAAGATCCCGGCGGTGATGAAGCCGAGTTGGGCGACCGAGGAGTAGCCGCCGATCAGGCGCACGTTGGTCTGCGTGAAGGCCATCACCGAGCCGTAGAGGATCGAGGCGAGCGCGATCACCAGCACGACCTCCTGGAACTGCACGGTCGCGTCGGGGAAGAGCGGCAGCACGACGCGCAGGAAGCCGTAGGCGCCGACCTTGGCGAGCACCCCGGAGAAGACCGCCAGCACCGGCAGCGGCGCCGCCCGGTAGGCGTCGGGCATCCAGCCGTGCAGGAGGAAGGCCGGCATCTTGACCAGGAAGGCGGCGGCGAAGAACCAGAAGATCCAGCGCTGGCTGCCGATCCCGATCGGGTCGGCGGCGAGGTCGGCGATCGAGAAGCTGATCTGGCCGCCGTCGGCGGCGATGATCGCGGTCGCGATCGCGGCGACCAACATCAGCAGCGAGCCGACCAGCGTGTAGACGATCATCTTCAGCGTCGCCGCCGCTGCGGTCGGCCCGCCCTCGCGGTCGCTGCCCCAGGCGCCGAAGAGGAAGTAGAACGGCACCAGCATCAGGTCGAAGAAGAGGACGAAGAGCAGCAGGTCCTGGGCGAGGAAGGCGCCGAGCGTCGCGGTCTCGGCCAGCAGCATCATCAGGAAGAAGAGCTGCGGGCGCTCCTGCTCGCGGAAGGCCGCGAAGGCGGTGCCGCCGAGCCAGAGCAGCGCCGTGAGCAGGATCAGGAAGAGGTTGAGCCCGTCGATGCCGAGGCTGTAGTCGACGCCGAGGCCGGCGATCCAGGTGACGTCGACCGTGTCCTGCAGGCCGGCGGCGCCGGAGTCGAAGCCGGCGAGCAGGGCGATCGCGATGCCGAGCGTGGCGGCGGCGCCCAGCGTCGCCCACCAGCCGGCGAAGCGCTTCGGCAGGACGAGGCCGAGGAGGCCGAAGGCGAGCGGCGTCCAGAGCAGCGAGTTGGTCACGATGCGACCACCAGGAAGTAGAGCGCGAGCCCGGCGAAGCCGGCGATCAGCAGCAGCGCGTAGGTGCGCACGAAGCCGCTCTGCACGACCCGGACGATGCCGCCCGCGCCGCCCACGGCCCCCTTCGTCCCGTCGACGATCCCGTCGACGACGCGGCGCTCGAAGACGTCATTCGCGAAGCGGCCTATGGCGAGCGCCGGCCGCACGATCAGCAGCTCGATCGCCTCGTCGAAGTACCACTTGTTCAGGCAGAGCAGGTAGACCGGGCGGAGGCGCTCGCGGAACAGCGCCGGCAGCTCGGGCCGGGCGACCCAGAGGAACCAGGCGAGCGCGATCCCGAGCACGGAGATCACGGCGCCGATCGCCAGCCCGCGCCACTCGGCGCCGACGCTGGGGTGGATCTCGGCCAGCGGCGAGTCGTGGAAGGCCGGGTCGAGGAAGCCGAAGAGGACGTTGTCGACGCCCGGCACCTGGATCAGGCCGGCGAAGAGCGCGCCGAAGGCGAGCACCGCCATCGCCGCGGCCATCGGCCAGGACTGCTCGGCGATGTGGTGGTGGGCGCCGGGGAAGCCGACGTCGGTGTCCTCCTCCTCTTCGGTCGCCGGGTTGATCGGCGGCCCGTGGTACAGCTCGCCGCTCTCGATCAGGTGCTGCGCCTCCTCGCAGGGCCGGCCGGGCAGGACACGGAAGATCAGCCGGAAGGTGTAGATCGCGGTCAGGAAGGCGCCGACGTAGCCGCCGACCGCCATCCACGCGTACATCCCCCCGCGCGCCTCGGCGAAGGAGAGGATCGAGTCCTTCGAGAAGAAGCCCGAGGTGAGCGGGAAGGCGGCCAGCGCCAGGCCGCCGATCACGAACATGATCGAGGTGAAGCGCATCGCCTTCCAGAAGCCGCTCATCCGGTCGATGTCCTGGCGGTTCGCCATCGCCGAGATGATCGAGCCGGCGGTCATGAACAGCAGCGCCTTGAAGAAGGCGTGCGTCATCAGGTGGAAGAGCCCGGCCGAGTAGGCGCCGATCGAGACGCCCATGATCATGTAGCCGATCTGGCTCATCGTCGAGTAGGCGATCGCCCGCTTGAGGTCGGTCTGCGCGATCGCGATCGTGCCCGCGATCAGCAGCGTCGCCAGGCCGACGAAGGCGGCGATATCGGCCGCGGTGGGCGCCAGGTAGAAGAGCACGTTGGTGCGCGCGATCAGGTAGACGCCGGCGGTCACCATCGTCGCCGCGTGGATCAGCGAGGAGACCGGGGTCGGGCCCTCCATCGCGTCGGGCAGCCAGGTGTGGAAGGGGATCTGCGCCGACTTGGCGAAGGCGCCGACGAGCAGCAGCAGGCAGATCGCGGTGACCGTCCACCCGCCCTGCGAGAAGACCTCGGGCGCCTTGGCGAAGACCGTCTCGTAATCGAAGCTGCCCAGCTCGCGGACGATCAGGAAGGCGGCGAGGACGAGGCCGATGTCGCCGACGACGTTGATCACGAAGGCCTTCATCCCGGCCCCGGTCGCGGTCGTGCGCCGGTACCAGAAGCTGATCAGCGCGTAGGAGGCGAAGCCGACGAAGGCCCAGCCGACGATCAGCAGCACGAAGTTGCCGGCGAGGACGAGCAGCAGCATCGAGAAGACGAAGAAGTTGAGGTAGCTGAAGAAGCGGTGGTAGCCCTCGTCGGACTTCATGTAGCCGAACGAGTAGAGGTGGATCAGGGTCGAGACCCCGGTGACGACGAGCATCATGAAGACCGAGAGCTGGTCGACGTAGATGCCGAGGTCGATCTCGAGCCCGCCCGCCTGGGCGTAGGTCCACAGGGTCGAGGCGTGGTGGCGCGAGTCGGCGTCGTCGCCGAGCAGGCTGAGCAGCGCCGCGACCGCGCAGAGGAAGGCGGCGCCGACCGCGGCGGTGCCGACCGCGCCCGCGACCCGCGCCGGCACGGCGCGGAAGGAGAGCGCCACCGACACGGAGCCGAGCAGCGGCAGCAGCAGGACGAGCCAGGCCCAGCCGGTAGAGCTCATCCGCGCAGCTCCGTCAGCTCATCGACGTCGAGCGGCAGCTTGCGGCGGAAGATCGCGACGATCAGGCCGAGCCCGACGACGACCTCGCAGGCGGCGACGACCATCACGACGAGGGCGAAGACCTGGCCCTCCTCGTTGCCGACCATGCGGCTGAAGGCGACCAGCGCGAGGTTGCCGGCGTTGAGCATCAGCTCGAGGCAGAGCAGGATCACGATCGGGCTGCGGCGCAGCAGGATCCCCATCGCGCCGGTGGCGAAGAGCAGCGAGGAGAGCACGATGTACCACTCGATGCTCACGCGCGGCCGCCCTCCCGGCGCCGGCTCGCGAGCACGATCGCGCCGACCGCGGCGAGCAGCAGCAGGATCGAGGAGGCCTCGAAGGGGACGAGGAACTTTTCCAGCAGCAGGTAGCCGATCGCCGCCGGGTCGCCGAATCCGGCCCCGACCTCGGGGCCGTCGCTGCCCAGCGCCAGCAGCGAGGAGGCGAGGACGGCGATCGCCAGCTCGACGAAGAGCGCCGCGCCGAGCAGCGGCGCGAGCAGGCGCTGGCCCGGCAGCGGCTCCCAGGCCGACTCGTCGCCGCTGCCGACGTAGGCGACGACGAAGACGTAGAGGACCATCACCGCGCCGGCGTAGACGACGACCTGGGCGGCGGCGATGAAGGCCGAGCTGAGCAGCAGGAAGAGCACCGCCAGCGAGAACAGGTGGACGATCAGCGCCAGCACGCTGTAGAAGGGGTTGCGCATCGCGACGACCCCGATCGCGCCGCCGAGGGCGCCGATCGCCGCGACGAAGAACAGCACCGCTTCCACTACTCGCCCTCGGCTTTCAGCGGCGAGCGCTCGAGCGGCTCGGCGAGCAGCATCTCCTTGGTGAAGATCAGGTCCTCGCGGTCGTAGTCGGCCATCTCGTAGTCGTGGCCCATCGTGATCGCGTCGAACGGGCAGGCGATCTCGCAGTAGCCGCAGAAGATGCAGCGCGAGAGGTTGATCTCGTAGACCGCGGCGTAGCGCTCGCCGGCGGAGACGCGATCGCCGGGGATGTTCTCGGCGGCGACGACGCGGATGCAGTCGGCCGGGCAGGCGGCGGCGCAGAGCGAGCAGCCGACGCACTTCTCGAGCCCGGTGTCGTCGAACTTGTGCAGTTTGTGGCGGCCGCGGAAGCGCGGGTAGACCGGCGTCTTCTCCTCGGGGTACTGGATAGTCATCGGCCCCTCGATCAGCCGCGCCATCGTCGTCTTCAGCCCGCGCAGGGTCTCGCCGAAGGCGCGGTAGGCGCCGCCGGCGCCGCCCGGCTCGGGCCCGCGCTGGACCTCGACCACGCTGTCGTCCTTGAGATAGGGGAAGCGCTCGCTCATCAGGTGACCACCACCAGCACCGCGGTGACGAGGACGTTGAGCGTCGCCAGCGGCAGCAGCACCTTCCAGCCGAGGCTCATCAGCTGGTCGTAGCGCAGCCGCGGCAGCGTCGCCCGCACCCAGATGAAGACGAAGACGAGGGCGAAGATCTTCGCCAGCATCCAGATCGGGTCGAGGAAGCTCGGCCCCGGGCCCATCCAGCCGCCGAGGAAGACCGCCGCGGCGACGCCGGAGACGACGATGATCTCGAGGTACTCGACCATCAGGAAGCTGCCGAAGCGCATGCCGCCGTACTCGGTCATGAAGCCCTGGACCAGTTCGGCGTCGGCCTCGGGCATGTCGAAGGGGGTGCGGTTGGTCTCGGCGAAGCCGGCGAGCATGAAGATCAGGAAGGCGGCGAACTGGGGGACGACGAACCAGAGCGCGCCCTGGGCGTGGACGATGTCGACCAGCGAGAGCGAGCCGCCCATGATGATCGCGCCGAGCAGCGCCAGGCCCATCGCCACCTCGTAGGAGATCAGCTGGGCGGCGCCGCGCATCGCGCCGAGCAGGCTGTACTTGGAGCCCGAGGCCCAGCCACCGAGCAGCACCCCGTAGAAGGCGAGCGAGCCGACGGCGAAGAAGTAGAGGATCCCGATCGGGACGTCGATCCCGTAGAGCCCGACGCCGTCCTGGACGTCGCCCCAGGGGATGATCGCCAGCGCCATCACGCCCGAGAGCACCGGCAGCAGCGGCCCCAGCACGTAGAGCATCGGGATCGCGTTGGCCGGACGGAAGCCCTCCTTGCTGATCAGTTTGAACAGGTCGGCGAGCGGCTGCAGCAGCCCGAACGGGCCGACGCGGTTGGGTCCGTAGCGGTGCTGGAAGCGGCCGATCAGTTTGCGCTCGACCACGGTCATGATCGGCACGATCCCGAAGATCACGGCGAAGATCACGATCGACTTGAGGACCATGATCCAGGTCGCTTCGACGAACTGGGTGTCGGCGAGGGGGATCACTCAAGCTCCTTCGTGATCTCAACCTCGACCGGCCCGCCGTTGAGCAGCTGGTTGGCGTTACCCTCCGCCGTGCCCTCCACGAGGAAACACACGCCCTGCTCGATCCGCTCGCGGATGACCACCTTCGCTAGAACGCTGCTGCCGTTCTGGGCTACGGCAACCTCATCTCCGCTCTGCAGCTCCATGCTCTCTGCGTCCGCTGGCGACAACTCGACCCGTTGCTGTGGAGTGAGAAATTTCAGCGGGGGACTCAGCTCAGTGATCGGCCCTGCCCATAGATCGCGGTAGGTCCCGAGCTTGAGCGGGGACGCCGGTGCCCCCTCCGAACGTTTTGCGCGGGAGGAGGAGGGAGCTTCGGGCGTCAGCCCGTCCGCGCCGCTTCGACGAGTTGCGAGTGAGGAGGGGGTACCGGTGGCGCCGCTCTCACTCCGCCCTTCGGTCGTCGGCAGTGACGTGGCTGCCTCGCGGTCCTGCCAGCGCACGCCCCTACCTGCAATCTCAGAGTCCGTGATCCCCGCGTAGAAGGGGACAGCCTCGGTCAGCGCTGCGAAAGCCGAGGGTTGCGAATTGATGCCGGTGTCATGGCCTAGGGCCAGAGAAAGCTCGGCGAGTACTCCCCAATTCGGGCGGATGTCGCCGGGGCGGCCGGCGCTTGGCCTCACTCGTTGGAGGCGGCCGTCCGGGTGCGTCACCGTGCCGTCTTTCTCGGCGTGGGTCTCCAGGGGGAAGACCACATCCGCCATCGCGGTCGTGTCGTTCTCGAAGGTGGAGAAGACGATCAGCAGCTTGGCCGCCGATAGCGCTCGCTTCCAAGCTTCGGTGTCGGGGAAGTCACGGAGGGGGTCGACGCCGAAGAGGAGGAGCGTGTCCAGCTCGCCGGACTCGAGGGCGGCGCGGATCTCCTCGGTCGGCTTGCCCGCGGAAGCTTGGGTGATTCCAGGGCCCGCATCCGGCAGGCAACCTGCCTCGCGCAGGCCCCGCGCGTTCGTGACCTCGGGAATCTCCAGCAGCCCGCTGCCCTCTTCGGCGCCCAGGTTGAGAGCCTCGGCCACTTCGAGCAGGGCGTCGACCGCCTGCTCTCCCTCGCGGCCGATCCGATCGCCCCAGATCACCACCACGCGCTGGGCATCCCGGAACTGGTCGAGATCGAGCTGCGAGAGGCAGGCACCCGCCTGGCCCGGCGCGTAGCGCAGGACCGCATCGGCCCCGCCGTCGAGGGTCGTAGGGCGGTCCGTCGCGACGACCAGCCTGGCGCCGTTGCGGCGCATCGCCTTGCGGATCCGCAGGTCGAGGATCGGCGAGCTGTGCAGCGGGTCGGATCCGACCAGCAGGATCGCGCCGGCGTCGTCGATGTCGCGCACGCGGGCGGAGAGCTCGGGCCTGGCGAGCTCCAGCAGCGTCTCGCGGGCGGCGCCGCGCGAGGGGCGCGACTCGACGTGCGGCGAGCCCAGTGCCTCGCGCAGGATGCGCTGCACCAGGTACCCCTCCTCGTTCGACGCGTCGCCGACGATCGCCGCCACACGCGCTTCCGACTTTGACGTCGCTCCAGCGTCACCAGAGTCGGAAGCGCCGGCGAGCGCCTCGGCGGCCTTCTCGATCGCGTCGTTCCAGCTGGTGGGGCCGCCGCGTAGGCGCGGGGCGGTCACGCGCTGCTCGGCGGCGAACATCTCGAAGCCGTAGCGGCCGCGGTCGCAGAGCCAGCCGTCGTCGACGTCGGGGTTGTCGCGGGCGATCACCCGCTTGACCTGCTCGTCGC
>Ga0210101_1000268_pt1 | contig 18804 bp, 17 predicted proteins | sample Muzzi_PWC_D1_FD_185534 | JGI IMG/M metagenome (GOLD analysis project Ga0210101, IMG submission 185534) | Wetland microbial communities from San Francisco Bay, California, USA, that impact long-term carbon sequestration - Muzzi_PWC_D1 (SPAdes) | ecosystem: Environmental > Aquatic > Marine >... | reverse complement strand
CGTCGCCACGATCCGCGCCTTCATCGACGCTTACAACACCCGCTGCAAGCCCTTCATTTGGACCAAGACCGCCGACGACATCCTGCCCCGCGCCACCCGTCAAACAACTTCAGACGCGGGACACTAGGCGATCGGACGAAGCCGATTGGGCAGCGGGGTCGGCCGGTGGCGCGGGTCGCACCGATTCGGGATTCCGACTCGCCGATGCAGGAAATCGCAGCGCCAAGCTAGAATCCCCGCTTCATGCGGCTGTAGCTCAGCTGGCTAGAGCGTCTGCTTGCCATGCAGAAGGTCGTGGGTTCGAATCCCATCAGCCGCTTCAACGCGATTCCCCTGCACGTGGGCGGGTCGGGATCGGTGCGGGAGTCCAGAGTCAACTGGAACCACCCCTGCATATCGCCTTCATTTCGGGAACTAATTCGAATTAGTTCCCGAAATCGTCCGGATGCGCGGCGACTGGTGGTGATTCCAGGAGGAGCCATCTACGGGCGCTGCTGCGCTGCGTCAGCGTCCGAGCGCTCATGGATGATTCCTAAGTGATGGGATCCGCAAGTACCCAACTACGTCCGGCGTCTCGAGCATGAAGCTGGCTCGGGTAGCACTCTGATTCAAGGCATGGGCACTCCCACGCGCGCGGCCACCAGACCAACCCTTGACGACCTACGCCAGGAGTTGGTGGATGATCGCGCATTGCAAGGCGCTGATCAGGATCGCCTGCAACACGAGGATGTCGTCGACGAGTTGGAGCAGCTTGTCTGTGCGACCGAGGTTCCGGCAAGCATCGCTCTCTATGGGCCTTGGGGATCGGGCAAGAGCAGTTTCGCCAATCTCCTTCGCAAGCGCATGGGAACGCGAAAGATTCCCTTCGCACGCTTCGACGCCTTCAAGTACGCAGAGGCGCCGATGCGGAGACTGTTCCTCTCACAGGTGGCAAAAGAACTTGGAGTAACCGGGGATCCCGCCAATCCTAAGGACAAGCAGGCCGAGAAGGAGAAGTACGAATCGGGCCTCTATACGGAAGTCAGCTACAACACGGTCACTCTTCCCGACGCCAAGGTCAGGAAGCTAATCAAGGTTTTCCTCGGCGTGGTCGGACTTGGCATCCTGGTCATCGCTGCGGTGCTTGCGCTGGTCGCGATTGTGCTCAACGGACCGTGGGCGCATGCCTACTCGCAGCTTCTACTCTCCGCCTTGCCAGCAGGAGCGATTGCCGCCGCTGTTATTGCCTCGGTGGCCGCCTTCGCCAATCAGACCCTGCCGGTGAATCGGAAGCGCAGCAGCCCGTCGAGCGAGGAGGAGTTTGAGCGGCTCTTCCGGGATCTGATTAAGAAGGTAGATGCGGAGCGCATCGTGATCTTTATCGATGAGCTCGATCGCTGCTCTTCGCGAGAGGTGGTTGGCACTCTCGAGACGATCAGGACCTTCCTTGAGGTTAAGCCCTGCGTGGTGATCGTCGCAGCTGATCAGCAGGTCCTTGAGCAGGCTCTTCGCCGTCAGGCTCGTCAGGAGACTCCTTACGACTCGAGCAACCCGTACTACAGCAGTGGCAGCGCTTATCTCGACAAGATTTTCAACTTCCAGATGGCTCTGCCTCCGTTGCGCTCGCGCCGACTCTCAGATTTCGCGCTCAAGCTCGTCGAAGGTCTTGGGGGCCTCTGGAAGGAAGTCGATGTCGGCATGGTATTGCTGGCATTGATACCCACCCACGTCCGAAGCCCCCGGCGGGTCAAGGCACTGCTTAACGGATTCGTCGCGAACTTTCGCCTCGTCCAGCGCCGCTCCGCGTCGGGGGATGCTGCCGAAGGACGTTCACTCTCGGGCCGCTGAGATCGCGAGGCTGACCTGCCTGCAGGTCGAGTTTCCGCTCTTTGCCGCAGACCTAACGGTCGAGCCGCGCCTGCCAGAGTTCGTTCTCAGCCTCCATCTCGACCCCAATATCAACCTACCTCAGTATGTGCCGGAGTCCGTGAAAGAGCTGGCGCGGAGCTACGCCAACTGCGAACTCGACGTCGACGAGGTATTGCTGAGGGACATCGACACTGATGACGATTCGACACAAAGCGCTGGGACCGGCGACTTCCCTTCCCCCGGCGGGCCAGGGGATGGTGGGGGGACCGACCCAGAGAACGAGGCTGACGCTCCGGACGCAAGGGCGGATATCGGTGACAATGCGGAGTCCTCGGGGTCAGGGTCATTCGGACGTCAGCGCACGCGAGCCGATGTTAAGAGTGCACAGGGACAGCACCTGCTCGAATATCTACAGCGCAGCGAGCAGGTTGGCGAGATTCGCAGCGATCTCGTCTACCTCGAGGGCAGGGGCTCTACCTTTGGGATCGATCCGAGCCGCGCCGAGAGGCTCGAGAATGCCGCCGTCAACGGCGACCGGCGCGTGGTCGCGGAGGCGTTCGAAGAGGCGAGCCAGGAGGAGGCGATCGGGATGCTGCGGCTGCTGGCGCAAGTTGCCCGCGAGGCCCCTCTCGGGCCGGAGGCCGTAAATACCGTGCAGACGATGCTGAGTGCCGCAGCGATCAAGAAGGACGCCGCCGGTCAGCTCGCCGAAGAGTTGTTCCGCGCTTTCAGAACCCACCGGCACCACTACGGTCTGGAAGTGGCTGACCTGCCTGGTGCCTTGGTGCTCTCGTTGGCCGCCGAAGGAGAGGATGCCTCCGAAATGCTTGGGAAGGTCCTCGCGAGTAGTGAGGCGGTGAGCGACGAAGATTTGGGTCTCGCGCTCATCAGGGCAGGGCGCAGGGTGCTCGACGCGGATGCCGATCGTGCGGCAATCGTCTTTGCAACTTGGCTTGACACGTCACCGCTTCCGACGGCGAGGATCCTGTTGGAGCTGGCTGAGGATGTCCAGAACGAATTGCTCGACCTCAGCATAGGGCTCGTGGATGAGCGGCTTGGACTCCGTAAGGACCGAATCTCGTCGGGCCGGGACGAGGACGGCAACCCAGCCGAAGATCCAGAAGAGGCAGAGTCGTTGGCCAACCGCAATCAGGGCCTAGCGGAGGCGATCGATCTGGCGCTTGCGTGTAACCGGAAGCCGGTTGCCGAGGCCCTGGCTGGCAGCTTGCTTGCCGCTGATAGCAAGGAAGCTCGCAACCTCGTCGCGCCGCATCTCAAAGCTCTCTCGCCAGCTATCAGCTCCGAGCTGCGTTCTGCGCTGCTGGTGGCGACGCGCCACCGAGCGATCTCGGACTGGCCGCAGTGGCTAGGGCCGATTGAACCAGACGCGCTTGACGGCAACCAGCAAGAGATTGTGGCGGGGTTGCTCAAGGCGGTTTGGAACCGCGCGACCGGTGAGAAGCCGGCAAAGTCCGAGCCCCTGAAGGCCGCGCTCGATGCCATGCGACCGATTTGCAATGCGGTCGAGGTGGACCGGAACACGCTGGATGGCCCCGCGACTGAGTCTGCCCATGGCGCGCTGCTCGGGAACTCCAGCCGCAGCCTCGCGGAACTCCGTGAGGTTGCTGCCGAATTCAGGCGCAGCCAGCTCCTCACCGAACAGGGTGCCGCAATTGCATTCCTCACCGACCTGCGGGACGCCCTGGGCGAGTCCGCTGTTGGCGACCCCAATGTCGCGGGCGGACGCGCAGTGGAATTGGTAAATGCGTACGGCGCGGAAGCTCCGCCAAAAACGTTGCGAACCATTCTTGAGGCGGCCAGTGGATCCCAATGGCTCACGCCGCCGTCGCGGCCGAACCTGCTGTTGAGCTTGGCCGCCGCGATCATCGACTCTGGAGAGGAGGTCGAGTGCCCGGTCGGCCATGGGCGGGTGGTGGAGTTGGCGGGCATGGGGACGGCTGGCGCGCCCGCGGTTGGAGCCTGGTTGCGTGCGTTTGCGACATCCAGCGAGGATGTCTACGCAGTGCTCGAGCCGCTTGCACAGGCGACGGTCGTTCCCCAGTCAATAACGGACGGCCTGGTGAGGTGGTGTGAGCGCGAAGGTGCGGGCGAGACCCTTTGGGTCGCCCAGCATTACTACGAGGATCATGGTCTGGCAGCTCCGCCCGGAGACGAGATGGTTGCGGCGCTCGGCTCCTGTAATCCGGATGAAGAGCGTGTTTTCGAGTGGTTGTTGAAGCTCTTCAAGTCAGCGAGCACGAATGAGGAGCGGAAGGGGGCAATGGTCGCTTGGCGCGGGTTTGAGCCTTCCGATCCATCGATCCGCAAGCGGTTGATCACTGAGGTTTATCTGCCGCTGGGTGATGAGTACAAGGGCGGCTTCAAGTTGGCATTGAAGAACATCGGCCTGGTTGCGGATCCGCCCTACGGCGTAAAAGGAAAGATCAAGAAGACTCTCCGGCGCCAAGGCAAAAAGCACGATCTCCGCCGTGCAGCAGAGCGAGCGCTTGAGGAAGCGGGGATCATCGACAAGGCGCAGATTGGTTTGCGCGACAGAATCCGTCGCGAGGAGAGCTTGGACGACTGAGGGCGGGTTCATTCGCGAGATGCGGCAGCCTCCGGGAACGAGCCCGTTGAACGATGTTCGCCCTCGGAGGCGTCGCGCCGAGCAATGATCGCCTTGCAGCCGAGTGGTCCCGCGACCTCGACGCGATGGGTGCTCCGCTTGAGTAGTCGCACGGACGCTCGCTATCGCTACGGAAAAATGGTCATTTCCGAAACGACCTGTTAGTCTGTCTTCATGTCTTCCGGTGCCCCTCCCACGCAGCTGCGACGACGTGCCGCGCTTGCGCGGCTTGAGGCCGAAGAGCTTGCCGACGCAGTTTCCGAGCTGCGCACGGCCTCGCTCTCGAAGCCGGAGCTGGAGCGCGCGCTCGAACGCGTGGAGACGCTGAGCGCACGGGTCCAGAAGGCGCTTGATTTGCCGGGCGGCTTGTCGGTCGCCCAGGCGGCTGAGCGGCTGGAGGTCAGCGAGCCGACGATCCGCAAGTGGCTCGCGGAGGGCTTGCTGGAGCGGGTCGAGGGCCACAAGCCGGTGGAGGTCACCCAGCGCAGCGTGATCGAGGTCGAGCGGGTGCTGGGCACGATCCGCGAGAGCTACCCGGCGAGGCGCTGGAGCGAGGCGCTTGCCGCCTTTCTTCACGACCGCGACCTGTTGGGGCAGGAGTGGGCGCGCGAGGGCGTTGAGCAGATGCGGCGCGGCGAGCTGATCGAGCGCTGAATAGGGTCCGCCGCGATGGCGGGGAAAGACTTCGCGGTGCGGGCGACGCCGGCGGCAGTGGCCGCGATCGACCGACTGCGGGGCACGGCACGGAAGAGCTACGGAGCCTTCGAGGCTGAACTGCGAAAGCAAGGCTGCAGGGTCGCCGGCTACCGGTTGCTGGGCGCCGAGGCCGGTGGCTACTCCGAGTATTGCTGCAAGCGACTGGTTGACGACTGGCGGGCGATCACCACCTTCGAACCCGGCGTCGCCATCGTCGTCGCGGTTGGCCGGCACGATAGCCGCGCCTTCTATGCCGAGCTTTCGAAGACGCTTGGGATCGGCGCGGTGGGGCCGCGCCGCGAGGAGAAGCCACCTTGCTGCGGAAAAAGTGGCTGGCCGAGCGTCGGATCAGTTGCTGCCGGTGAGCGCACGGGTCGGAGGAGATCCCGGAGCGTCTAAGCAAGTCTTACGGCACCTTACGAAAATGCTGTAAGGACTTGTAAGAACCTGAGGCACTGGCGGATTCCGCGCGGGATTGCGGCCCGTCTGGAGTGCCGATGCATGTGAGCGGGCTGGGGTCGCCGCCGGGCTCTCTCCAGGGGCCGGCCTCTCCGCGCGCCCATCTCATATCGTGTGGCGTAATGAAAACGTTTCGCCTTGATCCCACCGCAGGCGATCAAGCCACCGCCGTGGTCGAGGCGGTTGACGAGCTGTTGCGCGAAGGCAAGCGGGTCGTGGTCACCATTGCCGAGGTGCAGGAGCGGCTCTCGGCCCCTGATCGGGATTCAGGGCGAAAGGGAATCGCCCAGACCGACCTGGAGGGCCTAGCGTGATCACCAACGAGCGCCAATACGCAATCACCCAGGCTGAGCTCCAGCGCTTCGAGAAAGCTGCCGCAGAGCAGCAGGAGCAAGCCCCGGCCCCGGACGTCGATCCACGCATCGGAGAGGCCATGGTCGATTCTGTGAAGGGCCAGGCAGAAACGCTTCGCGACGAAATCAAGCGCTACGAGGATCTGCGAGACGGCCGTATCGGCCAGCGGGAGCTTGGGAGCTTGCGCGACTTCCCGACTGCCCTGATCGAGGCCCGGATAGTTGCCGGCCTCACGCAAAAGCAGTTGGGCGAGCGGATCGAAGTCAAGGAGCAGCAGGTCCAGCGCTGGGAGGCGAACCTCTACTCGGGCGTGGGGGTGGAGCGCCTCCAGGAGGTCGCCGACGCGCTTGGCATGGAGGTCAAGGAGACCGTGAGCTACGCAGCCGCGGCGTCAGGTTGAGTTCATGGACTTCACGCGGATCACTGTCCGGCCTGGCCAGATGGACGGCCTCCCTTGCATACGCGGCCTGCGTATACCGGTAGCCACCGTGGTCGGCATGGTCGCCGATGGCATGAGCGAGTTGGAGATCGTCGCCGCCTACCCGGACCTGGAGGTCGAGGACGTGCAGGAGGCAATCCGCTACGCGACCGAGGCCGTGCGGGATCGCAACTTCGCGCTCGCCGGCAACTTTGAGCACGTCGATCCCCATTCTCGTCCAATCTCGGAGATCCCAGAGGACGAGCTGATGCGCGGTTTCGGCGCGTGACGCCCATCTTCGGTGCGGCTCCGCTGGTTGCGGCTGGTCGATGCCAGGAGCTTCAACTCTAGAAGCGGCTGAGAGGCCGCGACGACTGCCCGAAACGCCGCATTCGAACCGGTCATGGCGATTTCGGGAACTTCTGGCCAGGAGTTCCCGAATCGCTGCGTATCGGCGCATATCCACGCACATCTACAGCGGCGAGCACCCGTCGCTTCACCTGAAAACCCCCTGCAAATTGGTTGGTTCAGGTAAGACGCTTGATCGAAGCCGGAGCTGTTGCCATGCAGAAGGTCGTGGGTTCGAATCCCATCAGCCGCTTTTTCGGGAATGCCCTGCACGTGGGCGGGTCGGCCAACCGTGCTGTCGGTAGCCGCGTGGCTCCGGTTCACCCCCACAGCTCGCGGCGCAGCTTCGCGTTGCCCCTTTCGAGTTGCTCGATCGTCGCGGCGGCGACCGAGCGCACGCGGGTCTCGCGGTTGATCCGGGCCTGGACCTCGCGATGCGACCTGCCGGTGCGGCGGGCGACGTCGGCGACCAGGCGGCGGCGCTCGCCGCGCAGTCGCTCCCGAGCCGCGTAGGCCGACTCGCGCTCGGGCTCGCGGTCATCCGGCGCCGCCTCGGGCTCGGCCCGGACAGCGGCCTGCTTGCCTGGCGGCGCGGCGTCGTCAGTCGGGAAGAGCTGCAGCGTGGTCTCGCTCATGATCGCCTCGTCGAGCTCGGCGTCGCCGGAGCTGAGCGCGGCAAAGGCTTCCCCCGGCCGTCCGCGCTCCGGGTCGGCCTCGTCGATCTCCTCCTCCTCGGCCTCCGGCGAGAGGTCGAGCGCGTGGCGGCGCTCCAACTCGATCTCGTGGGCGAGCGCCTTCAGCCGCGGGTCGGCCGGAATCAGCAGGTAGCTCATCTGCCGGCGCGGCCCCGGGGTTGCCCTGATGAAGCGGCCGACCACCTGGCGGAAGAAGAGCTCGGTGCGCGCGGCCGTCGCGTACACCCCGACTCGCAGGCGGGGGATGTCGACGCCCTCGGAGACCATCAGGACCGAGACCAGCCAGCGCCGCTCAGAGGAGGCGAACTCGGCGATCCGCCGGCTGGCGCCGGGCTCGTCGCTCATCACCAGCTCGGGGCGCTCGCCCGAGACCGTGCCGAGCCGCTGCGCGATCGCCCGCGCATGATCCTGGTCGGAGGCGATGACCAGGCCACCCGCGTCGGGGTGCCCGTCGGCGCGCACCTCGCTCAGCCTGGCGTCGGCGTCGCGCAGCACCTCGCCCATCCACTCGCCGTCGGGGCTGAGCGCCGTGCGCAGCCGCCGGGCCGCCTCCGTCGCCGGCAGGGCGAGGTCGAAGTCGGCGCTGCGCAGGCGACCGTCGGAGAGCCACTCCATCTCGCCGTCGTAGGGAAGGAAGGTGATCGGGCGGCAGACCCGGTCGCGCAGTGCCTGCGGGTAGCCGTAGGCGTAGTCCGCCCGGCTGACGCCGTCCTCGTCGTAGCTGACCCAGGGGATCGCCGAGTTGTCGGAGCGGAAGGGCGTGCCGGAGAGCAGCAGCCGGAAGCGGGCGCCGTCGAAGGCGCTGCGGGTCTGCGTGCCCCAGGCGGCCTGGTCGCCCATGTGGTGCGGCTCGTCGGCGATCAGCAGGGTCGGCCGGCGGGCGGCGGCCTGCCGGTGGGTGGCCGGCCCGGCGGCGATCGTCTGGTAGGTGACGGCGACGCCGTGGAAGTCGGCCGACTCCGGCCCGTCGGAGTTCGGCCTGTTCGGCTCGAGGTCGATCCCGTAGCGCGCCGCGTCGGCGGCCCACTGGCGGCAGATGTGGGTGGTGGGCCCGGCGACGACGACTCGCGAGACGAAGCCGGCGCTCAGCATCCGGTGGGCGATGTGCAGCCCGAAGGTGGTCTTGCCGGCCGCCGGCGTCGCCGAGGCGAGGAAGCTGGCGGCCGCGTGCGCCCGCACCGCCTCGGTCGCCTCCCGCTGCCAGGAGCGCAGCGGGCGGGTGTCGGGCCAGTCCGGAAGCGCCCGCGCCGGCGCCCCGCCGCCGGTCGGATGCTGAGAGGCGTCGTACAAAGGGCGGGCAACAATAGGGCCGCCCGCGGTCAGAGGGGTGCGTGGCTCAGCCGGGCGTCACCTCGGCCTTCAACTCGCACATGTCCACCGAGGCGCGGGTGCCGGGCGTCTCCGCGGGGTCCATTGCGCCGAGCACCTTCGCGCCGGTCTCCATGTCCTCGGCGCTCGCGAAGTACTGAAGGACCAGCACCGTTCCCTGGGCCTCGTCGGACAAGACCTTGAGGCCGGTGGCGGGAACGCCGGGCGGCGGCCCCCCGGACTCCTCGATGCGGGCGAGAAGCTCCTGCGTCCGCTCGGCGGACACGTCGGTGAACCTGACGGCGCGCACATACATGATCGGCTTCCTCCTCGATTCGTCGTGGAACGTCGACCATAATCGGTTTGCCCGGGCCCCGCCCGATTTTTCAGCGGCTCAGCACCGCGTCGCGCTCAGAACGCGGTTTTCGGCGTCGCGTCGCCGAGCATCGCGTCCTCGGCTTCGGCGGCGAAGACGTGCAGGCCGAGGTTCTCCGACATCTCGCGGCAGACCTTGATCCCGCGGGCGCTGTTGCCGTGCGAGTCGAGGCCTGGGGAGTAGACGCCGATTCCGCCCTTGCCGGGGACGACGGCGAGGATGCCGCCGCTGACGCCGCTCTTCGCCGGCACGCCGACGTCGTAGGCCCACTGTCCGGCGGCGTCGTACATCCCGCAGGTGTGCAGCACGCTGAGCACGTCGCGGACGCGGGGGAGGGGCAGGACGCGCTCGCCGGTGAACGGGTTGACGCAGCCGTTGGCGAGGGTCGCGGCCATCCTCGCCAGGTCGCGGCAGGTGACGTGGACCGAGCACTGCTGCAGGTAGAGGCCGAGGATGCCCTCGACGTCGCCCTCGATCATCCCGCGGTCGCGCATCAGGTAGGCGACGGCCCGGTTGCGATCGGCGTCGCGCGTCTCGTCGCGGAAGGTGTCGCGGTCGACGCCGAGTTCGTCGTTGCCGGCGAAGAGGCGCAGGCAGGTGAGGATGCGTTCGAGCTTCTCCTCGGGCGAGCTGCCCTTGACCAGGTCGCTGGTGACCAGGGCGCCGGCGTTGACCATCGGGTTGAACGGCCGGTTGTGGGCCTCGTCGAAGACGATCGAGTGGAAGGAGTCGCCGCTGGGCTCGACCCCGACCCGGGTGAGCACGTGGTCGCGCCCCCAGTCGGCGAGCGCGAGGGCGTAGGAGAAGACCTTGGACAGCGACTGCAGCGGGAAGGAGACCTCGTCGTCGCCGACGCCGTATATGCGGCCGTCGCAGCTGGCCAGGCAGATGGCGAAGTGCCCGCGCTCCTCGCCCGCCTCCTCCGGCGGGTAGTAGCCGCGGCCCGAGCCGTAGTAGCTGGAGACGACGCCGGGCTCCTCCGGCTCGCAGCGGCGGTAGAGGGCGTGCAGGCGCTCCTCGATCTGCTCCCCGGGAACGGGCATCGCCATACGCCCATCCTGCCACGCCGCGGCCTCGAGAGCACCTCGCGTTTCTGCGATGTTGTGCGCTCGTGGCCGCAGGCTTCCTGGAAAAACGCGAGCTGACGGCGCTCGGCGCCCGGATGGCCTACGCGGACCTCGGCGCGGGCCCGCTGACCTTCCTGCTCCTGCACGGCAACCCGACCTCCTCGAACCTCTGGCGCGGGGTGATCCCGCACCTGGCGCCGCTCGGGCGCTGCGTCGCCCCAGACCTGATCGGGATGGGCGACTCGGAAAAGCTGCCCGACCCCGGTCCCGGCTCATACACCTTCGTCGAGCACCGCCGCTACCTCGACGCGCTGCTCGACCAGCTCGACCTCGGCGACCGCGTCGTCCCGATCGTGCACGACTGGGGCTCGGCGCTGGGCTTCGACTGGTCGTGTCGCAACCCCGGGCGGGTCGCCGGCATCGCCTACATGGAGGCGATCGTGAGGCCGCTCAGCTGGGAGGAGTGGCCCGAGGGCGCCCGCAACGCCTTCCAGCGGATGCGCTCCCCCGAAGGCGAGCAGCTCGTCCTCGAGCAGAACTTCTTCGTCGAGCGGATCCTGCCCTCGAGCGTGCTGCGCGAGCTGAGCGAGGAGGAGATGGCGGAGTACCGGCGCCCGTTCGCCGAGCCGGGCGAGGCGCGCAGGCCGACGCTGAGTTGGCCGCGCCAGCTGCCGATCGAAGGCGAGCCCGCCGAGGTGGTCGCGATCGCCGAGGCCTATGCCTCCTGGCTGGCGTCGAGCGAGCTGCCGAAGCTCTTCGTCAACGCCGAGCCCGGCACGATCCTGACCGGCGCTCAGCGCGAGACCTGCCGCGCCTGGCCGAACCAGACCGAGGTGACGGTTCCCGGCCTGCACTACGTGCAGGAGGACAGCGCCGCCGAGATCGGCGAGGCGATCGCCGCCTGGGCGACCTCGCTGTAGGCCGGGAGGCGGTCTTGTAGGTTTCCCCGGCTGCCGCCGAGGCGTTGGGATGAGCGACGAGACCAAACACGAGCGCCGCATTCCGATCCTCGAGCGGATCGAGCTCTGGTCGGCCGTGCTGCTCGCCGCCGCGACCGTCGCCACCGCCTACAGCGCCTACGAGGCGACCCGCTGGGGCGGCGTGCAGGCGACGAGCTTCACCGAAGCGGGCACGGCGCGGACCGAGTCGGCGAAGGCCGAGTCGGACGGCTTCACGCTGGTCGCGATCGACGCCAACATCTTCACCGAGTACGCCGTCGCCTTCTCCCAGGACAACGAACGGCTGATGGAGATCCTGCGCAAGCGCTTTTTCCGCAGCGAGTTCAAGCCGGCCTTTCGGGCCTGGCTGAGGGAGCACCCGCTGACCAACCCGACGGCGGCGAAGCTGCCCTTCCAACTGCGCCAGTACAAGGTGGCCAAGCTCGAAGAAGCCGATCGGCTCTCCGACAAAGCCGGGCGCCTGTTCGAACAAGGCCGCGAAGCCAACCAGACCTCCGACGAATACGTGCTCGGCACGATCTTCTTCGCCGCGGTGCTCTTCTTCGCGGGCCTGGCCACCAAGTTCAGCAGCCAGCGCATCGCGATCGCCGCGCTCAGCTTCGGCACCCTGATGTTCGTCGGCGGCCTGATCCGCCTTGGCACGCTGCCCTTCCACTGACCTTCCAGGTCTCGGCTGAGACCCACTGCCCCCCGCTAGGCTCTGTTCCGCTCGGCGCCTTGGCGGAGTGGCTACGCAGCGGCCTGCAAAGCCGTTTACACCGGTTCGATTCCGGTAGGCGCCTTTTGCCCTAGCAAGCGCTTTATGGCTTACCAGAGCGGTTTGCGGCCAATTCTGCGCCGCAAACCGAACCCGGCCAAATCCGGCTGAATCCGGTTGTCTGGGTGGCGCAGGGTGGCACGAGGGTGGCACGGGGTCGCTTTCAAAACAGGGTTTGACTCGCGGCATGAGACGACATAGAAACGCTGCGGGCCGAGGCGGGCAACGGTCGCGCGTTGTCAGTTCGGCTGTTTCTCCGTTATGTCGATCCCGATGAAGGTCGGGTTCTTCTTCAGCGGTTCTCTCTGCATCTGGCGCGCAGCGGTTGCCGCCGCATCTCGGCGTCGCGATCTATTGACCTGATCTATTCCGTAGTGGGGATAGAGCAGCATCGACATCGGCAGCAGGCGAGAGTGCTCGTCCGGCATCGGTGGGGTGGTACCCGGTAGATAGAACCATTCATCTTCGGCTTGCGCTTTCGTGAAGCCGTTGATGTTCTGGGCCTTTTCGCGATTTCCAGCAACGATTTCAAGAGCGTCGGGCTCGTTACGCCAAGTCATCAGGAGGCAAAGATGGGACGTAAGCGGGTATCGAACCTCAAGGGTGTTAAGTAGCCCGACGCCGGTGCCGGCAGTAGGCCGCCGTGGCTCCTCAGTTGCCGGCCAGAGAACGATTGGGTGGTCGCTGGTGATGAGGACGGGTCGCGCGAAGCGAACCAAGGTCCAATGCATGGCGTAGAACACGGTCTTGGTGACGTAAATCCACCGCTGCATCGTGGCGAGCAATGCCGTATCCGTTCCCAGCCGTGCCGCGTTCCGCTTGAGGCCGGGCTTGGTGACCTCGTTGACGATTGGGTCAGAGGGCAGTAAGCCGTTGGTCTCGATCTCGGCCATCAACGCCTCGTGGTTTTCCTTGTTTTGTAGAGCCCACTTTGGGCTGCGCACGTGCTGGCTTGCAGCGAACTCAGCGATGACGCTTCGATCTTCCCTGGAGAATGGAAATCGCTGATCCGCCTGTCGAACCGACTCGACGTGATTCTCAAGCTGAGATAGCGCCCACTCCACATCGTCAATTCGGCTGCCATCCCTTGGGCGGTGTCGGGAGTACATGCGCTTACGCGTTCCCACCTTTCTCACGGACCGCTCATACACCCGATTGGTGGCCACCTTGTGGCGCATGATCATGTTGCCCTCTGCAAACCCACGCAGGTAGCCAGCGGGAACAATGTGGCTGTTCTCCACCTGGTCGTACTTCACGCAGCAAGGATAGGAAGGGCTTCGGAGCGCCGATCAAAGCCAAGACGAAGCCTCTCGCGCAGTGGCATTGAGCGCAGCGGTCCACACGGCGTCTCGACCCCCCGATCTACCCGCCAACCCGCGCTATTTCGAGCGAGGAAGGCAAATCGTTCGCCAGTAATCCCCAAATTCCGACATTTCTGCCGGAGGTTGCCGCCGCCAGCGAGCTTAGCCTTTGGGGTTGGTTTGACCCCAGAGCTAAAAGACACTCCCGTAAATCGAAAGGGTAACCCCGTCGTCGGCGGATTCGCCATCCGCGGCTGGTCAGGATCGACGGTGCCCATAAGGGAGCGTTGACCATGTCTGCCATGCCACTTGGGGATGTTCTTGGCGTCATGGTCAGCGACCCCGGGGCTATCGCGGCCTTAATTGCCCTCGGCACGTTGCTCCTACGCGCAGCAGGCCTGGTGTTGTCGGGCCAGCAGTCACGCCAGCGCGACCTCTTCAGCAAGGCCTACGGCGCCGCGATGGCGTGGAGCGAGCTGCTCTACCGGGTCCGCCGCCGCGCCAACACCGAGGAGGCCGAGTTCGCCCTCACCGCCCGCTTCCATGATCTCCAGGAGCAGATCGACTACTACGAAGGCTGGACCGCCAGCGAGGGGGCCGCGATCGGCCGCTCCTACTGCCTTTTCGTCAAGGCGATCAAGGAAGCGAGCGAGTGCCTGATCCAGGAGGCCTGGACGATCCCGGGCCGCCCGCCCGGCCAAGCTGCGCCGGCCGGAGAGCTTCACCCCGACCTGCACCCGGCGCGCGAGCGTTTCCTAGCTGACGTCCGCCACCAGGTCTCGCTCTGGCTGGTGCCCCGTCTGCTCGTCGTCTGTCGAAACCGCAAGCCCAAGAAGACTCAACCCAGTGGAGGTCGGCCATGAAGTTGCCCGAGGATTTCGAAGCGTTTCACTCGAGGATAGTCCTCGGGAACACTCAGGTGGCGCGGATCGAAAGCGCCGCCGATAGCTTGGTCGCCTTTCTCTCGGGCGCGATGAACCTATCGAGCGGGCAGATCTTCCTGCAGGGCTCCTTTCCGAACGGCACCGCGATCAAGCCCGACCCCGAGCGCGAGGGCGGCGAGTACGACATCGACCTCGTCGTCGTCTGCGCCACCGAGCAGGACAGCCCCACAGACGCCCTCGACCGAATGGAGGCCGTCCTCGCTTCGAACGGGACCTACGCGCCAATGATCGAGCGCGACCCCGACCGTCCCTGTATTCGGCTCAACTACGCCGATGAGCAGATCGGCGGCTTTCACGTTGACGTCGTCCCGGCCCGCCCGGCCGCCGGCGAAGCCCCACTCGAGATCCCGATCCCCGGCCACGGCTGGCGCGAAACGGCGCCGCTCGAGTACACCGAGTGGTGCCACGAGCAGGGGGTCGAGTTCGCCCGCACGGTGAAGATGCTGAAGCGCTGGCGCGACCACAACCAGGCCGCCCGCCAGGCAATCAAGTCGATCGTCTTGCAGGTCCTCACCGCGAGCTGCCTGCCGGGCTATGACAACGACGCGGAGCGCATCACCGGCACCTTCCTCGGCCTCGCCAGCATGCTCGCCGATCACCCCGACGAACCGCCGCGGGTCTCCAACCCGGTGCTTCCTAGCGAGATCCTCAGTGATCGCTGGGACAGTGCGTCCTACCAGGACTTCCGCCGGGTCGTCGACGCCGCCGCCTACAAAGCACAGGAGGCTCTGACCGACACCGACCTCAGCCGTAGTCGTGAACTCTGGCGCGAGCTTTTCGGCAAGGACTTCCCCGGGCCCCAGCGCGGCGAGGGCCCGCTGGCTCCGCCACCGCCTCCGACGCGGAGGCGGCAGGCACCGCAAGAGGCGCCGCGTGTCGAGTGGGGGTAGCCCGCCGACCTGGTGGGAGGTCGACCCCGAGCGCCTAGAGCTCGAGCGCGCCCACCTTGCCGAGATCGCCCCGATCACGGAGCAGCGCATCGATGAAGACGGCTGTCTCAACCTCGATATCGCCCTGCCCTCCGGCTCAGGTTCGCTGCCTGTAACGGTCCGTTTCCGCCCCGGGCACCCGTTTCTGCCCCCGGTGCTCAGCGCCGAGCCTGGCACCATCGAGCGTCACCAGAACCCGAACGACGGCCACTTCTGCCTCGTTGACAACGAGGAGCATTGGTGGCGCCCCTCGCATCGGGCGGCTGATCTGCTCACCGAGCTCGTGCGCCTGCTCGAGGCCTCCGCCGCCAACACCGTCGCCGAGGGCGAGCTGGCCATGCCCGAGCCGCTGACCGGCTACTTGGCCAACCAGGCCGACTACGTCGCCCTCGTCCACGAGCCGCTGCTCGTCACCGAACTCGCGACAAACGGCGGCGAGTTCGTCCTTCGCGAGTACCGCCCCCACGGCTACCTCGTCGAGTCGATCGACGGGGTCGACGCCGCTGCCATCGCTTTGCCGCCCGCCCTGCTCGAGCGCTTCGACCCTGAGCGTCAGGGAAGGACCCACCGCGGCCGCTGGAAGGCGATCGACCCGCCGCCGGCGCCCACCGACCTCCCCGCCATCCTTGAGGAAGCACTCCGTGAACTCGGCGAGCTCGCCGAGCCCTTCCGCAAGAAACGCGGCCGTGGTCGCCGCAACCCGATCGGCGCCCAGCTATGGACCGCCCGCACCTTCCTCGAGGAAGGACCGCGCCGTGGCGATCGCCGCCGCGCCTGGGTCTTCTACCAGGCCGTCCTCGATCGCCAGGCAAAGCTCGACTCCGCCGCGCTCGTCACCACGCAAGCACTCAGCGAGGCCGCCCGGGCCGAACGCCTGCGCGAGCTCGGCGGACTCGGCGAAACCGCCTTCCTGATTGTCGGCGCCGGCGCCCTCGGCGCCCCGGTGGCCGGCGAGCTCTCCCGGGCGGGAGCGGGCGACATCGATCTAATCGACCCGGATCGCTATGACCTCAATAACTCGGTTCGCCACCCCCTGCCCATCCAGCTCGCAGGTGAGCCGAAGTCGGCGGGGGTCGCCGCCTGGGCGTCATCACTAAACCCCTTCGCCAGCGTTCGCGAGCACCAGTTCGCCGTCGGCCGCGAGGACCCCGAGCGGCTTGCCCGTCTGATCGCCGCCGCCGACGTGGTCCTCGATGCCACCGGACTGCACGTCGTCACCCGCCTCCTTCACCAGCAGTGTGCCGCCCACGAAACGCCACTGATCAGCGCCGCCCTCAGCCCCGGTGGCTACGGCGGCCGCATCATCCGGCTTACGGGGGCGAGCCCCTGTTTTGACTGCTTCCTCGACAGCCCCGAGGTTCCGCGCCCGCTCGAGGATCCGCCCGAGGATGAGATGTCGACGCCCTACGGCTGCTCTCATCCGGCGGCCTCCTGCGCAGGCTTCGACGTCACCGAGCTCAGCGCCAACCTCGCCCGCACCGCTGTGCGCGCCGTCGCCGCGACCGGCTACCCGGCCCTCGACTTCGACTGGGCCGTCGTCAACTTCCGCCCTGGCGCGGAGCGCTGGGCCCAGGGTGACCTCAAGCCCCTGCCGAGCTGCGGCTGCACACGGTGACACGGGTCTGGCTCGACGCCCTGGCCCGCGAGGCGATCGCCACCGAGGCCGCTGGCCGCCGCCTGCGCGAGACCGGCGGGCCCCTCCGCGCCCTGCCGCCGGGGCCCCGGGCTCAACACCGCCGCACCCGCTTGATCCCCGACCCCCGCGACGTCAGGGCCCAAATCGACGCGGTCTTCGAGGAGACGGCGGGTGCATATTCCTATCTCGGCGACTGGCATTCACACCCGCGCGGATCCGTCCGACCCAGCGAGGTTGATGTCGGGACTGCCGCAAAGATCGCAGCCAATCAGGCCGTCGAGCTTCCCCGCCCCCTGGTTCTCATCCAGCCGACGCGGCCGTTCCGCATTCATGTCGGCATCTCTGCTCTAGGGGCGTATCGGTGGTGCCCACATCAACGCCGCCTCGCAGACTGCGAGTTAATTCTTCACGCCGTGGATAGGGATATCGAGAATTGAGGCTGGATCGAACGTGGACTCCGTTTTCGCGTGAGCCGTCCCGAAGACGGCGCGGGAGTGGTTTGCCTGGCCCATTGACTGGCCCATTGTGGTCCGCCGCCCCGACCTACTCGCAACACAGCGCCGTGCGAAGCGGCAGTCAAGGGCGCGAAGCGCCCGACCCCGGAGGGGTTGACGGCCGCGAGCGCTGCGCCACAATCGCCGAGGTCGGGATCAGAGGCCGATGTCCATCCCCATGTCCCTACCGACGTCGTGGCTCCGCTGCACCGAGCGGTCGAGTTGCTGCTGGCGCTCAAGGCGGCGCTGGGCCTCTCGAATCCGATCCTGGGTGCGGTCATGGGCGAAGCGATCCCGGCTATCGCTCTCCGGCTCACGTCCAAGGGCACTGCCGGCGTCGGTGATCCCGTGCTCGTTGCGGTAGCTCTCGATGCTCCGAACGCCGTTGTCCCACGCCTTGGCTTTCTCGGGATTGCTGGGTCGCTCGCCCAGCTCCTTGACGACGTAGCGGGGCGGTGAGAGCCGATCCGCAAGGAGGGCCTGCTCGTTGCGCTTGGCGAGCAGCTCGCCGCTGATCTCATGCTCGCGCCGAGCTTCTGTGCTCGGTGGCGCAAGGTGTTCGAGCTTCGCGGTCTCCTCGCCCAGCCGTTCGCCGATCATTTTCTCGTGTTTTTCCGCGCCGGGGAGCATCTGCCGGCGCTCGCGCCAGCCGAGACCTTCAGCCGCCTCGCGGTTGGCGATGGCGTCCGCGTACTGGCGCTGGCGCTCTGCGACCCATCCCTGCTGGTGCTGGTACGCCAGTTCGTCGTTTGACTCGCGGCGGGCCGGCATGGCCAGATCCCTGTGGCGGACGGCGAGGTCTGGAGTGGGCATCCCGGCAAGCTCCGAGCGCAGCGCCTCGTCGTGCGCCGCCGTCTGGGCGCGATCGCGCTCGGCGGCTTCGGCGACGTGGCCGATGGCCTCGCGCCCCGGCGGCTTCGGTGCGTACTCCTCGCGCTCTGCCTGGATCTCGGGCGTCGCATAGAGGTAGGTCTCCTCCCGACTTCGGGATGCGGCGACATACATCTCCTGCTTGTCCATCGAGGGATCGGCCATCACGTAGGCGCGATCGACGGTCGTTCCCTGGGCGCAGTAGGTCGTCACCGCGTAGGCGTGCTGGATCGCGGAGGCCTCGCCGTGTGGGGTCGTGCGGTCCAGGTAGCCGGCGCCGACCTCCACCCGCTGCGCCTGGTCGATGCCCTCAAGGACGAGGCTGCGGTTCTCGACATCGACCTCGGCAACCTGCCAGCGCTCGCGGTTGTAGATGGAGGCGGCGTGGTCGTTAACGCGGGTGATGACCTGATCGCCTACGGCGAAGCGGGCTTCGCCGACTTCGACCTCCTGCTCACCGAGCTGACCATCGGCGCGAAGCAGCTCCCTGGCGGTGGTGTTCAGGCGCCCGACCTCGGCGTTTCGCTTGGCAACCATCAAGGCGTCTTGCCCCTCCGAGTAGGCGCGGTGCCAGTCGGCCACCATCGCCTCCCTGCGCGTCTCGGCGTCGGGCGCGACCGTGACCCGCTCGGAGGAGCGGTAAAGTTCAAGCGCCGCCCCGCCCTCTCCTTCGCGGATCATCCTCGCCGCCTCGCGGTCGACCGCGTGGTTGTGGCGGA
>Ga0210101_1000265_pt1 | contig 18866 bp, 15 predicted proteins | sample Muzzi_PWC_D1_FD_185534 | JGI IMG/M metagenome (GOLD analysis project Ga0210101, IMG submission 185534) | Wetland microbial communities from San Francisco Bay, California, USA, that impact long-term carbon sequestration - Muzzi_PWC_D1 (SPAdes) | ecosystem: Environmental > Aquatic > Marine >... | reverse complement strand
GCCGCCGCCGTACTGGAACCAGCTCAGGAAAGCGAAGTTATCGAGACCGACACCGGCGCCCGCAATAGGCGCGCCGAACAGGTTGGCCGCAACGTGCTTGCCACCCCAATAATGTGTCCAGGCAAAGCCGCCTTCAACGAGTCCCGCGTCGACGGCATCCATGATGTCTCGTGGTCCGACAACAGCGCCTGCCGGCAGCACTTCGATGGTGAGCGACCCACTGGTCAGAGCTGCGACGTCGTTTCCGAACTCCTTCAACATAACGACTTCGTCAGCTGAATCGGGTAGCACCGACTGGATACGCAAGACCTTTTTAGCCGCCATGGCTGGAGATGCCATGAGTGCCAAGGCTGCTGCAAAGACAGCTACATATTTTAGCTTTAACATATCTACTCCTCTGATTAAAAAAGCCTTCGCCATGTTATGCGTCGCGAGGCTGAAGGCAGCGCCCCGGAGCTTGTTGGGCCGGCGGTCCGACCCCAGTTCAATGCCGAAAACCGACAAGACTTAGTTTAAATGAGACTATCAGTCTCGATATTACAGCTTTTGACGGTTAAGTAACAGAACTAAATACACATATTTTTTGTTTAAATGAGACTATCAGTCTCAATGTTACAACTTTTGTTGGTTTGGTAACAGAGCCAGGTGCCCATAAATTCTGTCTTGCTATCCCAAAAACCGAAATTGATGGGATTGTTTAAGAGGAGAAACACCTAACAGATTCATCAACGAGGCTTAAACGAGATTATTTATTCCATTTTAGTGGTAATTATTGTATCTTCGAATCGAAGCATTTAACCATAAGGGGCTCGTGGATCAATTCGACTATATCGTCGTAGGCGCCGGGTCGGCCGGCTGCGTGCTCGCCAATCGGCTGTCGGCGAATCCGGCGCACAAGGTGCTGTTGATCGAGGCCGGGGGCAGGGATTTAAACCCCTGGCTGCACGTACCGGTCGGCTATTTCAAAACCATGCATAATCCCGCTTTCGACTGGTGTTACCTGACCGAACCGGACCCGGGTATCGCCGGACGCCGGCTGCAGTGGCCCCGGGGTAAAGTGCTCGGTGGGTCGAGTGCGCTCAACGGTTTGCTCTACGTGCGGGGTCAGCCGGAGGATTACGATCGCTGGGTCGAACTGGGTAATCCTGGCTGGAGTTTTCGAGAGGTACTACCGTACTTCAGGAAATCGGAAGACAATGATCGTGGCGCCGACGAGTTTCACGGTGTGGGTGGGTTGCAAAAGGTGTCGGATCTGCGTCTGCGACGACCGATTGCCGAACATTTCATCCAGGCCGCGACCGAAATCGGTATTCCTTTCAACGAGGATTACAATGGCGCCGAACAGGAGGGTGTCGGTTATTTTCAACAAACCGCGTATCGGGGTTTTCGCTGGAGTACGGCGAAGAGTTTCCTTCGACCCGCCAGAAAACGGCCGAATCTCCGGGTGCTGACCAACGCCCAGGCAACCGGGTTGATCCTGGAGGGGAAACGGGTAACCGGGCTGCAGTATCGGCAGGGCGGCCAGCAACGCTCGGCGATGGCCAGCGGCGAAGTCATCCTCAGCGCCGGCGCGATCAATTCGCCGCAGATTTTGCAGTGTTCCGGTATCGGCGACCCCGAACAACTGAAAGCCGTGGGGGTCGAAACACGGCACGCGCTCCCCGGGGTCGGCAAGAACCTTCAGGATCACCTGCAGATCCGTCTCGTGTTCAAGACCAACAAGCGTACCCTCAACGACGAGTTGAACAGTTGGGTAAAACGAATGATGGTGGGCGCGCAGTATGTGCTGACCCGAACCGGGCCTTTGACCCTGGCCGCCAGCCAGGTCGCGATTTTCACCCGCTCCAGCGATGCGGTGCAGCGTCCCGATATCCAGTTCCACATGCAGCCCCTGTCGGCGGACAAACCCGGCGATGGCGTGCATCCGTTCTCGGCGTTCACCTCGTCGGTCTGCCAACTCCGACCACACAGCCGGGGCTCTGTTGCGATTAAGTCACCGGACCCGCTGCAGGCACCGGCGATAATGCCCAATTATCTCTCCGACGAGCGCGACTGTGAGGTCGCCGTCGGCGGTATTAAAGTCGCACGACGTATCTGCGAAGCACCGTCTCTGCGAAATTGTGTCGTCGATGAGTATGTGCCGGGTCGGCAGTTTCATACCGATGCGGAACTGCTCGAGGCCGCGCGTAAATACAGCCAGACAATCTACCATCCGACCAGTACCTGTAAAATGGGAGTCGATGCGGACGCGGTGGTCGATCCGGAGTTGCGTGTACATGGACTCGATGGATTGCGTGTAGTCGATGCTTCGATCATGCCGGAGATCGTATCCGGCAACACCAATGCGCCGACAATCATGATTGCGGAGAAGGCGGCCGACATGATTCTGGGGGAAAAATAGTAATTTGATTGCAAAACTGCTTAAAAATTGCAAAAATGAGACTTTGAGTATCATTATAGAAGGCGTATGACTTTATCTGCTAGGCCTGATCTTGATCATCGTCTTTCCGCAATTCGCACTGTGGCTGCCGAACTACCTGAACTGCGGCGGCTAGCATCAGACAGGACACACTAAATGGCAATTGAAGTTATCAAGAAGGCAGTCAAGACGCCGTCGACCGGCGAGGACGATACCGCCCGGATCGTGCGCGACATGCTCGCGGACATCGAACAGGGCGGCGAAGACAAGGCGCGCGAATACGCGCGCAAGCTCGACGGCTGGGACGGGGAAATCGTGATTACTCCCGAGGAGATCGAGGCGGCGATCGCACAGGTTCCCGAGCAGGCAAAGCAAGACATCCAGTTCTCGCATCAACGCGTCAAGGCCTTCGCCGAGGCGCAACTGGAGAGCATGAGCGAGTTCGAGACCGAGCTGTCGCCCGGCCTGTTCGCCGGTCAGCGCCTGATTCCGGTCAACACCGCGGGTTGTTACGTACCCGGCGGGCGCTACGCGCACATCGCCTCGGCGATCATGAGCGTGACCACTGCCAAGGTGGCCGGGGTCAAGCAGGTCGTCGCCTGTTCGCCGACGCACCCGGACCGGGGTGTGCACCCGGCGATCATTTACGCGGCGAATCTCGCCGGCGCCGATACCATCCTCTCGCTCGGCGGTGTGCAGGGCATCGCGGCGATGGCCTTCGGGCTGTTCACCGGACACCCGGCGGATATCCTGGTCGGCCCGGGCAACCGCTTCGTCGCCGAGGCCAAGCGCATTCTCTACGGCCGCGTCGGTATCGACCTGTTTGCGGGACCGACCGAAATCCTGGTCATCGCCGACGATTCGGCCGACCCGGAAATCGTCGCCAGCGATCTTGCCGGGCAGGCCGAGCACGGCCTCGATTCGCCGGCCTGGCTGGTATGTACGTCGCGCGGGATGGCCGATCGGGTCATCGAATTGATGCCGAAGTACATCGAACGGCTGGCCGAGCCGAATCGGTCGACGGCCGAGAGTTCGTGGCGCGACTACGGCGAGGTGGTGGTCACCGATACCCGCGAAGAAGCCGTGGCGGTCAGCGACGACTATGCGCCCGAGCATCTCGAGGTGCATTGCGACGATCTGGACTGGTGGCTCAAGCATCTCAGTAATTACGGCTCGCTGTTCCTCGGCGAGGAAACCACCGTGGCCTACGGCGACAAGTGTTCGGGCACCAACCACATCCTGCCAACCAAGGGTGCTGCCCGCTATACCGGGGGGCTGTCGGTCAGCAAGTTCATCAAGGTGCTGACCTGGCAACGCATGACCCAGGAATCGAACCGCGATGTCGGCGCGGTCACCGCGCGTATCTCGCGCTCGGAGGGCATGGAGGGTCATGCGCGTACCGGCGACGATCGGCTGTACAAGTATTTTCCCGGCGAGGAATTCGATCTTGGTCTGTAGCCCGATAGTCAGGCTCGACGCCTGATACCCGGCCGAGGACCCGTCATGTTGATGTCGATTGCCGCGGTGGTGGCCGGCCTCGCCATACTGGTGTGGAGTGCCGACCACTTCGTCGAGGGCGCCGCGGCGATTGCCCACCGGCTCGGCGTGTCGAACCTGATAATCGGCATTACCGTGATCGGCTTCGGTACCTCGGCACCCGAGATGCTGGTTTCCATCATGGCGGCACTCGAGAAAATCCCGGACATCGCGATCGGCAACGCGCTGGGTTCGAATGTAGCCAATATCGGCCTGATCCTCGGGCTCACCGCGCTGCTGGTGCCGGTGCCGGTGTCCGCCGGGCTGATGCGTGCCGAGTACCCGATGCTGGCGGTGGCGACCCTGGCGCTGGTCGCCTGTCTTTACGATCTGCAGCTCACCTGGTTCGAGGGAGTCATCCTGCTGACGCTGCTGGTCGGCACCATGGGACTGATGATTCGCATGCACCGGGTAAGCGGCGACGACAGGCAACTCGACGAGGTCGACGAGATCGACGCGTCGATGTCGGCGCTGGCCGCCTGGTTCTGGATAATTGTCGGCTTGCTGTTGCTGGTCGGCAGTTCGCGCATGTTGGTCTGGGGCGCGTCGAACATCGCCCAGGAGCTCGGCGTCAGTGAACTGGTGATCGGCCTGACGATCGTCGCCGTCGGCACCAGCCTGCCGGAACTCGCGGCCTCGCTGGCAAGCCTGAAGAAATCCGTGCCCGACCTGGCGGTCGGTAACGTGATCGGATCGAATTTATTCAATTCGCTCGCCGTGGTCGGCATAGCGCCGATGCTGGGCGGATTCAAGGTCGACGCCCATGTGCTCACCCGCGACCTGCCGGTAATGGTGGCGATGACCGCGTTGCTGTTTTTGATGTCCTGGCTGCCGCGCGCGAAAACCGTACACCTGACCCGGGTGAAAGGCGTGGTATTGCTGCTCTCCTTCGTCGGCTATCAGGGTTATCTCTATTACGTGGCGGCCCTGGGCACGCCGAAAATTTTCGGTTGAAGCCCTGCAGGCGGCGCCCGGATCAATGTTTGGACTAACCTGTAGCAGGCATCTGGTCCTAACCCTGACCCTTGCCGGGCATCAAAATTACCGCCTTTGCGGGGTAAACGAACGACGCGGCCCCGCGTGGACGGAATTCGGGTAAACCCTGCATAATGCAGGGTTCCCAGACTGAAAACAGACACAGACTGAGTACTCCAGGAGACGACACGATGAAAATGACCACCGAAGAAGCCTTCATCAAGGTGCTGCAAATGCACGGAATCGAACATGCTTTCGGCATCATCGGTTCGGCGATGATGCCGATTTCGGACCTGTTTCCCGAAGCGGGAATCAAGTTCTGGGATTGCGCCCACGAATGCAATGCCGGCATGATCGCCGACGGTTTCACCCGCGCCAGCGGCAAGATGTCGATGGCGATCGCACAAAACGGGCCCGGCATCACCAACTTCGTCACCCCGATCATGACTGCCTACTGGAATCACACGCCGTTGCTGCTGGTGACCCCGCAGGCTGCCAACAAGACCATCGAGCAGGGCGGCTTCCAGGAAGTCAAGCAGATGGCGATGTTCGAAAACTGCGTCTGCTACCAGGAAGAAGTGCGCGACCCGACGCGTATTGCCGAGGTCCTGAACCGGGTCATCGAGAATGCCTGGCGCGGCTCGGCGCCGGCGCAAATCAACGTGCCGCGCGACTACTGGACCCAGGTGATCGACATCGAATTGCCGCGTCCCATCAAACTGGAACGCTCGCCGGGGGGTTCCGAGGCGATCGCCAGCGCGGCGGCACTGTTATCGGAGGCCCAGTTTCCGGTGATCCTGAACGGCGCCGGCGTGGTCCTCGGCGGTGCGATTGATGCCTCGCGGCAGCTGGCCGAGCGCCTCGGCGCACCGGTATGCTGCAACTACCAGCACAACGACGCATTTCCGGGTTCGCACGAGCTGGCCGCCGGTCCGCTCGGCTACAACGGCTCCAAGGCAGCGATGGAACTGATTGCCAAAGCCGACGTGGTGCTGGCACTGGGCACGCGCCTGAATCCGTTTTCGACGCTGCCGGGCTACGGCATCGACTACTGGCCGAAGCAGGCGAAGATCATCCAGGTGGATATCAACGCCAGCCGCATCGGCCTGACCAAGAAGGTCGACGTCGCAATCATCGGCGATGCCAGGCGCGCTGCCGAGCAACTGCTCGACCAACTCTCCGACTCGGCCGGCAAGTCCGGGCGCGAAGCGCGTCTCGAGCTGATCCGCGACACCAGGGAAAACTGGCAGCGCGAGCTTGCGGAAATGATTTACGAAGAAGACACCGACGAGGGCATTACCTGGAACGAGCGCGCCCGCGCCCGCGATCCCGAGCGCATGTCGCCGCGCCAGGCCTGGCAGGCGATCATGAAGGCGATGCCCGAAAACACGATGATATCTTCGGATATCGGCAACAACTGCGCGATCGGCAACGCCTATCCGAGTTTCGAGGAAGGCCGCAAGTATCTCGCGCCGGGGCTGTTCGGTCCCTGCGGTTATGGTCTGCCGTCGATCCTCGGCGCCAAGATCGCGCGCCCGGACCTGCCGGCGGTCGGCTTTGCCGGCGACGGTGCTTTCGGCATCGCGATGAACGAAATGACCGCCTGCGGGCGTAACGACTGGCCGCACATCACGATGATTATTTTCCGCAATTACCAGTGGGGCGCGGAAAAGCGCAACACCACGCTCTGGTACGACGATAATTTCGTCGGTACGGAGCTCAATGTCGGCGTCGAGTATGCGCGGGTTGCGGACGCCTGCGGGCTCAAGGGCGTCAAGGCGGAGTCCATGGACCAGTTGACCGAGGCGCTGCGGACGGCGATCGAGGAGCAGATGAATGGCAAGGCCACGACTTTTATCGAGGTGGTGCTCAACCAGGAGCTCGGCGAGCCCTTCCGTCGCGATGCGATGAAGACACCGGTCGCGGTCGCCGGCATCGATCCCAAGGACATGCGCCCGCAAAAAGGCAGCTGATCCAGGGGGTCGGTGTCGTACCAAAATCTGTCGGCACCGACCCCGTAGAGATTACGGTAAGATTTGCGCATGAGCAGTGATTACCTCACCAGCCATTTCGCTCTCGAAGGCCGCAACTTCGTGGTCACCGGCGCGAGTTCGGGCCTCGGTCGCGCGATGGCCGGGTTCCTCGCCCAGGCCGGCGCCGACGTGGTGATGGTGGCGCGCCGCGAATCGGAGCTCGCCGCCGCTGCCGAAGCCATCAATGCCGGGCGGCGCTCTGCCGAGTATGTCGGCGCGGACCTGCTGGATCGCGACAGCCTCGCCGAGCTGGCCGCTGAATGTATTTCCAAAAGCGGCGGGAGGGTCGACGGCGTCGTCAACGCGGCGGGCGTGAACCTGCGCGAACCGGTCGAGGAGATTTCCCACCGCAGCTGGGATGTGACGCTCAACCTCAACCTGTCGGTGCCGTTTTTCTTCAGCCGCGAATTCATTCCCGGCATGCGCGAACGTAATTACGGCAGGATCATCAACATCGCGTCGCTGCAATCGGAACGCGCTTTTGCCAACGGCCTGCCTTACGGCGCATCCAAGGGCGGCGTTTGCCAGTTGACCCGCGCGATGGCCGAGGCCTGGTCGCGTTTCGGCATTTGCGCCAACGCGATCGCGCCCGGATTTTTTCCCACCGAACTGACCGCGCCGGTGTTCGGGGATGCGGCGGCGCGGGAACGCGCGGCCGCGCAGACGGCGATCGGCCGCAACGGCGAGCTCGAAGATCTCGCCGGCGCGACCATTTTTTTCGCCTCGCCGGCATCGGCCTATATCACCGGGCAGACATTGTTCGTCGACGGCGGTTTTACCGCGAGGTAGGCAGATGAAAGCACTGGTTTACACGGCTAACGAGGAAATGACTTATCGCGACGAGCCCGAGCCGTCGCCGCAAGCCGGCGAAGCGCTGGTAGCGATCGAATCGGTGGGTATTTGCGGCTCCGACATGCACGCCTATCTCGGGCACGACGAACGCCGTGTGCCGCCGTTGATTCTCGGCCATGAGGCCGTCGGCACCGTGCTCGACGGCGAACTTGATGGCCGGCGCGTGGTGCTCAACCCGTTGATCACCTGCGGCGTTTGCGATGCCTGCCTCGGCGGACGCCAGAACCTCTGTGCCCAGCGCGACCTGATCGGCATGTACCGCGCCGGTGCCTTCGCCGAAAAAATCGCTATCCCTGAGCGCAACCTGATCCCGGTTCCGGACGGCATGCCGAGCGCGCACGCGGCGCTGACCGAACCCGGCGCGACCGGCCTGCACGCGATATTGCTCGCCGAGCGCGTGGTCGCGCGGCCGCTCAGCGAATCGCGCGCGCTGGTCATCGGCGCGGGCTCCGTCGGGCTGTTGACCGCGCTGCTACTGCGCGACAAGGGGGTCGAGGATATCGTCGTCGCCGACACCAACCCGCTACGCCGCGCGCTGGTCGCCGAGCACTGCGATTTCGAGCTTCTCGATCCGCGCGAGCAGGCTCCCGAAATCCAGGGCTTCGATTGCGTCTTCGACGCGGTCGGCGGCGCCGCCACGCGCAGCCAGGCGATCGCGTCCTGCAAGTCCGGCGGGGTGATCGTGCATATCGGACTGATGGACAACCAGGGCAGCATGGACGTTCGCGCAATGACGCTGCGCGAAATCACCTTTATCGGCACCTATACCTACACCCCGGTAGATTTGCGCGCCACGCTTCACAAGCTGCACGGCGGCGCGCTCGGTAGCCTCGGCTGGATCGAACAGCGGCCGCTCGCCGACGGCGCCAGGGCATTCGCCGAATTGCTGCAGGGCCAGTGCGCGGCGCCCAAGGTCGTGCTCGCAACGAAATAGGGGTATTCATTCAGGAGAGTCATCCCGCGAAAGCGGGGATCCCATGAAGACGGCTCGGTTGGAGATTCCCGCCGGACCGCGGGCGGCTTGCGCGGGAATGACGCAAACGACTGTCATCCCCGCGAAAGCGGGGATCTCGAAATGAAGAGACGGGATAAGATTCCCGCCTACGCGGGAATGACTTCCGAGGCCATCATCCCCACGCCACTCCAATGCACGGCGATATCGTTATTGTCGTTTTCGATTCAGGGTATCGATTAATTTGAGTATCCGCGCCGGGAGTTTTGGCTTAGCATTCCGGCGGTCATTCATTGAATTAAGGACCTGTTTTGTTCGATCGCCGCCCGGCGGCGCTGCTCGTCGTATCCGGCACTGCCGGTGAATCCTTCGCCCGACTGAACGCGATCGAGGGTATCGCGCGCTCGCTGCTGGTCGGCATCGTGCCTTTGCTGGCGCTGGAATCGCTAGGCTCCAAGGAATTGGTGACCCGCGCCTACCTGGTCGGGTCGTTACTGACACTCGCGATCACGCTCAACTTCGCGAGCCTCGAGCGTCTGCTGCAGCGCCGCTGGGTGGTCACGCTGGCAGTCGGACTCACGCTGGCGGCGATGACTATTCTGCTGTTCGGCGACGGCATGATCGTCTCCCTGGCAATCGGCTTGCAGCAAGCCGCGGCGTCCCTGTTCTCGGTCTGCCTGTCGCTGTACATCATGGATTACATCGGCCGCCACGAATTGATCTACACCGAGACCCGCCGCATGCTCTATACCGGTATTGTCTGGCTGATCGGACCGACGCTCGGACTGTGGATATGGGACAATGGCTTTGCCTGGTTACCGTTCGTGCTCACCGCCTGCGGCGCACTCGGCATGCTGGCCTTTTTCTGGTACTTGCGGCTGGTGCCGCGCAGCGGCATCGATCCGGCACGATCGCGGCCGCCGAATATTTTCCGCATCATTCCTCGATACTTCTCGCAGCGCCCGCTGCGCATCGCCTACTGGATTACCATGTCGCGCTCGATATTCTGGGTCTCACTTTTTGTATACGGGCCGATATACGTGATCGAGGCCATGCTTCCCACCTGGGTAGCGGGCGGTCTCCTTTCGATAGCCAGCGCCCTGTTGATGGTCAGCCCGCTGATCCGCCGGATTGCCGGTCGGTACACTACCCGCAGGGTGATCGTAGGTGCACTCTTGCTGACCGGAAGTTCTATCCTGATGCTTTACCTGATCGGCGCGCCGAAGCCGCTAGGCCTGTTGTTCTGGATGAGCGCGGCGCTCGGCGGCGTGACCCTCGACGTGCTCGGCAATATCCCTTTCATGCGCATGGTCAGGGCGCATGAACGCACCGAGATGACGATGGTGTTCTCGACCTGGCGGGAGGGTTCGCAGTTGCTGACCCCGGTGCTGGTTTCGCTGGTGCTGCTGGTCGCGCCGTTCGAGACATATTACCTACTGCTGGCCGGGTTGCTGTATGCGGCCGCTTTTACCGCGACCTGGTTGCCGCGTCGTCTCTGAACCTCGATCGCAGGCTTCGCTTTCCCGCAGCCGCGCAGGAGCCGGTTGGGAACGTCAGCCGGAAGTCCTGACCTTGATTACCGCGGCATGCCAGTCGGCGAGCAACAGATTGCGCCGGGCTTCATCCATTTTCGGTTCGAATTCCCGCTCGGCCTTCCAGTGCGCGGCGATATCTTCCAGCGAGGCGTACAGGCCGACTCGCAGGCCGGCCAGGCAGGCGGCGCCGAGCGCGGTAGTTTCGGTTTGCACCGGCCGCTCGACGACGATGCCCAGCAGGTCGGCGAGAAATCCGCACAGCCAGTCGTTTCGCACCATGCCGCCGTCGACCCTGAGGCGCGTCGGCTCGAGGCCGTCGCGACGCTTGGCCTCGAGCAGGTCGAAGGTCTGGTAGCACACCGATTCCAGGGCCGCGCGCGCGAGTTGCGCCGGGCCGGTATCGCGGGTGATGCCGAAGATCGCGCCGCGAGCGTCGGGATCCCAGTGCGGCGCGCCGAGGCCGGTGAAGGCCGGCACCAGGTATACCCGGTGATTCGACTCCAGCGACGCCGCCATGGCCTCGGTTTGCGCGGCCGATTCGATGATGCCGAGACCGTCGCGCAGCCACTGCACGGCGGCGCCGGCGACGAATATCGAACCCTCGAGCGCGTAACAGGTCTTGCCGTCGAGGCGGTAGGCGACGGTGGTCAGCAGCTTGTTGCTCGATCTGACTGCCTCGCTGCCGGTGTTCAGCACCATGAAGCAGCCGGTGCCGTAGGTGCTCTTGACCATGCCCGGCTGGAAACAGGCCTGGCCGATCAATGCCGCCTGCTGGTCGCCGGCGACACCGCTGATCGGGATGCTGGCGTCGAGCAGGCTTTCGCTGGTGGTGCCGAAATCGGCGGCGCAATCGAGCACCTCGGGCAGCATCGAGTCGGGGATCTCGAGCAACTCGAGCAATTCCGGGTCCCAGCGCTGGTCGTGAATATTGAACATCAGCGTGCGCGAGGCGTTGCTGGCGTCGGTGACATGGCGCTTGCCGCCCGTAAGACGCCAGATCAGAAAGCTGTCGATGGTGCCGAAAGCGAGTTCGCCGCGGGCCGCGCGTTCGCGCGCGCCGTCGACGTTGTCGAGTATCCAGTGGACCTTGGTCCCTGAAAAATACGGGTCGAGCAGCAGGCCGGTCTTGTCGGCCACCATGGGCTCGCGGTCCGCGGCGCGCAGCGATTCGCAGTAATCGGCGGTCCGCCGGTCCTGCCAGACGATAGCACGGTAAACCGGCTCGCCGCTGGCGCGATCCCAGACCAGCGTGGTTTCGCGTTGATTGGTAATGCCGATGGCAACCACTTCGTGGCCGTCGGCGCGCGCCTGCGCGAGCGCCTCGCGCACCACGCCGAGAGTCGTGGTCCAGATTTCCTCGGGGTCGTGCTCGACCCAGCCGTCGCGCGGAAAGTACTGGGTGAATTCGCGTTGCGCGGTAAACGCCGCGCGTCCCGCGGCATCGAACAGCATTGCCCGCGAACTGGTGGTGCCCTGATCGATACTAAGAATATATTCGCTCATCTTTCCTCCTATCTCTAAATTCGGGTCAGATCTAAATTAAAGCCTTACATATAATTTAGATCTGACCCGAATTTATTGCGCGGGGAGTTCGGCGAAGTACTCGTCGAAACGCTGCTTCGCCTCGGCGCCGAACAGCCGTTCGCAGGCTTCGAACAGGCCGGCCGACTGGCGCAATTCCTCGCGGGAATACAACAGCTCGATTTTCGAGCGTCGCCGCAGGTAGTCTTCGAGTTTAACAATCATCTCGTGCTTTGCCAGATAGTCGATTTCGCAGCGGCGAATGCCGGCGTTGTCGACCAGCGGATCGCACAGCGACGAATCGTGGGCGATCGCGTCGAGCATCGTGATTGCATCGGCGGCATAGCGTCTCCACAGGCGCTCGCTGAGCGCTTCGCCGGTATCCCCGGCGACTACCGCGTCGATACCGAGTGCGCGCGCGCGACGGAAAAATTCGGCTCGCTCCCGCTCGCCGGGTTCGCCGTACCACTTGCCCGCGGGTTCCGAAACGGCAAGCCCGAGGCCGGCCACGGCTTCGCTCACTTCGTCGCCGACATTGAGGCAATCGGTCAGCTTGCCGCCGAAAATACTGATGTGACTTTGTTTTTCGTCGATTTCGATCACGTGCTTGCGCGACAAGTGCTGGACGTCGGCCGACGAGTCGGCCGATTTCGGGATCGCCAGCGGACGCACACCGCAGCGCTCGGCGATGATGTCGGCGCGGCTGAGTGGCCGTGGCAGGTCGAGGCGGGCGTTGATGTTGGACAGCACGAAGTCGCGGTCCGCGTCGGTGACCTCGGTGACCGGGTCGTCGACCCGCGTATCGGTGGTGCCGATGCAGGTGCGGTTGGCCATCGGGATGGCGAAGAACAGGCGCTCGTCGTCGGCGAAGAATGCCAGCACGCGACGGCTTTCCGAAATTCTCGGTACGATCAGGTGAATGCCCTTCGACAGCAGGTGGCAATGGCGGGTTTCGATCCCCGCGAGCTGGTTGTGCGCGTCGACGAAGGGACCCGCTGCATTGATCAATACCTTCGCGCGGATCTCGAAGCGCCGGCCGTCGATCCGATTCTCGGCCTGGATTCGCCAGTGATTGCCGTAGCGGGTCGCGCCCAGCGAGGCGACGTAGTTGGCGGCTACGCAACCGCGGTTCATCGCGCTGCGCACGAAATTGAACACGAAGCGCGCGTCGTTGTCGTGCAGGAAGGCGTCGGAGTACTCGATGCCACCGGCACTGTCGCGGGTGTTGACCATGGGTTCGAGTTTTTTGAGCTGCCGGGCGCCGAGCCGCCGCGGGGTTCGGGTCTGGCCGCGTCCCAGCAGCCAGTAAAGCCAGGTGCTGGCGAGAATTACCAGCGGGTGAAAGCGAAACTGGCGGTTCAGGGTCATCAGGAAACGGATTTCCTTGACGGTCGACGGAAAGCTCTTCAGCAGTTCGTTGCGCGAGCGGCACAGCCCGGCGACCAGACCGAACTCGTAGCCTTCCATATACTTGATCCCGCCCCAGACCAGATTGGAAGACTGCTGGCTGGTGAAACCGGCGAAATCGCGCGCATCGATCAATGCGACCCTGACGTCGCGCGCGGCGAGCGCCGCCGCGGAAACCGCGCCGTTGATGCCGCCGCCGACGATCAGGACATCGAAGTCTTCGCTTTCGAGACGCTTCAGGTTGGTGTCGCGTAATTCCATCTTCGACCGTTACGAGTGCGCGGTAGAGTCATGCCTGTTGCGCTCAGACTTTGCGGAACACGAAGACGAACCATCCGACCGCCAGGGCCAGCGCGCCCCAAAGCGGCGTGCCGTAAAAGCCGAGCCACGCCAGTGCGATGAAGCCGGAGCCAAGCCAGGAGATGAACAGTCGGTCGCCGCGGGTGGTGTCGATGCCGAATACGCCGTGCCGTGGATTCCCCCCCGGATCGAGACGTTCCCACAGGCCCATGGCGATGATCGACGATACCAGAACGATAAAGAATACCGTCGTCGGCCAGGTCCACGCCATCCACGAAAGGCCCATAACCGTCTCCCGTCAAACCCGCCCGAGGGCAAAGCCCTTGGCGATGTAGTTGCGCACAAAGTAGATCACGATTGCGCCCGGGATAATCGTCAGCGACCCGGCCGCGGCGAGCAGGCCGAGTTCGTAGCCGGAGCTGCTCGCGGTGCGGGTCATCGTCGCCGCGATCGGCTTGGCCTCGACCGAGGTCAGGGTTTTTGCCAGCAGCAGTTCCACCCACGAGTACATGAAGCAGAAAAAAGCGGCTACACCGATACCGGCCGCGATCGTCGGAATGAAGATGCGGATGAAGAAGCGCCAGAACGGGTAGCCGTCGAGGTAAGCGGTTTCGTCGAGTTCCTTGGGGACGCCGGACATGAAGCCCTCGAGTATCCATACCGCGAGCGGAATATTGAACAGGCAATGCGCGAGCGCCACGGCGATATGCGTATCGAATAGCCCGATCGCCGAGTAAAGCTGGAAAAACGGCAGCGCGAACACGGCTGGCGGCGCCATGCGATTAGTCAACAGCCAGAAGAAAAGGTGCTTGTCGCCGAGGAATCGATAGCGCGAGAACGCGTAGGCCGCAGGCAGCGCCACCGACACCGAGATCACGGTATTGATGACTACGTAGATGATCGAATTGATGTAACCGTTGTACCAGGTCGGGTCGGTAAAAATGACCGTGTAGTTTTCCAGCGTGAAATCCTGCGGGAAGAACGAAAAGCCGCCGAGGATTTCATTGGTGGTCTTGAACGACATCGCCAGCAATCCATAGATCGGCAGCATCAGGAAGACTATGTACAGGCTCGGCACGAGCCATTTTCTCGGGTGAGTCATGTTATTGTTCCTCCCCGCGCATCATCAGGGTATAGAAAGCCCAGCAGATCAGCAGCACGACCAGGAAGTAGATCAGCGACATCGCCGCCGCCGGGCCGAGATCGAACTGGCCGAGCGCGATCTTCACCAGGTCTATCGACAGGAAGGTCGTGGTGTTGCCCGGACCGCCGCCGGTGAGCACGAAAGGCTCGGTGTAAATCATGAAACTGTCCATGAAGCGCAGCAGGATCGCGATCGTCAGCACGCGCTTCATCTTCGGCAGCTGGATGTAGCGAAACACGGCCCAGCGGCTGGCGCCGTCGATATGCGCGGCCTGGTAGTAGGCGTCCGGGATCGAACTCAGACCCGCGTAACACAGCAGTACGATCAGCGAGGTCCAGTGCCAGACGTCCATCACCACGGTCGTCATCCAGGCCGATACCGGCTGGCGCGTAAAATTGTAGTCGAAGCCCATCGAGTTGAGCATGTGACCGAGCAGGCCGATATCGGGCAGCGCGAAAATATTCCACATCGCGCCGACTACGTTCCATGGAATTAGCAGGGGCAGCGCCATCAGCACCAGGCAAACCGAAACCCAGGGTCCCTTGCGCGGCATCGACAGCGCGACCGCGATGCCCAGCGGTAACTCTATCGCGAGGATCATGCCGGTGAACAGTAACTGGCGGCCGAGCGCGGCATGGAAGCGATCCGAGCGCAGCACCTGCTCGAACCAGGTGGTGCCTTCCCAGAAGAATACGTTGTCGCCGAAGGTTTCCTGGAAGGCGTAGTTGACCACGGTCATCAGCGGGATGAAGGCGTTGAAGGCGACCAGCGCCAGTACCGGCACGACGAACCACCAGGCTTTCGGATTGCTGGTCTTGTTCACGATGCCTGCCCCCCGACGACCCAGTCGTCATGATAAATCCGGGTGTATTCCGGATCGAAAGCGATTTGCGGATTTTCTGACGGCACCCGCTCGTCCTCGCCGACCACCATCTTGATCGTATCCGATCCATGCAGCGCGGTCACCACCTGGTAACGCCCCAGGTCCTCGACTTTTTCGATCTGTACCGGAATACCCCGGTCGGCAAAATGCACGAATTCCGGGCGCACGCCGATTTCGAGTTTGCCGCCGAGATCCCCGCTCGCCGGGTGACGGGTGTCGACCGGCAGGCCGTGAAACACGGGCCGGCCATGGTCGAGTTCGCAGGGCAGTACGTTCATCCCGGGCGAACCGATAAAATAGCCGACGAAGGTGTGATTCGGCTGGCTGAACAGTTCGACCGGCGTGCCGACCTGGACCACGGCGCCGTCGTACATGACCACCACCCGGTCGGCGAAAGTCAAAGCCTCGACCTGGTCGTGGGTGACGTAAATCATCGTCACGCCGATCTGCTGATGCAATTCCTTGAGCTTGGAGCGCAATTGCCACTTGAGGTGCGGATCGATGACCGTCAACGGCTCGTCGAACAGGATCGCGTTGACGTCCTCGCGCACCAGCCCCCGGCCGAGCGAAATCTTCTGTTTGCCGTCGGCGGTCAGCCCCGCGGCGCGTTGCCGCAACCGGTCGGTGAGATCGAGCATCGCGGCGATCTCCTCGACTCTGGCCCTCACCCGGTCCTCGGCAATGCCGCGGTTGCGCAATGGAAACGCGAGGTTGTCGTAAACCGTCATCGTGTCGTAGACCACCGGGAACTGGAAAACCTGCGCGATCTGGCGCTGCACAGTCGGCAGTCGGGTGACCTCCACGTCGTCGAACAGGATCGTACCCTCGGACGGCGTCAGCAGTCCCGAGATCGTGTTCAGCAGCGTGGTCTTGCCGCAGCCCGACGGGCCGAGCAGTGCGTAGGCACCGCCGTCTTCCCAGACCTGGTCGACTTCCTTGAGCGCGTACACCGGCGGCTGCCCGGGCGGGGGCGGGTAGGCATGTCTGACTTGTTTGAATTCGATTCTGGCCATCTTCGATACCCGTTCAGGTGGCGATCAACTTTTCGGCGGCGTCGAAATAGAAGCAGCGCGCCGGATCGAAGTGAAAGTTCGCCCGCTGGCCGTATTCGTAGCTGTGAATTCCGCGCGCCTCGCTGACCCAGTTGTTGCCGGCGACATTGACCCGCACGATGCTCTCGGAACCGGAGATTTCCGCGATCTGTACCTCGCCCTCGACTTCGACGCCGTCGCCGGCGGGTTGCAGGTGGTGGGGCCTCAGCGCGATGCGGTATTCGCCGTCGGCCAGGTCGCGCACGCCGGCAGGCAATTCCCAGCTCACGGCCTCGCTGAGGAAGGCCCTGGTGCCGCGCTTGCTTATCGACGCGGTGTTGACCGGCGGGTCCGAAAAAACCTCGGCGCTCTCCAGCGTCTCGGGATGACGGTATATTTTCGAGGTGGGGCCGAACTGCACCACGCGGCCCTCCTTCAGGGTGGCGGTATGCCCGCCCAGCATCAGCGCTTCGAGCGGTTCGCTGGTCGCGTAGACCACGGTCGCGCCGGTGTCGGCGAACAGCTTCGGCAGTTCGTCGCGCAATTCCTCGCGCAACTTGTAATCGAGATTGGCCAGCGGCTCGTCGAGCAGCACCAGCTCGGCGCCCTTGACCAGCGCGCGCGCCAGCGCGGTTCTTTGTTGCTGCCCGCCGGACAATTCGCTGGGTACTCGGTTGAGCATCGGCGTGAGTTGCAACAGGTCGGCGAAGCGTCTGACCTGGCGGTCGATCTCGGCCTTCGACAGACCCGCTACCCTTAGCGGCGAGGCAATATTGTCGTAGATGCTGAAGCTCGGATAATTGATGAAAGCCTGGTAAACCATTGCCACGCTGCGCTTTTGAACCGCCACCCCGGTCACATTTTCTCCTCCGGCCCAGATTTCCCCGGCGGTTGGTTTTTCCAGCCCCGCCATTAGCCGCATCAGCGTGGTTTTCCCGGAGAGGGTGGTGCCGAGCAGGATATTGAACTGGCCCGGCTCGAGCGCGAGGGTGGTTTCGTAGATATACCTCTCCGCGCCTACCCTGAGCGAAACCCCGCGTAGCTCGATAGCCATTTAACTCTTCCCCGCAGTCGATTTTCGGCCATCGTCGTGAGCGACGATCACCAGTTCGACATCGTTGTCGCGACAATAGCGGGCGGCGTCGGCGGGCAGTCCCTCGTCGGTGACCAGCGTGTCCACCTCCGACAGGTTACCGATGCGAATCGGCGCGCGGCGTTCGAATTTCATCGAGTCCGTGACCAGGATGATCGCGCGCGCATTTTGCATGATCGCCTGGGTGACGCGTACCTCGCGCAGATCGAAATCGAAAAAATCGCCGTCCTCGTCGATCGCCGAACAGCCGATCACGGCGTAGTCGAGCTTGAACTTGGAGACGAATTCCTCGGCGCCGGCACCGACGATACCGCCGTCGGAACGGCGGATCGAGCCACTGGCGATCATCACCTCGAGACCGCGGGCCGGCCACAGCATCGCGGCAACATTGATGTTGTTGGTGATCACCAGCAGACCGCTGCGGTTGGAGAGATATTCAGCGACACGCTCGGTAGTGGTACCGATGTTGATGAACAGCGACGAATTATCGGGAACCAGCTCGGCAGCGCGGCGAGCGATATCGATTTTTTCCTCGGCCATGAGGATTTTGCGCGCACCGTAGCCGAGGTTTTCGACATTATCCTTGACGATCGCGCCGCCGTGCACCCGTTGCACCAGTTTCAGATCGTAGAGTTGATTCAGGTCGCGGCGAATGGTTTGCGGCGTGACCTGCAGGTGCTCGGACAAATGATCGACCTGGACCGACCCGTGTTCGCGGATATAGTTCATGATCAGGTGCTGACGGCTGCTGATTTCGACGTTCATCGTTGCAAATATTCGCCCGCGCCCGATGTAAGACGTCTTCCGGGGCTACACGTGGAGCCCCCCGGAAGACGCCGGTTGTTACCGGGCCGCTGTCAAACGACTATTGCTTCCAGCGCTTGATCAGCTCGTCGTAATTGACGGTTTGACCTTTCGGCTTTTCGTTGGCGAGCTTGGCCTTGGGCGAACCCGGCTGGTTCAACCAGTAAGAGGGATCCTTTTCCGGGTTGAGACGCGGTCCGCAACCCCCGTAGGTGCCCGCCTTTTCGTCGGCCGCCTGCATCCGCGACATGACCAGGTCCATTTCCGCGGCGAGTCGGTCCATGGCCTGTTGCGGAGTGAAAGCGCCCGAGTTGACGTCGCCGATCTGCTGCCACCAGATCTGCGCCAGCTTCGGATAGTCGGGCACGTTGATCCCGGTCG
>Ga0210101_1000264_pt1 | contig 18914 bp, 14 predicted proteins | sample Muzzi_PWC_D1_FD_185534 | JGI IMG/M metagenome (GOLD analysis project Ga0210101, IMG submission 185534) | Wetland microbial communities from San Francisco Bay, California, USA, that impact long-term carbon sequestration - Muzzi_PWC_D1 (SPAdes) | ecosystem: Environmental > Aquatic > Marine >... | reverse complement strand
CCGCGTTGTGCAGTGCCTTCAGGCCGGGATGTTTCTTCTGAATCGCCTGCATATATTCCTGCAGTATGTCGCTCGCGATATCTTCCATGCGGCGCAACTGCTTCTTCGCGCCTTTCAGTTCCTTGTAGCCGGGGGTCGCGGTCAGGTCATGCACGATGTGCAGCACGGTCATCGGTGCCTGCAGGGTCTCGGCAAGTTCGGCCGCCTGCAGGAGCGCAGCTTCAGAGCCGGGGGAAAAATCGATAGGGACCAGGATCGGTTGTTTGCCAGCCTTCGGTGTCATTCTTGTTTCCTTGCTGTGTGTGGGAACAGCAGGGTGAAAGACCCTGCCGGCTCCGGTTTCGGTTGTGCTGGCAGGATAGTCCTGCCACTCCCCTGCACGCGGTCACGGTATATGGTTGTCTCCCGGTCATGCATACTCAACCACTGCTCTTGAGGCGGTTGTGGAAGTGGTTCAGCAGTTTCTTGCGCAGCTTCGACTGCTGGTGCTTGGCTGCGGCTGCCATGCGCTTGCGTGCCAGCTCGATAAAGGTCTCCTGCGCATCAAGCGGCTGCTTTCCGGGCAGGTCCTGGCGCTCGATATAGCTGCCGTCTGACTGCATTTCCCAGACATTCCTGTTACTGGAGAGCTGCACATCCAGGATGAGACGCAATTCCTGCTTCAGTCTGGCGTCCTCGACCGGGGTGACGACCTCGACGCGGCTATCCAGGTTGCGTGTCATCAGGTCGGCGGAGCCGATGTAATACTCCTCGCTGCCACCGTTCCTGAAGTAGTAGATGCGGGCGTGCTCCAGGAACCGCCCGATGACACCGATTACCTGCACGGTTTCCGTCAGTCCCGGGATCCCGGGACGCAGCCGGCAGGTGTCACGCACGATCAGGTCCACCTTGACGCCGGCCTGTCCGGCACGGTAAAGCGCCTTGGTGATGTCGATATCCTCGAGTGCATTCATCTTCAGCTGGATGAGTCCGGGGGACTCCGCGGTATGATTCCTGATTTCGCGGTCGATTTTATCGAGCAGGGCCTTCTTCAGGGTATACGGTGAAGTCAGGATCTTGCGGTAGCGCGGCGGCGGCGAGTAGCCGGTGAGGTAGTTGAACAGTTCGGTCAGGTCCTGGGCGATGGCCTCGTCATTGGTCAGCATGCCCAGGTCGCAGTAAAGGTGCGCGGTACCCGCATGATAGTTGCCGGTGCCGATATGGACATAACGCTGCAGCCCCTTGTAGTCCTTGCGCACCACCAGGAGAACCTTGCTGTGGGTCTTGAGGCCGACCACGCCGTAGGTGACGTGAATGCCGGCACGCTCCAGACGCCGTGCCCAACCGATGTTCGCCGCCTCGTCGAAGCGCGCTTTCAATTCAACCAGTACCGCCACCTGCTTGCCGTTGCGTGCCGCCTGCACCAGCGACTGGATGATATTGCCTTCCTCCGAGGTGCGGTACAGGGTCATCTTGATGGCGAGCACCTTCGGGTCTTCGCTGGCGGTTCGCAGGAAGCGCTCCACGCTGGTGCTGAAGGACTCGTAGGGATGCTGCAGCAGCAGGGCGCCGCGCTCGCGAATGATGTGGAAAATATTGCGCGGATCATGCGCCAGGCGGGTATGGTCAATCGGCTTGTGCGGCTTGTCATGCAGTTCGGGGATATCCAGGCTGGCGATCTCGAACAGGTCGCGCATGCCCATCAGGGCCTCCACCTGGAACACATCGGCCGCCTCGTCAAGGCCGAGCTCCGCCGCCAGCATGCCGCGATGCACGGGGGTCATGTCCTTCGCCACCTGCAGCCGCACAATCGGTGCAAAGTGCCGGTCTCGCAGCTCGGACTCGATCATGGCCAGCAGGTCGTCCGCCTCTTCCTCCTCGACCTCGACAATGGCATTGCGGGTCACCCTGAACAGTTCGCTGGAATGTATGACCATCCCGGGAAACAGGGTGTCAAGGTTGTTGGTGATGACATCATTGAGGGTTACGAAGGTGTTTTCATTGCCGACACGGATAAAGCGCGGTGCGATATCCCGTGAAACAGGGACTTTTACGCGGGCCAGATGGCGTGCCATCCCGCCGGGATGGCTCAGCGATACCAGCAGGTTGATCGCCAGGTTGGAAATGAACGGGAACGGGTGTCCCGGGTCCATGGCCAGCGGTGTCAGCAGCGGGAAGATATTGGTGATGTAATTGTCACGCAGCGTTGCCTGTTCCGCGGGCTTCAGGTCGGTATAGTTGGTCAGGCGGATTCCCTGTGCTTCCAGCAAGCCGAGCAGCTCGCGGAAAATCTGGTTCATCTCGCGATGCAGGGTACGCACCACCGTCTGGCTTTCACGCACCTGCTCCAGCGGTGTCCTGCCGTCCACGGTTGTCGTCCGGATGCCCGCCGCGATCTGCTGCTTCAGGCCGCCAATGCGCTTCATGAAGAATTCATCGAGGTTGTTACTGACGATGGCCAGGAACTTGACCCGCTCCAGCAGGGGGGTGCGTGCATCCGCGGCCATATGCAGCACGCGGCGGTTGAATTCCAGCCAGGTCAGTTCGCGATTGAGGTACAGCTCGGGGGCGTCCAGATTGATCTCGGGAGCCTTGCGCGCCGGCCGGCTGGCGGCTTTCCGCTTTGCTGGGCGTGTGCCGGTGGCTGATTTTGTCGCCGTAGTTTTACGCGGCGACCGGGTTGCGGTCGCTGCGCGGGTTCTCTGCGGCCCTTCCTGCTGCTTGTCCATTGTTGTGAAATGACTCCTTTAAGTATACCTTTCAAGTATATCAGTTCAGTCATACTGTTAGGATAGTATTAGGGTAATATTAGGGTAACATGTGCCGCCCCGGTATGCTGCCGGGCGGGCCAGGGCGTACGCAGGCGTTTCCGGTGTGCGGGATTTCTTCTGGCGGGCACAAGCGAGGGCCGTTGTGAGTTCAATCGGGGCTGGGGGTGATGGAGAGTATTCTCAACGAATTGATGCAGCAATGGGCTCTGGTCAAGGCATTCTTTGCTTTCGATTCCGCGCGGCTGGCGGATACCGATATAATCGTGCGCCTGTGTTTGCAGGGGCTGTTGCTGTGCAGTTCGGCTTTTTTCTCGGGGTCTGAAACCGCACTTTTCTCGCTTTCCAGGCTTGACCTGCAGAAGTTGCGCCGTGAGCGGCATCGCCACTCGGAAACCCTGCACGCATTGCTGGACCAGCCCCGGCGCCTGATCATCTCCATCCTGTGCGGCAACGAACTGGTCAATATCGCCTCGGCTGCGAACATGACGGGCATCCTGGTGTCGCTCTACGATGTGGAACGCGCCGGACTGATCAGCGTACTGGTGATGGTTCCCCTGCTGCTGCTGTTCGGTGAGGTGACGCCGAAGACCATCTCGGTCTCGGACCCGGTGCGGATCAGTACCGGTGTTGTCGCAACGCCCATGAGTCTGTGGGTCAGGGCCGTGGCCCCGCTGGTGTGGGTGATTCGCAGCGTGGCGGACCGTATAACCACGCTGATCGTCGGCGAGGAAAAAGCGGCCGAGAACATCCTGCAGCTGGACGAATTCCGCACCCTTGTCGAAGAGGTCGCCAGGGAAGGGGAGCTCAATGCGACCGAGCGCGCGCTGATCTACAACCTCCTGGAGGCGGGCGATACCGAGGTTGTTGAAATCATGACGCCGCGTACCCGCACGGCGTTTCTCAATGCCGATATGTCGGTGCCGGAGATGCTGGAGAGGTTCCGGACATTCAGGCATCCGAGGGTGCCGGTATTTCGCATGCACCGTGACAATCTGGTCGGCTTCGTCCATGCCGAGGATGTGCTGCGCCACATCATCGACGGCACCGATCTGGCGGCGCTCGTTCCCGAGGACATCATGCATCCCCCGGTCGTGGTTCCGCTGACCAAGAAGGTCGACGAGATGTTCGACTTCTTCCAGGCAAAGAACGCCCGTGCAGCTGCCGTTCTGAACGAGTTCGGCGGCGTCGAGGGCTTTGTCACCATGAAGGATGTGCTGACCTTCATTTTCGGCCAGATATCAGGGGAAGTGCAGGGCCAGGAGCATTACCAGGAGCGTGACGAGAATTATTACGAAGTGCCGGGCGACATGCGGCTGAATGACTTCAATAACCTCACGAATTTCGGTATCGAGGACCCGCGCATGACCACGATCGGCGGGGTGGCGTTCCGTCACCTGGACCGCCTGCCCAGGGCGGGCGACCAGGTCACCGTCGAGGGCATCACCATCACGATCCTGGAGATGGACGAGCACCGAATCGACCGGGTGCGTGTCAGCCGCGGCGAGGGGGCGGAGGAAGCGGCCACCATCGACCAGCTGGTGACGGATGGATCCCGTGAGGCGGCGACTGCGGACACCGCCTCTACCGCGCCCGATGCTGACGAAAATGCCGCCACCGCCGGCGGCCAAGACCTCCTGTCTGCCGCTGGTCTGCCGCTAGACACACCGGATGGAGGGGCTGGCCGGAAGCTGCCGGTGGCAAACGGAACCCGCACCGAACCGGCAAATGCCGCAAGTGAACCGGGGCGTGATGACAGCCGCTCGGACTGCAAGAACTCGGCGCTTCGCTGAGCGAGGACACGGTTATGGAATACGTCATTATCCTGCTGGTCATGGTGGTGCTGCTGCTTCTGAAGGGGTTCTTCTCGGGCTCGGAAATCGCACTGGTGAACTCGGACAAGCTCAAGCTGCATCACAAGGCCAACCAGGGCAACCGGGGTGCCAAGATGGTGCTCAAGCTGTTCCAGACGCCGGACGTGCTGCTCGGCACCACCCTGGTGGGGACCAATATATCAACGGTTGTTCTGGTGACGCTGGGCACCATGCTGATGATCCGCTACTTCGGCGAGATAGGAGATCTGTATGCGGTGCTCCTGTTTACCCCGTTGTTTCTTGTTCTGGGTGAAATCGTACCCAAGAGCGTCTACCAGCAAAAGTCCGACGAGATAGCGCCCATCATCGTCTATCCGCTGCGGTTCTTCTCCACGCTGTTTTATCCCGTCGTATTCGTGTTCTCGCGTGTTGCCCGGTTCGTGGCGCGGCTGGTCGGCGGAGGCAAGACCGAGCAGAATGTTTTCATTACCCGGGAACAGATGCGCATGGTCGTGGAGATGGCTGATCGTGGTGCCAATGTGGATGTCTTCGACAAGGTGCGCATCAAGCGCGTAATCCGTTTCGCGGAGACCTCGGTCGGCGAGGCCATGATTCCCGTGGCTGAAATGACGGCGCTCAACCGCAACCGCGATACCCGCAGCGCCATTACCCTGGTGCGCAGGCGCGGCTACAATCGCCTGCCGGTATACAGCAGGAATATCAGCAACATTGTCGGCATCATCACCCTGACGACCTGGGATCTCATGGATACGGAGCTGTCCGCTCGCCCGCTGGAGGAACTGATCGAGCCGGCCTACTATGTCTCCCCGTACCAGAGCATCGACCAGTTGCTGCCGGTCCTGCGCAACCGCGAGGACCACATGGCCATCGTCGTTGACGAGTTCGGCTCAGCCGTTGGCATGATCACCATGGAAGACATCCTGGAAGAAGTGGTCGGCGAGATTGATGTCGGTTACGACTTCGAGGAATATCTGCCGCGACGCAAGCGCGGGTTCGAGATGCTGGGAGAGGAAAGCTACCTGATGGACGCGCGCCTGCCCATCTCCGAAGTCAACGAGGTGCTTGGTGCGAGCCTGCCGATCGGAGAGGCGCATACCATCGGCGGGTTGATGATGGCGCGCCTGCGGCATATTCCGCGGGAGGGCGAGTCGCTCGCCGAAGCCGGTTTCCGCTTCACCGTGGCCGAGGCGTCCGATCGGGCGGTCATCAAGCTGCAGGTCGAGCCGGACTGACAGCGGTGGGCTTACATCGCCTTGCCAGGGGAAAAGTTGCCGGTATTTGACAGGCTGGACGGCGGCAGGATTTCGCTCCTGGGGAACTTCGCCAGGGTGACAATCCGCGGAGCCCCTTCCCCGATCGCGACTTCCGTCAGCTTGATATGGTTGCACGGCTGCCTGGTGTCAGCCCCGACCAGAATGCCCATCTTGTTCAGCCGCAGGGAAAATTTCCTGAGCCGGACGAAATCTTCCGGGTTTTTGAAGACGTTGATCACCTGTTCCATGGCGGCCTGCGGGGTCGCCAGCGGGGTCTTCGAGAGCTCCGCCTCCAGTTGATCCAGTTGCCGGCAGGTGTCTGCATGCTTCGCGGCCACCACCGGGTCGGCTGATTTCCGCAGTGTCATCTGCTGACGACGTTGCCTGGACTTGAGTATCTGCAGTTCGGAATTGAGCTGGAAGTTCGTCAGCCGCATCCGGGTGATGCGTTCCAGGGCATTGGTCACGAGGCCGTCAAACAGGCACTGCTTCAGCCCCTGCCGGGTTTCCGGTTCCCGCGGGGCCGGTGAATAGATTCGATGGTCTGAAAAATTGACAGCGATCTGGCGGACATCCTTTCTCAGGATGTCTCCCGAGAGTTTCATACCCAGCACGGTCTTCTCGGACATCTGCATGCACAGCAGTGCGCAGCACTCAGTGGCATCATTGTCGCCATAACCTTCCATGAAATCCTTGATTTCGGAGCTGTGGCTGAAGATCGTCCGCATATCCGATACATTGGCAAAATAGGCATTGACATAGGGGTCGGTGACGAAAGTATGGCGATTGACCTCGATCCCTCCCGGTATCTGCTCCACCAGTTCGTCGGCGAATGCCAGCGACGAGCGAATGACATCCTGAAGCTTGCTGCGGTAGCCGGATACCAGCCTGATTCTGCCATCCGTGCCGTCTACCACGCGTTCCACGGTGCCGAGGACGTCCGTGACGCCCGCGTTCGCCTTGCGTTGCTGCTTGCGGTGTGCGTTCGCACGCCATTCGGAAAATCTGGTGCTCAGGAAATCCTTCAAACTTCTTCCCCTTTGGCCGGTATTGCCGATTGCATGTTTTTTCCGGGTGCCTGCCTGTTCGCTTGCCCCCCGGATTCCGGCTGTTCTTGATATTCAGGCGGCAGGATCCTGTCTGCTTCAACGATAAATTATAGTGCGAACCCGGTTTTACCGCCACGGGGTATTCGTGGTTCCGAATCCCGGGGGCGATGTGCGATAATCCGGACCCCGAAGAGAGCCCGGTTGCGGACACAAATTCAATATGAAAAATAAACAGCATCGCAAGAACAAGACCATGGCGGAGCTCGCCGACAGGCATGTGCTTTATGAAAAATCGGTTCAGGATGTTGATCAGGAATACTGGTTTGTAAACAAGACGTTTCGCAAATTGCGGGGCAGGCGGCCACACCATGCGCGGGAAGACTTCTGCGGGACGGCCAGCATGTGCTGCGAATGGGTCCGGCGCCGCAAGAAGAATACGGCCGTCGGGGTCGATCTCGACCCGGAAGTCCTGGCGTGGGCCAGGGAGCATAACCTTGCACGTCTCAAGCCCGAGGCCCGCGAGCGCGTTACGCTGGTCGAGGCGGACGTATTCGAGGTGCAGACGCCACAGGCCTTCGACGTGATCCTGGCCATGAATTTCAGCTACCAGCTGTTCATGACCCGGGAAAAGCTGGGTGGCTATTTCCGCAAGGTGCGCGAGGCGCTTGTCGATGACGGCATCCTGTTCCTCGATGCCTTCGGCGGTTACGATACCTATCGCGAAATCAGGGAAAAACGCAAGTACAAGGGTTTCAAATATATCTGGGAGCATGCCAGCTACAATCCCATCGACGGCCGGATGGTGTGCCACATACATTTCGCCTTTCCCGATGGCTCCCGACTGAAGCGTGCCTTCAGCTATGAATGGCGCATGTGGACCTTGCCGGAGCTGCGCGAACTGCTTGTCGATGCCGGATATTCCCGGGTCACGGTTTACTGGGAAGAGACCGATCCGGAAACCGGTGAGGGCGCCGGTGTCTATTCACCCGCAACGGTTGGTGATGCGGACCCCGGCTGGGTCTGCTTTCTGATCGCGGAAAGGTAGCCGCTTCCGGTTTCTGTGCCCAGACCACCATGGCGAAGATAACGGTTCTGAAAGATGGGGAGGATGACCGCTCCCCGTTCCTGCGCGGCATCCTGGTACAGTCCCTGGTGAATGCCGGCCTGTCCTTCGCCGATGCCTACGAACTGGCGCGCAGCGTCAGGAATGAACTGCAGGATGTGCAGGAAATCACCAGCGGCCGCCTGCGTGCGCTGGTGGCCGACCTGCTGGAGGACGGCCACGGAAAGGAATTGCGCAATGCGTATGAAGCCAGGCCGCGCCAGGGGCGGGGCATCATCGTACACACCCCGACGCGCAGCGCACCGTTTTCCGCCGGTATCCTGTCGCACTCCCTGGAGGCCTGCGGCATTGCACCGGATGTCGCGTTGCAGGGCGCGCGCAAGGTGAATACGCGGCTCAAGCAGACCGGCCACCGGGAAATCGACCACAAGGCGCTGCGCCGCGTGATCTACCGCTGCCTGAACGAGCATTGCTCACCCGGGATGGCGGAGCGCTACCTGTCATGGCGTCGTTTCGAGAACAGCGGTGACGCACTGATCGTGCTGCTGGGCGGTACCACCGGCAGTGGCAAGAGTACCGTGTCCTCGGAACTGGCGTACCGCATGAATATTTCCCGCAGCCAGTCCACCGACATGATGCGGGAAATTATTCGCGCCTACCTGTCACCGCAAGTGGTGCCAACCCTGGGGTATTCCAGCTTCGAGGCCTGGCGCGGCCTGCCGGGATCGATCGAGGGTCAGACCCTGGAGATCGAGAATCTCGTGATTGCCGGATTCCAGTCCCAGTTTGCCGCGATGAAACTGGCGCTGGAGGCAACCATTAACCGGGCAATCAGGGAGCGCCATCACCTCATCGTCGAGGGTGTGCATGTGGTGCCCACGGAATTGAGTCTTGACATCAGGAATGGCCATGCAATCGTGGTCCCCATGAAGCTTGCAACCATGAAGAAGTCACTGCTGCGCAAGCAGTTGAGGCGGCGCGATCGCGAAAGCGGCAGCGCTTCCGGGTCGCGTTGCCTGGAGAAACTCGACGACATATGGGAACTGCAGTCCTGGTTGCTGAGCCAGGCCGACAAGGCCGGGATACCGATCATCCAGAACTGGTACATTGAGGATACGGTGAGCGAGGCCCTGGAGCATGTGACCCAGGTGATCATGCAACGCTATCCGCCGCACGTTCCCGGCAATGACGACAGTGTGTGGCACTGACAGCGCGCGGCCGGGCATCGGGATGACGGACTCCACGGCGAATAAACGGGAGTCATGCAGCCGGTACCGGGCGTAAATCTCCTGCCAGGTACGATACCTGGACGGGCAGGGGAAGCGCAGCCAGCACTGCGCCAGATCCGGCTTTCCACGGTTCCCGGTCGAACCGTCAGGGGCCGCGTGGCTGCCGGCAAGGGCTGCCTCACCTTCAAGGGCGGCACGCTGCCGGCACGGGTGGGGGCAAGCAAGCGGTCGCCGCGGGCCCGCGTTGTGACAACACGAGCCTGATCGCCAGGCCATTTTATTACGGGAGCGGCTGACAGTCCCGCCGCGGTTGTCGCCGGTTGGTTCAGGATATTCCTACAAATAACATATAGATATTCTAATTACCTCGCCTTGTGAGTTATGTTAGGTTGGTGTCTGTGGCTGGTGCGTGTTGGTCTGGGCGCCCGCCGGGTGCCGGGCCACTCAAGCGTGTCCGGGAGCGGATTGTTGAGATTTAATTCCTGTTTTTGCTAGAATTATGCTGTATCGGGGGCCGGTTGTTACCGGCTGATAACAAAAACAACAGAGACATCAGGAGCAGGTGGCAGACAATTCTGTCATGCCTGACGAAATTAATAATGACACGACAGATACCGTTGCAGGGCGTCGAGCAGATACCTGTGCCAGATATAGACAATCTGGTCTTCTTCAGGCGGGCATCCGATGAGCACGATACCGGTAGAATCGGCACGCGCCATTCGCTTGACGACGCGACTGTCCTGCCGCTGGATGCGGCCTCGCAAACCGTCAGGGTTTACACCCTGGGTCGATTCTCCCTGCTGCTGTACGGGCAACCTGCAGTGTTCGGCCGCAAGACACCACATCGTCCCCTTGAATTGCTGAAGGCCATTATTGCCCATGGCGGGCGTGACATCAGTCTCTCCATGCTGACAGCGGCCCTGTGGCCGGACAGCGATGGTGATGATGCCAAGCGGGCCTTTGATACGACGCTGTTCCGTCTTCGCAAGGTCCTCGGGGATGACCGTGTTATCACCTTGCGGGAAGGCAAGGTGTCGCTCGATTCCCGCTACTGCTGGACAGACGTCTGGGCTTTCGAGCGTCTGCTGGGCCGACTGAATCGTATTCGCGTTATGGATGCAGCCGGCAGGGATTCGCTGGTGCTGGAGCACCTGACTGTGCAACTGCTGGCACTCTATCAGGATCATTTCCTTGCGCGCGAGGAAATGACGTCATGGTCTGTTTCATTGCGCGAGCGGTTGCGCAGCAAGTATATTCACAATCTGCTGGAGACCGGCCGTTACTGGGAAACCCACGGCTTCTGGGAGAAGGCCATGGTGTGCTACCAGACAGGCCTTGACGTCGATGACCTGATCGAGGCTTTCTACCAGCGCCTGATGGCATGCTATCTGGAAATGCAGCGTTACTCGGAGGGCATGGCGACCTATCGGCGCTGCTGCCGGGTACTCTCCGTTACGCTGGGTCTGCAGCCTGAAGCGCAAACCGAATCCCTCTACAACGCGCTGCGGCTTTCGCGCGCAAGAAAACAGCCCGCCTGAATACCTCCAGGGAGGTTGCCCGCGCAATCCTCCCGCCCCTGCCAGACCCCGCCCGCAATCACCAGCGCATTTCTATTCAGGCAGCTTTTTCTGCATTCCCCGGCGCTTCCCGTGACTGCCGGCAGGGTTTGTGCGCGTGCCTTCCGGCCGTCTCCCCGCATCGTACTGAATGTTTGATTGGTAAGTAATCTGTAAGTCTGTTCAGGCTATGGTCGCCTTGAGAATAACCATTCAGATTGACAGCAACCATTATCGGGGGGATGTATGGATAGTTACATTGTCAGAATATACAGAAGAATCCACGGTGACTCGGACGAGCTTGCCGGCCTGGTCGAAACAGTCGGTACCAGCGAACGCTTGCCATTCAGGAATTTCCCGGAACTGACATCTGTGTTGCGCCACATGCTCGGGCACGACAGCGATGATGCGGTTGTCAAACTGCAGCAAACCGGTACCGAAGAAAAACCCGACACGGTAAACCTTAACCTGGTTGCTGGACACAAGGGGTAACTGACATGAAACAGATGAAAACAATATTCGGTACCTTGCTGATTACCGCGCTCTGCGTTATCGGTCGTGCGGAGGCCGCCAGCGTCCAGTACGTGATGGACCAGTCCAATACCCTGGAAGACAACATCGACTATCTGCTGGTCACGATTTCCGATGATCAGAGCGGCCAGCTTGATTTCATGGTTGAAACACTGCCTGCGCTCAACGAGATCGCCGGGCGCAATTTCGGTATCGCCTCCTTCGGTTTCTATCTGGATTCCGCTGTGGAACTCATGAATGACGATTTCCTGCTGCCGGAAAAATGGAAAATACAGTTCAACAAGGGAATGAGCGAGGCCGGCAAGTTTGATGTGCGCATCATGGGAACCGGACAAACCCGAATGGATCCGCTGCAGTTTTCCGTACTGGGCCTGGATTTCGGGGACATTATTCCGGGCTTCGCATCGCATGTCGCAGGATTTGATACAGGAAATGACAGTCATGACGGATGGCATGAGGATCGCGAGGGCTGGCATGACGGTCGCGACTGGCGTGACGCTCGCGATTGGCGCGACGGTAACGACTGGCATGACGGCTACGACGACAAGCATGGCATTACCAGTGCCTATTTCTATGGTGACAGGCTGGTGTCTGCTGTTCCCGTGCCAGCCGCTGTCTGGCTGTTTGGCTCCGGCATACTTCTGCTAGGCAGAATCGCAACACGACGCCGCGCCTGATCATCACGAATTTTACCCGCTCCGTAAATTCGCCCCGGTAGACACTGTCTCCCGGGGTTTTTTTTGCCCTCAACCGGGGTGGTGGCAGGACATGCCGGGACCATTCGGTTACATTAGGCACCGGGGTGATTGATGCCCTGTCGATGCTGGAGTGACGAAAAAATGGCCCTGAATCCGAAAACACAGCTGGTTCTGGCCGGCATACTGTCCCTGGTTTACAGCTGTGCGGTGCATGCCGGTCTGTCGGATTACCTGGATTCCCTCAAAGGGCTGACAGATACCGGTTCGACAACGGCTCCCTCGGCCGCTGATTCGCTCAGCAATACGGAAGTGGTGGCCGGTCTGAAGGCGGCACTGCAGGAAGGTACACAATTTGCGGTCGAAACGCTTGGCAGGAGCGGTGGCTACCTGGATAACGCTGATGTCAGGATCCCGATGCCGGAGAGCCTGGTATGGGTGGAAAAAAGCCTGCGCCGGCTGGGCCAGGAGCAGCTTGCGGATGACTTTGTCGCGTCGATGAATCACGCGGCAGAGCAGGCGGTTCCCGAAGCGGCCGCGATTTTCAGTGAGGCGATCCAGGCGATGACGCTGGACGACGCCCGCGCCATTCTGGCCGGGCCCGATGATGCAGCAACGCAGTATTTCCGGGAGCATACCGAGACCGCCCTGACTGAACGCATGCGCCCTGTCATTTCCCGTACCACGGAGAACACCGGCGTGACTTCGGCCTACAAGCACATGCTTTCCGGTGCCGGCGGCCTGAGCGGCCTGCTTCCCGGTGAGGCGACGGACATCGACGGTTATGTGACACGACAGGCGCTGGATGGACTGTTCAGCATGGTTGCCGTCGAGGAGCAGCGAATCCGTGAAAATCCGCTGGCCCGCTCCTCGGATTTGCTCAAGAAGGTGTTTGGTAGTGTCTCTCCCTGACAGGGGCCGCCCGGAAAACGCAGCCTGCGTGCCAAACCTGTATAACGCTCACTAGGGCGGGATGGATATATGGCACGAAGGCGCAAGCGCGGGCGTAGGAAATCACGTCGCAAGGTAGTCAGGCACCGCTCCCCGTGGTTGCGGTTGTTCCTGCTGCTATGCCTGCTGCTGGCCGGATATGTGGCGTATCTCGACCTGCAGGTGCGGCAGCAGTTTGACGGCAAGCGCTGGTCACTGCCGGCCCGCGTCTATGCAAGACCGCTGGACCTGTATGTTGGCAAGGAACTTACGGCGGACCAGTTCCAGGCGGAACTGCGCGCCCTGTATTACCTTCCCGTCGACACGGCGACACAGCCGGGCAGGTTTTCGAAAAGCCGCAATGTTTTTCACGTCTTCACCCGGCCATTCACCTTCTGGGACGGCCCGCAGAACAGTGCCAACCTCAGGGTCAGCTTTGCCGGCAATAAAGTCAGTGCCCTGACTGATGCGCGCACGGGCCGTCCCGCGAGTCTCGCAAGGCTGGACCCGGTGCTGGTCGGCAGTTTTTACCCCGCCCACAACGAAGACCGGGTGCTCCTGAAGCTGGACGATGTCCCGGTCAGCCTGACCGATGCCCTGATCGCGATCGAGGACCGGGGGTTCTACAAGCACCATGGCGTGGCACCACTGGCGATACTGCGGGCACTCTGGGCCAATGTGCGTGCCCGGGGTGTCGTACAGGGCGGCAGCACCCTGACCCAGCAGCTGGTGAAGAACTTCTTTCTGAGCAGCGAGCGTTCCCTGACACGCAAGTTCAATGAAGCCATCATGGCACTGCTGCTGGAAATACACTATGAAAAGGACGAGATCCTCGAGGCCTACCTGAACGAGGTTTACCTCGGCCAGGACGGCAAGCGCGCCGTGCACGGATTCGGTCTGGCCAGCCACTTCTACTTTGAAAAACCGCTGGCCGAGTTGAGCGTGGAGCAGACTGCGTTGCTGGTCGGCCTGGTAAAGGGGCCGTCCTACTACAATCCGCGGCGCCACCCGGAGCGCGCCCGCGCCCGCCGCAACCTGGTTCTGAACGTCATGGCGGAACTGGGCCTGATCGAGCATGCCGAAGCCGAGCGCGCCAGGAACAGGCCGCTGGAAGTCAGCAGGCAGGGGCGCAAGGCGATCAACACGTTTCCGGCATTCCTCGACCTGGTGCGCCGCCAGTTACAGCGCGATTACCGTGACGAAGATATCACCTCGGAAGGCCTGACCATTTTCACCACGCTGGATCCGCAACTGCAATGGCAGCTTGAGCGGACTCTGGCAACCGGGTTGCAGGGCCTGGAAAAAGGCCGCCGCATCGAGGGCGGCAAGCTGCAAGGGGCCGCGGTCGTGACCTCGGTGCAGGAGGGCGAGGTGCTGGCACTGGCCGGCGGGCGTGATCCGAAATTCGCCGGCTTTAACCGGGCGCTGGACGCGCACCGCCAGGTGGGTTCGCTGCTGAAACCCGCCGTCTACCTGACGGCACTGGAACAGCCCGAGCGCTACACACTGGCTACGCTGCTGGATGACAGCCCGTTGACCTATACCGCGCGCAACGGCACTGTCTGGAAGCCCGGTAATTATGACAGGATGAGCCATGGCGAGGTGCCGCTCTACCAGGCGCTGGCGCATTCCTACAATATAAGTACCGCACGGCTGGGACTGGACCTCGGCATCGATTCCATCGTCGACACCCTGCGGCGTCTCGGGGTGGAGCAGCGCCTGAATCCCTATCCCTCGCTGGTGCTGGGTGCAGTGGAAATGTCGCCCTTGCAAGTGACTGGTTTGTACCAGACCTTTGCCAGCGGCGGCTTTCTCACGCCGTCAAGGGCCATCAATGCGGTGCTGGCGGCGGACAAGACCCCGCTGCAGCGCTACTCCCTGAGCGTGCGCGCCGTGGCAGCGCCGGCACCCGTATACCTGGTCAACACGGCACTGCGTTATGTCGTTCGGGAAGGGACCGGACGCGCACTCTACCAGGTCCTGCCCGAAGACTGGGATATCGCCGGCAAGACCGGCACTACGGATGACCTGCGTGACAGCTGGTTCGCCGGTTTCAGCGGTGACCACCTGGGCGTGGTCTGGATCGGGCGCGATGATAATGCCTCAACCGGTCTGACCGGTTCCAGCGGCGCACTGACCATCTGGCGTGATCTTTTCCGGCATTTCGGTCGCCCTGGCGCGAGCCGGCCCGTTGCGGAGAATATCGAGTATCACGATATCGACCCGGCAAGCGGACTGCTGGCTGATGCCGGCTGCGGGGATGCCGTACAATTACCGTTTATTAGCGGCAGTGCCCCGCACGAGTATGCGCCCTGTGCTCGGGGTGATCAGGCCCTGCCAAATCCGGTTGACTGGTTCAAGGAGTTGTTTCAGTGAAATCATACCTGCTGCATGGTGCCGCGGTTGTCCTGTTGCTGCTGTTCGTGCAGGGCTGCAGCACATCACCCCCGGCACCCTATCCACCGCCTGTGGTGGAGCAGGGTGGCACGCTGCCGGGCGAACCGGCGCGACCGGCCATCCCCGGCGGCATTCAGCCGCAACCTGCCCCGCCGGTTGCCACGACCACTTCGCCCGCAGTGGTCGCATTGCTGGGACAGGCCGAAAATCAGGCCAATGGCGGCGATCTGGAAGCGGCCGCCGCATCACTGGAACGTGCCATTCGCATCGAACCGCGCAACCCGCTGCTCTGGTACCACCTGGCCACCGTCAGACTGGCCCAGCTGGACGCGGCGCAGGCGGAACAACTGGCGGTCAAGTCCAACAGCCTGGCTGCCGGCAATCGCTTGCAGCAGTCGCGCAACTGGCGATTGATCGCCAGGGCGCGTCAGGCGCTTGGCGACGCGGCAGGCGCGCGCGCGGCCGGGCGGCGCGCACGCGAACTCGAAAACCGCTGATCCATGAATTGCTTGCCGGTACATCTTAAAGTTGAATCTTGTGCTGTGATGGCGCAGATTTGTTCCCGCTTGCAGCCGGCAAGCCAACCGCTGCCGGGTTGGCGGTCTGCGGCGGCATGAGTGAAGTCGCCGAGCTGCTTGGCAGTGCCGGCCCGCTTGCCGCGAGTTTGCCCGGGTTTTCACCACGGGTGGAGCAGCAACAAATGGCCGAGGCGGTCGCTGCCGCCATTGCCGGCCGCGAGCATCTGGTCGTCGAGGCCGGCACCGGCACCGGCAAGACCTTTGCCTACCTGCTGCCCGCGCTGCGCGCCGGGCTGAAAGTCATCGTCTCCACGGGCACGCGGCATTTGCAGGACCAGCTGTACGGCAAGGACCTGCCGGTACTGCGTGCGGCATTCAACTTCCCGGCCAGGGTCGCGCTGCTCAAGGGAAGGGCGAACTACCTCTGCTGGCATCGCCTGGAGACGGCTGCCGGGGATGGCCGCAAGCTGTCCCGCCGGCAACATCAGGAACTGGGGCAGGTGCGTGCCTGGTCGGGCAGGACGCAGAGTGGCGATATCGCCGAACTGGGTGAAGTTGCGGAGGATTCCGTCATCTGGCCGCGCGTCACCTCGACCGTCGAGAACTGTCTCGGGCAGGAATGCGAATATTTCCAGTCCTGTTTCGTGGTCAAGGCACGCCGCGCCGCGCTGGAAGCGGACATGGTGGTAATCAACCATCACCTGTTGTTTGCAGACATGGTGCTGCGCGAGGAGGGGTTCGGGGAACTGCTGCCCGGTGCGGACGCCTTCATTATCGACGAGGCGCACCAGCTGCCCGAGGTGGCGTCGCTGTTCTTCGGGACCACGCTCAGCAGCCACCAGCTGCGGGACCTGGCCCGCGATGTCCGCACCGAACACCTGCGCGAGGCCGGCGACATGCAGGACCTGCCGGATGCGGCCGGGCAGCTGGAGCAGCTGGTGCCGCGCCTGCGGCTCGCGCTGGGCCAGGCTGAACGCCGCGCACCCTGGGCGGAGGTGGCGCAGTCCGCAGAACTGCAGGATCTGCTGCGGCAACTGGCCGTGGTCATGCAGCAGCTCGCCGGTTGGCTGGAATATGCCGCGGAGCGCGGCAAGGGGCTGGACAGCTGCCGGCAGCGTGCCCTCCTGCTGCTGCAGCGACTGGAGATGCTGCAGTCGCATGAGGCCGGTGAAGCCATTCACTGGTTCGAGACGCAGCGCACCGCGTTTCGCCTCAACCTGACACCCCTGAATATCGCGCCGATGTTCAGCGCCTGCCTGGAAGGCCTGGCGAGCGCCTGGGTATTCACCTCGGCGACCCTGGCGATTGGCAACAGCAATTTCAGTCATTTCACCGCGCAGCTGGGGCTGGAGGATGCGCGCCTGCTGCAGCTCGAAAGCCCGTTCGATTACCGCAACAATGCGCTGCTCTACCTTCCGGATGACATGCCGGACCCGAACCAGCCGGCCTACGTCGACGCAGTCGTGGCGTGTGCACGTGAGGTGCTGGCGGCAAGCCGGGGCAGGGCGTTCCTGCTGTTTACCAGCCACGCCGCGCTGCAGGCCGCAGCCGCGCAGCTGCGCGATACGCTGTCCTACCCGCTGCTGGTGCAGGGCGAGGCGCCGCGCCGGGACCTGCTGGCCCGGTTTCGTGACCTCGGGAATGCCGTGTTGCTCGGAACAAGCAGCTTCTGGGAAGGCGTGGATGTCCGCGGCGAGGCGCTGTCCTGCGTACTCATCGACAAGCTGCCATTCGGCTCGCCGGGTGATCCGGTGCTGCAGGCGCGCATCGAGGCATTGCGCAAGCAGGGCGCGAATCCGTTCATGCAGCACCAGCTGCCGGCGGCGGTTATCGCCCTGAAGCAGGGGATCGGCCGCCTTATCCGGGATCGCACCGACCGCGGCGTGCTGGTGGTGTGCGACCCGCGCCTGCGTACCCGTTCCTACGGGCGCATCTTTCTCGGCAGCCTGCCGGACATGCCGCGCACCCGCAGTATCAATGATGTCCAGACATTTTTCATGCTGCCGGAAACGGATGACAGCACCGTGCTGGTCTCCGGACAGCATTCCCGGGCATGAGCACGCGCATCCTTGCGATTGAAACCTCCTCGGCGGCATGTTCCGCCGCCCTCGGCCTGGAGGGTGAGGTGCTGGAGCGGTATGTGCTGGCGCCGCGCCAGCATGCCGCGTTGATCCTGCCGATGATCGAGTCGGTGCTTGCCGAGGCTGACATCGGTGTGCAACAGCTCGATGCCATTGCCTTTGGTCGTGGCCCGGGGGCGTTTACCGGGGTGAGGATCGCAGCAAGCATCACGCAGGGGATCGCGTTTGCCGCCGGGCTGCCGGTGCTGCCTGTTTCCACCCTGGCGGCGCTGGCGCTGGCTGCCATGCGGGAAACCGGGGAGGCGCAGGCAGTCGCGGCGCTGGATGCCCGCAGGGACGAGGTCTATTGGGGCTGCTACCGGCGCTCGGGCGAGACGCTGGCCCTGCAGGGCAGCGAGGTCGTTTGCCCGCCTGCAACTGCACCGCAGCCAGAGCCGGGCCGCTGGGTCGCTGCCGGCAGTGGCTGGCTGGCATATCCTGAAGCCCTGATGCAGCGCTGCGGGGATGCCGTCATCCGGGTGCTGCCGGACCTGGAACCGCGTGCAGGCGATGTTGCGCGGCTCGGTCTGCATGACTTTTTGCAGGGGCGGGCGCTAGCCGCGGATGCGGCTGTCCCGGTATACCTGCGTGATAATGTTGCGGATGCCCGGTCGGGTTGAGCGGGTTTGCCTTGTCACTCCCGGCGCAGGGCGCCGTTCTGTTGCAGCAACCGGTAAAGTGCCCTGGCGATTTGCCGGTACCCCGCCGCGTTGGGATGCACACGGTCTGACTTGAGCTGTCCATCGGTCTCCACGACAGGCAGGGTGTTGCGTTCGTAGACCAGGCCGTAGCGGGCGGCGAGGTCGTCATACATGGCAGCCGGTCCCGGCTGAAACGGTCCCGGTGCAGGGACGCCGATCAGGATAACGGGGATACCGCGCTGTTCGGCGCTCTCTATCATGGCGGCCAGGTTGGCGCGGGTCGCACCCGGGTCCAGCTCGCGCAGCATGTCATTGCCGCCGTGACATAACAGCAGCAGGTCCGGCCGATC
>Ga0210101_1000263_pt1 | contig 18919 bp, 19 predicted proteins | sample Muzzi_PWC_D1_FD_185534 | JGI IMG/M metagenome (GOLD analysis project Ga0210101, IMG submission 185534) | Wetland microbial communities from San Francisco Bay, California, USA, that impact long-term carbon sequestration - Muzzi_PWC_D1 (SPAdes) | ecosystem: Environmental > Aquatic > Marine >... | reverse complement strand
TTCCTGGGTAAGCTGTTTGTATCTCATTGTGCTCCTCTTTCTTGGCGGTTAGAAGAAGCTATGAATCATACAGCAGCTTACCCTCTAACCAACTCTTCAAGAGTTGCACTTACAAATTGAATTCACGCTAGATAAATACTTGATTTTGACTCAATTATAGAAACACGCTCCTTTTGTTTTTCATACATAAACTTAGTAAACTCAACGGACTGATCTAAATTCTGTTCTGGAACGTCGCTTTCTTCTTTAAGAAAGTTCGTATATACGGAGGGCTCACCTTCCAGGCGAGGCCAAAATATTTCTAAGAATTTCCCTATCACGCACATCACCCCTCTACCAATAAATTGACAATTTCACGGCTAATTGGATAATCCAATAAACTCTCTATCCATGCCCATTGTCCATTGGGATTAATCTCCAAAAACCAATATTGACCGTTTTTATCAAGCACAAAATCTATTGCTGCGAAGCCTAAATTAAATTTGGCGCAAAGATTCAGGAATTTTTCCTTTAATTCACTTGGAACATCAATTCTTTCATGCGAAAGCATTGAATGCGATTTCCTCCAGTCAACCTGACTTATTTCAGATTCTTGGGACATTATTCTTGCTGCAAATATTTTGGTCCCAACAACTGTAATTCTAATATCGCTTTCTTTTTCTATTTCTCTTTGGAGATAAATAGGCATAGCACCATTTGTATCCATTCTTTTAAGTAACTTTGAATCGACTTTCGTTGTATAAAGAACTTTTCCCTTTTCTTCCGTCTCCTGTATTAACCCAACCTTTAAGGGCTTAAATATGCAGCTCTTATACTCTTTAGTGAATTGGCAACATTTTTGAGCGTCATTTGAAATACAAAGCTCCGGCACCAATAAGCCAAGTTCTTTAGCTAATGTTATCTGATAAGGCTTGTTTTCAAGCATTCGAATATCAAACACAGAATTAAGCCAATATTTCTCTGATAGATATCTATACAATCCTTCAAGGTAAGTCGATATTTCTGTCAAATAGAACTGCTTCTCACCAGACGTTAACCCGGATAGTGGTTCTGGTAGTTTTGGCCGCCTGAAATAAACCGAGCTAAAGTCATTAAAATGGATATTTCTTTTTTTGTTATCGTCCTTGGCGTCATAAGAAATGCCATCAAAGTAGATGTCTATCGACGAGCCTATGTCCTCGGTATTAAACCGGTAGTATTCAATATTTCTCATTTGTAACTGATGGATAACGAAATCAACAGTAACGTCTTCCTTGTTTGTGATAACAAGAACGTTCTTATTCATCATGTTCAAGTTGATGTTCTGTTTTTGTCAGCAACATAATGTATTGGCTCATACTTATTTCATCATCAGATTCCCTTTTTACAAATGTCTTGATGACACTTTTAACCAATTGGTCATTAGATGTATCATCAGACTCACGCTGAACCTTAGTTTTTGTAACATGGACGGTATTTTCCAATGAGCACTCTATAATTGTTTTTCCTTCGATTTTATTGAGATCATCACCATGATCATATACAACCTTATTAAAATCGCATTCTTTCTGAGAGTGCGCGTATTCAAATAAAACCGGTTTCATAAAATTCTCCTTTCCTTGAATATTTGGGGTCAGATTGGACTTCCCCCACCTATTACCCCTATCGGCCTAAATACACTTCTCTAACTTCTAAAACACATAACGGCTCGCCTCAATCGCGCAGCAAAGCCGCGTCGATTTGAAGGCGTTTGGTAGGTGACTCATGCTGCATTCTTATGAAAATCAATCTCGATTTTGAGCCGACCACCAAGCGCCTGGACTGCACTCTGAAGTGTTTGTAGCGTCACAGATGAATTATCTGGATCGAGCAATCTATCTAGAGAGGAACGACTTGTTTCCATCCTTCTCGCCATTTCTGCTTTGCTTAGGTTGCTCTCAGTCATTTTCTCAGCTAATTGGAATACAATATAGCGCTTAACTGCAACAGAGGTGGCTTCCTCAAGCAATCCTTCCTCTTTCAGAAACTGGTCAAAATCACTGCCGATATTTTGTTTAGCCATATCTACGTCCTCAGCCTTTTCAATCTACGTTTCGCGGTTGCCAATTCATTGGATGGTGTTTTCTGAGATTTCTTAACGAAGCCATGTAGCAATACAATTCTTTTCTGGTACACAGTAAAGAATGTTCTGGCGATGCCAGATGGTATGGTTGATCTTAATTCCCATAGATTATCGTTCATTTTTCTGGCTAGCGGCATTCCAACGGGCCATCCAAACTGTAAGGTCTTGATATCCTCGCCGATTGTTTTGCGACTCTCTTGACTCAAACCCCTGAGCCATTCCCTCACCGGTTCACGCCCGGAATCGAGTCGAAAGAATACTATAGTAATTGGCCTATCCATTGGCATTGTTCTAGTGTACCATTATTGGTACGTTTGTCAAGTGCTATTATTTATATTTCAGTATAACCTAACAGTGAAATATACAGACTCTTCCATATCCGGGATACGCGGAGTCTGTATATCCCAGTGGATTTTTTTGCCTAATCAGGTATTTTATTGCAGGACTACATTCAGCCACGGAGGGCTTAAAATATCTGACGCCAGGACGGTGATGAAGCAACATGCAGTCGATCAATTCTGGCGTAAGTATCTGTTCATCCTTGAGAAATCATCCATCCCTGTCAAAATCAGGCGTTGGTACAGGATACATGTGAAACATGCATGGCTGCCCATCCTGGTGTCAAACTTAAAGCCCACCTCCCTGCTAATATCGACGAATATCTAATCGCAAAAGGCAGACTCAAACACCTGCCGGAATGGCAGTTCGCCAATAACCGGCGCTCTGCGCCTGGCCTTTTTGTCAGTTAATCCGTTCTAATTGCGATCCAAAAAGGTAGACTCGTTTGAACCGCTTCCTGTTATTCGAACAAAATTTTACGAATCCCCGCATAACAGTTTCGGCTCCGTTTGAAATGAAATCCATTGATTCCCAGTTTCTCGGCTGTCTTGATATTAGGCAAATTGTCGTCAATAAAAAGCGTAGACAATGGTTCCAGCCCAAAACGTTCAAGTGTTAGATGAAAAATATCCTCATCCGGTTTCATACATCCTTCAAGACCTGAAATGACGATCCCTGAAAATAGTTTAAATAATTCATGGTCCTTGATATGGGCATAGGTTTCCCGGGACATATTGGACAGGCAGAACATTTGCATCCCCTGATCCGATATTTCCTGCATAAGGACCAGGCTTTGATCAATAGGCGCAAGGGAATTTTTTGCTGCCAGCAATGCTTTTTCGACTGTCGCCCCGCTGAGGGTTGATCTGGAACATACTGCCGACACAACCACCGACTCCGTTACTTTACCATGATCCATATCAAGCCAGTCCTGATGGTTAAAGAGTTCATTTCGGAGCAGCCTGGCTTCCTCCCTTTCAAGTTTTAATGAATTCAGAATTCGACTGATGTCCCAATCAAGGACAACATTCCCCAGATCAAGGATGACTGCTCTTTGTTGATGAGTGCGAACCATCATGACAACAACACCGGCCGGAAAGGCCATTCTATTTTTTCGCCAGACAACGAACCAGGCGCCCTGGCCTTTTCACTTCTTGTAGAAGTGCCGGATCGCCTCCCACGCCTCCCTGGCGGTCTCGACATACTGGAACAGATCGAGGTCCCGGGGATCGATGGTGCCCTCATCCACCAGTGCCTCGAAATCGATGACCCGCCGCCAGTACTCCCGGCCGAACAGTAATACCGGTACCGGCTTGACCTTTTTTGTCTGGATCAATGTCAGTGTCTCGAACAGTTCATCGAAGGTGCCGAAGCCGCCCGGAAAGGCGACCAGCGCCCTGGCACGCATGAGGAAATGCATCTTGCGAATGGCGAAATAATGGAAGTGAAAACTGAGCTCAGGTGTCACATAGGCATTCGGGCACTGTTCCCTCGGCAGGACGATATTGAGGCCGATACTCTTGCCGTCAGCGTCATGGGCGCCGCGATTGGCCGCCTCCATGATGCCGGGACCGCCGCCGGTAATGACCACCATTTCAACGTTGCCCTTTTTTCTTGATTCGGTGGTGATCAGGCGACCCAGTTCCTGGGCCTCATCATAGTAATGGATCTTGCTGAGTATGCTGCGGGCGATCTTCACCTTGCGGATCAGGGCCGGATCGGTCGGACGGGTTTCCAGTTCGTCTTCGGCCGCTCGTAACTGCCAGGCCGCAGCCTCGGCATCCGGGATACGGGTACTGCCGAAGACGACAATGGTGGAATGGATGCCGTGTTCCTGCTGCAATAGCTCCGGTTTCAACAGTTCCAGTTGCAGGCGAATCGGTCGCAGCTCATCGCGCAGCATAAATTCGTCATCGGTATAGGCCAGACGGTACGAAGGCGAGCGCGTCTGCGGTGTATCCGGCGCCAGCCTGGCGTCATCGGCATCCTTGCCGGCATTGGGAAAGGCCTGTTCCGGTATATCAGGTTTTTTCATCGAACGTCACCATACGTTACTATTCAGATTGAGATGGACTCACCATAGCGCGGGATCTCGGCCGCCCACCCCTGTCGGGAAAGCGAATTCTGCAAACTGGTCTTCGCCTCGGCTTCACCATGGATCAGATAGAGCCGCGGATGCGGGTCGGTGAAATGACTGACCCAGTCGAGCAACTGGGACTGGCTGGCGTGAGCGGAAAAACCGCCCAGGGTGTGTATCGTCGCATTGACGACAATGCGTTCATCACCGATGCGAAAATACTTGACGCCATCGACCAGGGCACGGCCTGGAGTACCCATGGCCTGGTAGCCAACAATGACGACATGGGCATCCTTGCGCCACAGGTTGTGTTTCAGATGGTGACGTATGCGACCGCCGTTACACATACCGCTGCCGGCGATGATGATGGCGCCCTCACTGATCCTGTTGAGCGCCATGGATTCCTCTGTGGTGCGGGAATAATGCAGTATCGGCAGAAAGGTGTGCAGGCTGCCTGACTTGCCGTGGCGAATGGCACGGATGTCTTCCTTGTTATAGACACTCTGATAACGATGATAGACCTCGGTGGTGGCGATGGCCATCGGACTATCGAGAAACACGGCCTGCTGTTTCAGCTTGCCCTGCTGGTACAGCTCGCCGAGATGAAAGATGATCTCCTGGGTACGGCCGACGGCAAAAGACGGGATCAGGATATTGCCACCGTTTTCAGAGGCGGTGGTAATAATATCCTCGAATTCCTGCAGCGTCTCGGCCATGGAGCGGTGTTCCCGATCGCCATAGGTCGATTCGAGCAACAACACATCGGCTTCGGTAACAATCTCCGGGTCGCGTAACAAGGCCGCACAACTGTTGCCCAGATCACCGGAAAACGCCAGTTTCTTTTCCTTTCCATCCTCGCTGATGAATAACTCGACGATCGCCGAGCCCAGGATGTGACCGGCATCCCGGTAACAGAGTTCGATACCATCGGCGATGCGCTGACGCCGGCTGTAGGCCAGTCCTTCGCACAGGCCGAGCGCAATCTCCACATCCTCGAGCGTGTACATCGGTTCAATCTCTTTTTTGCCGGCGCGGCGAAGCCGCTTGTTCTCCCATTCCACATCACGCAACGCCAGCGACGCGGCATCCTTGTGCATGATCTCCAGTAACTCGACGGTGGGTTGGGTCATGTACACCGGCCCCTGGTAACCGTCGGCCACCAGCTTCGGTATCCTGCCGCTGTGATCGAGATGGGCATGGGACAATACCACGGCATCGATATCGCTGATGCTGAATGGAAACGGCTTCCTGTTCGCCTTTTCCATTTCACGACCGCCCTGGAACAGGCCGCATTCCAGTAACAGTGTCGCGTTCCGGGTTTCAAGCAGATAACATGAGCCGGTGACCCCGTCCGTCGCACCATAGAATGTTAGTTTCGCCATTGCGCTCCCCGCTGACGGATCAATGCAAATGCAGCAAACCGTCCGTAGCCATGACCCGATTATATAGTTCACCGCCCCTGCGCACAAAGACGTTGCCGCGGCAACAACATCCTTGCAAGAGTCTGTACGTGAGTGAACCGATAGAATGACCTGTAGGACAATTGACTAGCGTCGTGAATGTGCCTTGTCAACGGCCATCTGCCTTAACAGGGATTTGATCGACGACATGACGCCATTCGCCGCCTCTTCACCCCGGGCAATGGCATATTCGCGCATATCGAATTCTGCCAGGCTAATATCCTCGAGCGCCGGGCTGATGAGGATATCGGCGTCTTTCAGCTCTACCGCTGATATTTCATGCGACATGATGACCAGTGCCTGTTGCATCACCGACAGGGTTGAATCCAGCACCGGGTGTGCCCGCGGTTGTCGCGAGACATCGATGGCGATGATAATGTCTGCGCCGTACTGCCTGGCCACATGCACCGGCACCGGGCTGACCAGGCCGCCATCCACATAATCTATACCATCGATCGTCACCGGCTGTACCAGACCGGGTATCGCACTTGAGGCCCGTATGGCCATGCCGACATCACCGGCATTGAAAGCGATCGTCCTGCCGCTGCCAAGTTCGGTTGCGACGGCAACGAAGGTTGTCGGCAAGGCTTCGATGGGGCGATTGGCCAGCGCATCATTGATATATTGTTGCAGCAACTGCCCCCGCACCACGCCACGATTGGGGAACATCCAGTCGGTGATCTTGTCCCGCGCCAGTTGATGGGCCGTCGCCATCAGCGCGTCGCCGCGTATGCCGCCGGCATATAAGGCCCCGACCACACTGCCGGCGCTGGTACCGACGATAATGTCGGCATGGATACCGTTCTCATCCAGCACCTTCAGTGCCCCGACATGGGCGAACCCTCTGGCGGCCCCGCCACCGAGGACGAAGGCCACCACCGGACGAGCGGCAATATCGATAGGCTGTATCGGCCTCGCCTGAGGCGGATGTTCCACCGGCGGGGTTACCGTAACGGTTGCACAGCCTGTCACAAGGATAGTCAGCCATAGCAGCGACAGCCTGCCGGTGACAAGAAGTTTAGTCCGGGACATCAGACAAGCACCACCTCGGCAACCGTGTACAGGCAGAGACAGGTGGCAGCACCAACAGTGTCGTCGCGATCGGAAAACTACCTATATAATAATTGTGGCCCACAACCCGGATTCCCCATTATAATAATTGTCTCCGCCTCGGCCGGGAATGAAGTACCCGCAGTTGCAGCAGATGGCCTGTAGCCAGCCGATGACCATTATCATGAAATAATAATCTGTAATATACATGATTCAAGCTATGTGGAAGACACTGTTCGAGGCCATCAATGGATAACCGAATACCAGCCAATGCCGATCCAGCGGCCGGCGCGCGACTACTGAAGATTGCCACCACCGCCTCGGTCGCTACCGCCATATTGCTGATAAGCGTCAAGCTGGTCGCCTGGTTATTGACCGGCTCGATCAGCGTCCTCGCCTCGCTGATCGATTCGATTATGGACGCCGTAGCCTCATCGTTCAACCTCGTGGCCGTGCGTGTGTCATTACAGCCGCCGGACAAGGAGCACCGTTTCGGACACGGCAAGGTCGAACCGCTGGCCGCGCTGGCCCAGGCCGCCTTCATTGTCGGTTCCGCATTATTTCTGGTGCTACAGGCCGTCGATCGCCTGCTGCATCCGCGGCCCCTCGAGGATGTGTTTATCGGATTATGGGTAATGGCCTTCGCCATCGCGGCCACCATCGCGCTGCTGTTGATTCAGAATCACACCATCAAGCGTACCGGTTCGACCGTGATCCGCGCCGATTCCCTGCACTATATGACCGATGTATTGACCAATATAGGTACTATAACAGCGCTGGCGCTGTCACAGTTCGGCTGGCCGCTGCTCGATCCCTTATTCGGTATCGTCATTGCCGTCTATATCTGCTATGGCGCCTGGCGTATCGGCTATGATGCCGTTAATCATCTGCTCGATCGCGAACTGCCGGATACCGTTCGCGAGCAGGTCAAACAAATCGTCCGCGATGAACCCCGGGCACTCGGCATGCATGACCTGCGCACCCGCCAGTCGGGACTGACGCAGATCATCCAGTTACATCTCGAACTCGACGCACACCTTTCGCTGCAGGACGCACACGCCATCGCCGACCATGTCGAAGAAGCGATACGCCGGACATTTCCGCTGGCGGATGTCATCATCCATCAGGATCCGGTCTGACCGGGACATGCCCCGTCTGCCTTTACCCCGCGGCGTTGTCACCCTCGGCCTGGTCAGCCTGTTCATGGATACCTCATCCGAGCTGATCCACAGCCTGCTGCCGGTTTTCCTGGTCACCGTGCTCGGCACCAGCACCATCATGCTTGGTTTTATTGAGGGCGTGGCCGAGGCCACCGCGGCGATAACCCGTGTGTTCGCTGGCGCTATCAGTGACTGGCTCGGCCGGCGCAAGCCGCTGGTATTACTGGGTTACGGTATTGCCGCATTGTCGAAGCCACTGTTTCCGCTGGCCGGCGGCGCCGGCATGGTGTTCACCGCACGCCTGGTCGACCGCCTGGGCAAGGGCATCCGCGGCGCGCCGCGTGACGCGCTGATCGCCGACATCACCCCGGCCGGACTGCGCGGCGCGGCCTACGGTTTGCGCCAGTCGATGGATACCGTTGGCGCCTTCGCCGGCCCGGCGCTGGCGCTGTTGCTGATGGCCATAACCGGTGATGATTTCCGCCAGGTGTTCTGGGTCGCGGTACTACCGGCGATCATCGCCGTGATCATTATCATCGTCTGGGTTAAAGAACCCGAAACAACTCCGCATGAACAAGTACGCCGGCTGCCACTGACAAAAGCGGCGATGCTGCGCCTGCCGCGCAGATACTGGTGGGTGCTCGCCTTTGCCCTGGTGCTGACACTGGCGCGTTTCTCCGAGGCCTTTCTGTTATTGCGTGCCGAACAGGTCGGTCTTGCTATTGGCCAGGTGCCGCTGATCATGATCGTCATGAACCTGTGTTATGCCGCCAGCGCCTATCCGTTCGGACGTTGGGGCGATACCGTTCCCCGGCGTCGCCTGCTGGGTCTGGGCATCGCTTTCCTAATCGCCGCCGACGTGACACTGGCGCTGGCCGGTAATCCTTTAATGGTCGCCGCCGGCGCGGTGCTGTGGGGCCTGCACATGGGTGCAACGCAGGGACTGCTGGTCGCCATCGTCGCCGATGCCGCACCGGCGGACCTGCGCGGCACCGCCTTCGGCCTGTTTCATCTGAGCCAGGGGCTGGCGCTGCTGGCCGCCAGTGTCATCGCCGGAGGCCTGTGGGCCTGGCTCGGCGCAGCCGGCACCTTTTATGCCGGCTCCGTGTTTGCCGCTATCGCCTTATTGGGATTGTCACTGGCGGCGGTCAACGGAACCAGGAAGCGTGGCCGCGACAAGCCCTGAGCATTAAAATAACCAGCAGAAAGGGGACCAATAATAGTCCGTTGTAAAAATTGTACAAGAATTATTCCCTCCGTCCCCACATTATCAGTCTATCTGGTCAGTACTCATATATCGTTCAGGCGCCATATTAAAACGTTGCAGACAACGGCTCGAACAGAACACAAATTTCCTGCCGTTATATTCAGACGTGACAGTGGCAGTCCATTCGTCAACACGCATTCCACAGACGGGATCGCGCACCCAGGAATGGATGTCGGTTTTACGGTCCCGCAGGGCACCGTCTTCCAGCCACAGCACGCGGTCGGCGACTTCCTCCACGCGCGGATCATGTGTGACCATAATAATCGAGCGGCCTTCATCGCGCGCGATGTCATGCAACACCATCATCACCTCCTGTCCGCTTTTCGAATCCAGGTTTCCTGTAGGCTCGTCAGCGAGAATCAAGGGTGGTTGATTGATCAAGGCCCGGGCAATGGCGACGCGCTGTTTCTCGCCACCGGATAAGGTCTGCGGCAGGGCATCACGTCGTTCTTCGAGCCCCAGACGTTTTATCAGGCTGTCTGCCCTTATCCTGGCTGCTGATATCCTGTCCGCTATTAATTGCGTAGGGAAAAGGATATTTTCTTTCACCGTCAATGCTTCCAGCAGGTTAAATGCCTGAAAGACAAATCCGATCTTGCGCGCCCGGACATCGGGCAAGGCCGATTCATTCATGGCTGTGATGTCGCTGCCATCAATTGAAATCGAACCAGCGCTCGGGCGCAGCAAGCCACCCAGCATCGATAGCAAGGTGGTCTTGCCCGAGCCGGATGGACCCATTATCAGTATCAGTTCTCCCGGCGCCACTTCCAGCGACACATGATCAACCGCACGAACCTGGGCATGGCCACTACCAAAGATCTTGCTAATGTTGTCTGCCGTTAATAGATGTGTCTTAGTCATACTCATACCTTGAATGAAGAGATGGGGTCAACCCTGGCGACAAAATGGGCAGGCACCAATGCCGCCAGCAGTGCAACTGCCAGTGCAATGAGACTCATCTTTATCAGTGAGGCTGTCGTTACAGCCAGCGTCACTTGCGGAACAAATGCCGAGATAGCCGGCAGCAATACCCAGGAGACAAGTAATGCCATGGCCAGCGCCAGGCCGGTGATGATAAAAGTTTGCATGATGATTGCCAGATAGAGCGACTGATTCTTAAAACCCAACGCCTTGGCAATGGCCAATTCCCGCCGCCGCCGCGCGACCTGGGAATAGGCTGTAAAGGCAATGATCAACGCGGCCAGAGCAGAACCAATAATGGTCATAAATGATACGATCTCTACCCCCATCAGCAGGGCAATCTGGAAATCATTATGGATAAACCGCTCTTGCGGAATCGCTGAAACCTTATCAATTTGCTGTTCAATTCGTTGAGCCAGCTCTCTCGGATCCTGCCCTTCCTGTGCATCCACCAGGATAAAACTTACTGTACCGCTGATGGATAACAGCTCCTCAAGATCGGAAAATGTCACAAAGGCGATGGAGTTTGCCATTGAGAAAGTCTGTTCCGAAAAGCCGACGATGGTAAACGCCTTATCGGCGATCTCGGCTTTATCACCAATCTTAATGCCGGCCATATCGGCATAGACTCTGGGTAGCACAATCTGGCCTGCTCCAGGATGCGGCTTCCCCTCCGTCATTGCCCACGGACCTGCTCGCGCGCCATCAGGCTTTAGGCCTATGACATAGGCAAACCAGTTGCGTCCTCCTGCCTTGACCACCGTATTCACATAAAGAATCGGGGTCGCGTGTTTCACCCCGGGCAGTTCCGATATGCGTTTCACCTTCCAGTCCCAGACAAAGGTCGTCGCCATATGCATATTGGACACACCTTTTTGCATCACCCAGACATCGGCGTTGGCATGGCGTATATAGCCGACGATCTGATTGGATTCGCCAACAAACGCGGCCTCAAGTGCAATCACCAGCACAAATGCCGCTGCCACTCCTGATGCACTTGAGAGCACCGGGCCTTTCTGCAACCAAAGGGTCTTATAGATCCAGCGTAACATGTATTATTCCACCTGAAATGCGATTACCGGATCGGTCCTGGCGATCAAGCGCAACGGCAGCAGCCCCCCCAAAATCATCATCACTATGACGCCAGACAGGACATGTACCAATCCCAGCGGTTCTAATACATCCACCATGTAGACAGGAGCGCGCCATTCAATCCCGATTGCAACCAGTGATGCCACTGATACACCGATGGGAAATGCAAACACCATCAGCATCATTGTTTGCACCATCACCCCGCGCACGATATGCGACAGACGGAAACCCAGTGCCTTCATCACACCATAATCATGGCGCCGCACACTGACATCGGCATAAACAATCAAGCCGATGACCAACAGGCCAATCATGTAAGAAAGTGATATCAATACCCCCATGATCGGTCCGAAGAGTTCCTTACCAAGGGCAACGTCATTTTGTGCAAGCTGCTGCGGTGTAAATACATCGACATCTGGAACCTGATCTTCGATGGCTTGCATCACTCCGGCCCGGTCAGCCCCCGGCTCCAGATCGACCAACAGAAAACTCAGCAGGGGAAAGGTGCTGATATCAGGTGCGATTTCGGATTCCAGGAAAAGATCAATCATGCCGTCATAGCTGACGAAGGCAAAGGTGCTAAACAGCGCCGAACTATGGTTGGTAATCCCGGCAACACGAAATTCGAAATCCGAAATCACCAGCGGGTCGCCTGGTTTTAAATCAAACTTTTTACTCAGACCGATATCAATGATAACGTCATGCCCATCTTCGATAGAGCGTCCCTCGATAAGAGGCGGGGGTCCGCCCAGCGTATCGTAAACCAGCAACAACAGCGGAAATTTGTTCCCTTCGGGCCCATAAATCACCCAGAAGCCGGTAATTGGATGGGCAAGCGACACGCCATCGATGGCTTCCACACGCTCCCGGGTTAGTTGCGGCAAGGACGAACGGACGGCCAGGAAATTGGATACCCCCGCCTGGGCAACAATGAGTTGGCCACCGCGATCCAGTACCACGGCCTCCGATTGGGCATACAGGCCCTGCTCGAATCCCCGCAGGATCAGAATCACCGCGATCGCCGCGCTAATCGCCAATGCGGTGAGGAGCGATCGTATCCAGTCATGGGTTAACTGTCGAAAAGCCAGGCGCCACATGTCCCCTCTCGAAATTAGAAATAGTAGTTCAATCCCAGCTGAAGATAGTCGTCCTGCCGGAAGCTGTACATTGGGTCAGTCGTCGCCAGTCCGGCGAAGGCACGTCCCTCCACTACAAGTTTTATATAGTCAGTCAGGCGCCGGCTGGCCTCCAGGCTGAAACTGCGCGCCTTATCTGTCCGGTCCTGTATCATCGCCAGCAGGAATTCCGTACCCTGCACATCATTCGCTGTCAATCGCACACCCAACATTATGTCATCTTCAAAATAACTGTTCGCTACATCTCCCCGGTCGTCATACAGATATTCCAGAACGACACCGACGTCAAGACCGTGCTCATATACATTATAGAAGGTGTATTCAAACCCGGTCGTTGCGGCCACAAATTCATCAATTTTTGATTTGCGGGCGATCATCTCAAGCTTCAATAACCAGGCACCCACCGCACCCTGAACATCCAGGCCTGTCTGCCGCATGAGTTCATAGAAAGGCAGCAATACCGCCTCACCCCTGTCATTAATTGCCGGTAACAGGCGCGGTTCACGGTTGGTGCCGTAAAAATGCGATAGACCGACATCCCAATTACCCAACTGTGTCGACCAGCGAATCGCCCAATCGTGATGATTACGCTTCTTTTTATCTTCATAGGCGGCGGCTTCATCCGTCTCGACACGAGGAAAAGATCGCAACCGGCCTTCCTCGCCCGGAAAGGTACGCTCACGAAAATAGGGCATGAGGTAAAACTGGATCGCTCCTGATTCTGTTAGAAGAGTAGTGCTCAACATCGGTTGGCCCAGCTTGTCTTCACCATCAGGATTTTCCACCAGGTCGATCTGATTGATCACATCCACCAGATGCTGGGATTCTGTCACCCCCCAAAACACCTTGCACACCCCGAGATATAGTTCAAACCGGTCTTTGGCGTATGACCAGAATAGCTCACGCACATCCGCGTGTGAGCGCGCATTATCTTGCTGGTCCCAGCGGTAAAAGGGCTTGATAGTAATGCTCTGCCGATGACTATCCCAGGCGTGATCATATTCCGGTTCGACAGCAAGTGATACGTAGGAACGATGCTGGTCGTTATCCAGGGGCGATGACGTAAATCCGCGGTATTCCGCCGACATAAAACCACGCCACTCATCGGCCGATGCAACAGTACCCATTAACACGCCAACGAGAAAGATGAGTTGCTTCATTTAGCAGAACCCGCCTATCTCATACGTTTCAGGCTGTTCGGGTTAAAGTCTGCATCGCTGAGGTCCTGGCGAAACCTGAATTTATCCCAATAAAGAAAGGAATGCTTGCCGCTGATATGGTTATTCATGCGCATCTGATGTGCGCGCCAGAAACGGCCCAGGTATTGCCTGAAATCACTTGTCAGCAAGGTCTTGAGCTTTTCGCCCTTGCGGTTGTAATACTCGGCTTTCAGTGCAATATAACGTGCTTTTTCGACCCAGACACGGTGCTTGCTGTAGCCGGAATATGGATCGAGCGGATAACGTTCGATGATAGAACAAGGCACGCCCTCAAGTGCCTCTTCACCGACATAAGAAAAACGGAAGCGTTCAATCTCGATGGAGGCCAGGTCCTCATAACTGAACTCACTGCCCATGAACGGCGCAGTCTTGTTAGCCGGGGAAATCCGCTTGACGCGCTTGAGTGAGGGCAGATACAGCCATTGATCATCGTCCTGTTTAATGTGGGTATGTGTCAGAAAGGCAGTGCCTTTGATGTCTGCCGGAGAGTCAAAAATAGCCAGCGACTGGTCGCCATCATCTTCCATTTCACGTGATCTGACACGCAGCAAACGCACGGATTCTTTACCACCGGTGTCGACCAATACCATTTTCATCTCGGCGGTGTAGTTGCCGTAGCCTCGCTCCTGTGCTTTCATTTCCCTGGCGATGGACAATCCTCGTCCCTCATCAGCCGGTATTTCAGCAGAAAAAATGGATATGATAAATACCATCAAACTAATACGTATTATCTGTGTCAACTGTATATTTTCCTGTAAATATTCATTAACCCGATATATATTTATTTAAATATTGCCGAGGTATAAATTGCTATGGGGATCAAAATAGTCGCTGTAGAAATTGTACAAAAAATATTCCCTCCGCCCCATTACCCCCACCATTACCCCGTTCTGTAATGACATTATAGTACGGGTTATATTTGATAATAACTTGACATCCCAGGGCGTTTGCCGGCATAAACTCATTGTCGATAAGCTTTTTTACCCATCAGTTATTATTTCCATTCACCTGATATTATGAGGTGTCAAACAGAGCTGAGTCGCATGGACTTCTGCTCATTATTCACAACATAATCAGATCGCCTTACTTGCAGAGTCAGTCCCGTCATCCCTACCACCTTCACATGATCGCCGCAATGCAGAGAATCTTTTGACTCCGCATTCCATATCTCGCTATGGACACTGACTCGCAGACTATCCCCCGATACTTCAATGACCTCGCCGTCACTATGAAGCAGTTCTTCGGCTCCGCTCTGGATTGGTCGCAGCATTGCCCACCAGATTACGGCATAGATCCATAAGGACAATGCGGTGACAACGGCATAGATTGGCCCAGCCACCGCAAGTGGCCAGACCCAGAAGACAGCCAGCGCAAACACCGGCATTAACAAGATGAGATGGCACATTATCCCTTCCCCTGCTCCAAGCCAGTCATCCTGGTGGAGCCTCTAATATGTGAAATTTCATAATGACACCCTGCGTAACCGCAATGCGTTGCTGATCACCGACACCGAACTGAAACTCATCGCCGCGGCGGCGATCATCGGCGAGAGCAACAGTCCGAAAAACGGATACAGCACCCCGGCGGCAATCGGCACACCGGCAGCGTTATAGATAAAGGCGAAAAACAGGTTCTGGCGTATGTTACGCATGGTAGCGCGGGAGAGTATCCGGGCGCGGACGATGCCGCGCAGGTCACCCTTGATCAGGGTCACACCGGCACTCTCCATCGCCACATCGGTGCCGGTGCCCATGGCGATACCCACCTGCGCCTGGGCCAGGGCGGGTGCATCGTTGATACCGTCACCGGCCATGGCAACGATGCGCCCCTCGGCCTGTAGTTTTTTCACCACCGAGGCCTTCTGGTCGGGCAGCACCTCGGCCTGGACCTGATCGATATCGAGTTTCTTCGCCACCGCCACCGCGGTCTTGCGGTTGTCGCCGGTCAGCATGACGATCCGGATACCCTCTTCGTGCAGAAAACGGATTGCCTCCGCCGTGGTTTCCTTGATCGGATCGGCCACACCGATGAGGCCGGCTGCGAGGCCGTCGACCGCCAGCAACATGACCGTCTGGCCTTCTGCTTGCTGCGCATCCGCCTGTTCCGGAAGCTTGCCGGCCTCGATGCCGAGTTTCTGTAACAACTTGATATTGCCCAGGGCGATCTTGCGTCCATCCACTACCCCAGTGACACCCTTGCCGGTGACGGATTGAAAATCCTCCGCCGATGTCAGTTCCACGTTGCGCCTTTCCGCACCACGAACGATGGCGGCTGCTAATGGATGCTCGCTGGCGCGCTCGACGCTGGCGGCCAGGCGCACGATGTCGCTGTCATCAAAACCTTCAGCCGCTGTAACACTCACCAGTTCGGGATGGCCTTCGGTCAATGTGCCGGTCTTGTCTACCACCAGCGTATCAACCTTGCGCATCACCTCCAGCGCCTCGGCGTTCTTGAATAACACGCCCATCGTCGCGCCGCGACCGGTACCGACCATGATTGATACGGGCGTGGCCAGACCCAGCGCGCACGGACAGGCGATGATCAACACTGCCACGGCATTGATCACCGCATGGGCCAGGCGTGGCTCCGGTCCCCAGACACCCCAGGCGATCAGCGTAATCACGGCAATGATCACTACCGTGGGGACAAAATAACCGGAGACGACATCAGCCAGTTTCTGTATAGGAGCGCGCGAGCGCTGCGCCTCGGCTACCATGTGGACAATCTGCGCCAGCAGGGTTTCGGCGCCGACCTTCTCTGCCGACATCAACAGACCACCGCTGCCGTTGACCGTGGCTCCGATGACCCTGTCGCCGCTGCTCTTTTCTACCGGAATTGATTCCCCGGTGACCATCGATTCATCAACATGGCTCATGCCTTCGACCACAGTGCCGTCGACAGGCACCTTCTCACCGGGGCGGATGCGCAACTTGTCTCCTGGCTGAACCTGATCTAACGGGATATCCTCTTCGCGACCGTCGTCACGGACAATGCGCGCCGTCTTCGGCGCCAGTCCCAGCAACATCTTGATAGCCGCATTAGTCTGACTACGGGCGCGCAATTCCAGTACCTGGCCCAACAACACCAGGGCGGTAATCACGGCAGCGGCCTCGAAATAAACCGGCACTACGCCCCACGCGTTAAACACTGATGCCGGGAAGATGCCCGGGGCAAGCGCGGCGACCATACTGTAGCTCCAGGCTACACACACCCCCAGACTGATGAGGGTAAACATGTTGAGATTGCGTGTCATCAGAGACTGCCAGCCGCGCACGAAAAAGGGCCAGCCACCCCAGAGTACGACCGGCGTCGCCAACAGCATCTCCAGCCATTGGCGCGTTTGCGGTCGCACCAGTGCGGCGAAGGTATCCGGCCAGAACTCGGCACCCATGGCGCTAAGGAAAACCGGGATGGCCAATAAGCTGCTGATCCAGAAGCGGCGCGTCATGTCGCGCAACTCGGCGTTGTCCTCCTCTGCTATCGCCACATCACGCGGTTCCAGTGCCATGCCACACTTGGGGCAGCTTCCCGGATGGTCCTGCACGACTTCCGGGTGCATGGGACAGGTGTATTCGATCTTCGTTGATGGAACCGGTGCGCCCATCGGTTCGAGCGCCATACCGCATTTAGGACAACTACCCGGCCCCTGTTGCCTGACCTCGGGGTGCATGGGACAGGTGTAGACAGCGGCGGCATTTAGCGTTTTTGCTTTGGTCGTCGATTCCGCTGAATGGCCGTGATGTCTGTCGTCACAGCAGGCGTGCTCATGCTCCACTTCAGCCGGCAAATAATTACGTGGCGCAGCCTCGAATTTCTGCAGGCAGGCAGCGCTGCAAAAGCGATAGGTCTGTCCTTCGTATTCGCTATGATTCTCAGAATCGGCAGAAACGCTCATTCCGCATACCGGATCTTTTTCAGTCATTACATTATCCTCGCTTGCCAAATGACGGTTCTAGATATTCATCGCCAGAACTTCACCCTGACCTGACTTTATTTCCTCATGCCACCCTGGCCGAAGCGCTGTTGCTGCATCATCTGCTCCATCATCTGCTCCATCAGTCCCTGCATCATGTCCATACGTCTTTCCATCATCTGCTGACGCTGTTCCATGGTCATATTGTCCATGCGCGCTGCTCCCGATTGATCTCCGGAACTGGAGCCCGGCTTTTTATTCTGATCCATCATACCCTGGCTCATCATACCCGGTCCCATCATGCCCGGCCCCATCATGCCGCGCATACCTGCCATCATAGAATGCATCTGTTCCATGTGCTCCTGCATCAGCCGTTGACGCTCATTAGGGTCATCGCTGTTGTTAATGCGATCCATCACTTGTTGCATCTGCTGCATACGCTTCTGCATCTGCTCCATGTCCATCATGCCCATACCCTGCCCAATTTCCCGGGTAGTAGACACCTTGGTCGCCGTATCTTTGGCGGGATGATGGCTGTCATCGGCCTGGACGGCGGTAACGACCAGGACAATGCCCATAATCATAAATTTGACGATTTTCCTCATTACCAATCTCCTTTTTAATTCAAGTTACAAACTTCCATTGAGCAGATTTTTCTGTTCAACATCATCATTTATCTATGTCCGCCCGGGCCACGTCATTCAGCGTCCAGTCATGTTCAAAGTAGTCAAGCGTGACTTCATGTGCTGCCAGCCATGACTGTTGCACCTTATCCAGATAAGGCATGACAAAATCCACTACTCCCGCCTTGCTTTCCTGAAAAAGATGGCCATCCTTTTTCAGGATCCACGCCAGGGTTAAGCTGTTGGTCTGCATATCCAGATACAGCCCTTTATCCGGATTGCGGAAAAAATGCCTGATGAGATCATCCAGCTGACGATCGAGGCTGGCGCCATCAAATATGTCAGCACTCCGGTCCGGGCAACTGACTGCGGCACAACTGACGGCGAAGATAATGCGAGGATCACTGAAACGTTGCAACAGGATTTCTTTCTCGATTTCGCTGAGGCTGTACCAGCGCCCACCGACCCGGATGGACTTTTTCGACCACGGGTGCTTGATCAGGCTGATCCTGAAACTGGTGATTGAGTCGACCGGATAGGCATCGACCACCATGCGCATA
>Ga0210101_1000262_pt1 | contig 18920 bp, 18 predicted proteins | sample Muzzi_PWC_D1_FD_185534 | JGI IMG/M metagenome (GOLD analysis project Ga0210101, IMG submission 185534) | Wetland microbial communities from San Francisco Bay, California, USA, that impact long-term carbon sequestration - Muzzi_PWC_D1 (SPAdes) | ecosystem: Environmental > Aquatic > Marine >... | reverse complement strand
TTTTCGACCCGGTCACCGTCATCGAAATGGATGGCGCTGATGGTCTCGGTGACCGACGCAGTAAGGGTGACCGATTCGATAGCGCGCAGTGTACCCAGCGCCTCCAGGCGATCGACGAAATGCGCGATCCGCACCTCGGACGCAATCACCATCGGCGCGGGCACTGTATCGGCTGACGCTGCGACGCCCGGCAGGACAAGGCAGCAGGCAAGAATCAGGCGAAGGCCACGCCCCGGGCTCAGGGTAACCATACTTGATAGGACGGGCGGCAGGCCCGGACTCCTCCTGGTAGATAATTGTTAATCACTGATCTTGCTTAAATAGACTCTGGTTCGGCAACGAGGTTCAGAAGTCCGGTTCCTAGGGCCTGTTAACACTTCTATGGTCGTCGCGACGGAGGCCATTTTTTCGCAACACCAGGCAGCGCGAGTGCCGTGTAGTCAGGCTACACAAATGAGCGCTAACGCAGGATTGCGGGAAAATGGCCCCGTCCCTTCGGGTTGCGCCGCAAATCCGGCCATGCGGCGTTGCTCGTCATTCATTTGGAACCACCAAATTTCACTCCTCGCGCCTTGCCTGGCCGGATTTGCGGCAGCAACGCGGCGACCATAGAAGTGTTAACAGGCCCTAGCATAGTCGATCCTGAAAAGGACAGCGTGGACTGTCGTGCTCCAGATGGCCGACTTCCCTTGCCCTGCTGTGCCATGAAGGACCTGCTGATACTTCTCGCCAGCTTATTGACCACGATCGCCAAGCCCCCGGAACCGAGTAGTGCGAAGACCCTCATCGCCGACAGCCTGCTCATGAAACAGCAACTCCTGCTCACCCTTGGCAGGCAGGGACACACCGTACGTCTGATTGCGGCCATCCCTTTTCGCTGACACATTCCGTGCAGACAGTTTAATCAAGACTGTTCCCATGTGTTGATTTCCCACGTTACCCAGCAAGTTACTTGATGTGATAACCTGTTTACTGCGACTATTGGCATAAGTTGTTAGATACCTGCGGCAATCCCTTCGTTACAATTCCCAACTTTTTTTCTCTTCAGCATGCATTTCTAATCAAGCAAAGCTGATCTACAGCGTCATCCTGATAAATAATGTGCGCAGCCGCTGCTGTAGTATGCCTCACGGGTATCTGATCACGTAAAATCGATCACGGAGAACACCAGAAAAGCCACACGCCACGGGAACATTCGCCTGGAATAATTGATCCATTGCTTGATCTGGACGATCACCGCAGGCATCTTGCATATTGAAGCGCTGACATATTCAAAGGGAGGCAATGCCTCTCAAGTTTTATGCATGACTTCCGGAGGTTACCAATCATGATTCAAACCGGGCCCGTCTCGCAGAACAACAAATCGAGGCTTCGCTTGGCTTCCTGGGTTGAGGCACCGCAAGTCCAGTACAGCATCATCGTGCTGATTGTCATCAACGCCATCACGCTGGGGCTGGAAACCTCAGCAACAGTGATGGCGCAAGCAGGCCCCTGGTTGTTAGCACTCGACAACATCGTCATTGGTGTCTTTGTTGTCGAGATCTCTGTCAAGCTGTACGCTCATAGCTGGCGCTTCTTTCACGATCCCTGGAATGTCTTTGACTTTATCATTATCGCCATTGCACTGATACCTGACAGTGGCCCGCTGGCAGTATTAAGAGCACTGCGGATTCTGCGTGTATTACGCCTGATCTCCATGGTACCCAGGCTGCGCTTCGTGGTTGAATCACTCCTGCACGCCATCCCGGGCATCAGCGCTATCGCCGCACTGCTGGTGTTGCTCTACTACGTGTTCGCCGTCATGGCAACCGGGCTATTCGGCGCCGATCACCCGGCATGGTTTGGAACTATCAGCAAGTCCATGTATACCCTGTTTCAGATCATGACACTGGAAAGCTGGTCGATGGGAATCGTACGCCCGGTGATGGCGACTCAACCATATGCCTGGCTCTTTTTTATTCCGTTTATCCTGATCGCTACATTTACCATGCTGAACCTGTTCATTGCGATCATTGTCAATACAATGCAAACCATGCATGAAAGCACTCACAAGCAGGAACAGGCTGCTATTGAAGATGTGGTGCACAATGAAAACATCAATCTGGGAGAGCAACTGCAGGCCCTACGCGCGGAGCTGAGTGAGCTAAAGCAGTTACTTCGTGAGCGTGGCGACACTCAATGATGACCTCGGAGTTTGAGCCGGTTTTATGCATTTCGAGATTCGATCACTCGACCAATTGGATCATGTGTCAAAACAGCAATTCTTATCGTTCAATATGCATAGCGTATTTTTACACTACCTAAACTAGATACCATTTATGAACACAATCACCAGAATATCCACCAGACGGGTCGTCATAAATTAATGAACACTGGGAATAAGCTAAGTTAGATATAGTTTGCTTTGAGTATTCACATTAAATCACTATTTTCGATGTATTAGCGTATATTATTCGAATATTCAATTCCATGATCCGTTGCTATCGTGCAAACAGGCTCTTCTGGCGATGAACCCACCAACCCCGCCATGACAGACACTACCAAACTCAACACGTTGACAGAACCGCTGATCACCCTGGCTATCCCCGCGCTCATCCTGATGAAACTGAGCGGCACGGAACAACTCGGCGTTGTTCAGGAGCTGATGCTTGCATCAACCTTTCCACTGGTGTGGGGCATGCGTGACGTTATTCGCTGCAAGAAAATTGACCTGTTGCCATATTAGAAATGCTCTTCGTTCTGCGCACCGGCGGCGGCTGTCTGCTACGCACTCAACTCAAACCACAGACTGAACCACAAACTGTGTTTGCGACTGCAACCGGCTGACGTATACGACTATGATTTCTCGAATATTTGAACTTGCCCTGCTAGTGGTCGCCCTGTCAGGTTGCGCCGAGCGGCCTTATGACAACCTGGATACTGGGCAACTGAAAACCATGCTCGAACAAGGCACCTCGATCTATGACATACGCCGCCCGGAAGAGTGGCACCAAACCGGTGTGGTTGCAGATAGCCAGCTACTGACCTTTGTGGATGATGGCGGGCGTATGCTGCCCGATTTTATGCACCGTTTCACCTCTGCTGTGGACAAGGATGATCCGGTAATCCTGATCTGCCGCACCGGAAACCGCACCAGTACGCTGGCACGCCATCTGGTCGAACACATGGGTTATACACAAGTCTACAACGTTCGCGATGGTCTCACCCGCTGGATCAGGGATGGCCAGCCGGTCATACGCTTGCAATCCTCCCAACCGAGAGACAGAGACCCAGCATGACCGCCCCCGCCGTTACGGATACACAGAAATCGCCCGGCCATAAGCCACGCCCATTGGTTGACCTGCTGGTTAGCATTGTTATTCCCTCCATTATTCTGATGAAGTTCAGTGGCAACGATGCCCTTGGTGCTACTACCGCCCTGGTCGTGTCGCTGACTTTTCCTCTGAGTTGGGGCCTTTATGAACTTCTGAAATATAAGAAATTCAATTTTATTGCGTTGCTCGGGTTAATCAGCGTGCTGCTTACCGGCGGCATCGGCCTGCTACAAATGGATACCCAGTGGCTGGCAATCAAGGAAGCGGCAATTCCCGGACTAATTGGCATCACGGTACTGGTCTCTACACAAACCCGCTACCCATTGATTAAAACCCTGCTCTATAACCCGAGGATTTTGAATGTCGACAAGATCGGACAGAAACTCGACAAACTTGGCCGTACCGAGATGTTTGAGGCGCGCCTGTTGAATGCCACTTACCTGCTGGGGGGGACTTTTTTCTTTTCGGCCGTGATGAACTATATTCTTGCCAGGTGGATTGTTACCAGCCCAGCGGGCAGTGCTGCGTTTAACGAACAGCTCGGACAGCTGACCCTGCTCAGTTACCCAATAATTGCTATTCCGTCCATGGTGATGATGCTAGCTATCTTTTATTACCTATGGCGTACCATTCATGGCATGACCGGATTCGCGCTGGAAGATATAGTCCGCCAGGAGGCGAAACAGCACAAAGTATCGAATTGAACAGCTTCTGCAGTCAGTCTGCCAGCCACAAATCACATCCCTGGGAAACGCCATCGCTGTCTTTCTGGCCGCATGCCAGATGATACTTTCACCCAAATTATTGCTAATTCCCGATGCCGCGCATCTGATGGTCAGCGAACGGATCAGCGGCCTGCCGGTGGTCGACGACACCGGGCACCTGGTCGGCATCATCACCGAGGCGGACTTCCTGCGCGCCCTCGGGGTACCGGCTCATCAGCCGCACCATAATCTGTGGCAGACCCTGGAGTCCCTGTTCAGCCACCTGGCCCACCACGGCGACCTGGAGGCCCCGGAGGCTCCGGTCACGGAACATATGGTGAAAAACGTGGTTTGCGTGACCCCCGAACAGGATCTGCATGATGTCATCGAGGTGATGAAGCGCAATAACGTCAAGCGTGTCGTCGTCTGTGACGACGAGCGCCGGGTACCCGGCATGGTCACCCGTTCGGATCTGGTGCGGATTTTCTTCGACCGTTACACCCGGGCGAGCGCCGATTGAGACATCCAGCTCATGGCGAGAAGGAACAGGTGTCAGAAGGGGGGACCGCTTAAGTAAGTGCCATTCGTGTCAGAGTACAATTTACTCAAGTATTGGAAAGCAATGTGCTCTGAACCGCTTTTTATCGTGCGGAGTGCGGTGAAGAGTTCGAGGCACTGCAGCAGGCGTTGAGAGGAATGGATTGACAGAAGCAATGAGCATCCGGATCAAACGCGTTTACGACGACCCCGGCGACGATGACGGCCTTCGTGTGCTGGTAGATCGCCTCTGGCCACGCGGCCTGAAGAAAGCCGATGCCCGCATCGATTTGTGGGCAAAGAATCTGGCGCCGACCTCCCCGCTTCGAAAGTGGTTTGGTCACGATGCATCCAGGTTCGGCGAGTTCCGTTCCCGTTATCTCGATGAACTTGAAGCACGGCGTGATGCTGCCCGGGAGCTACGGGAGCAGGCCGCCGGCGGAACGATAACGCTTCTGTTCGCGGCACGTGATCGCGCCTGCAACCATGCGGTTGTCTTGCGTGATTTTATGTTGAAGAACTGATCACGTATTCGACATTCAGGACAGTTCACTCCACCCTCCCGGCATACGCAATTGAGCAAGATTGATTTGTACCGCCGCAAAGCAGATTCGCAAAGTGCCCGGCGGCCGCTCATGGTGCATCGCCTGTTGTTCCCGCTGGCTACATTATATGCGCTCATCGCTGTTCCTCTCTGGCTCGTGTTGCTGAGCAGGCATCCCCCCATGATCGGCGCCACATGGCACGGCCATGAGATGCTGTTTGGCTTCGCACTTGCCGTGATCGCCGGATTTCTGTCCACACGCCCGATGCGAAACGTGGCATGGGTCCTGGCCGGAACCTGGTTCGCCGCCCGGATTGCCGCTGCCACGGGTAGCGGTCCAGCAGCCGTTATCGTCGGCATGATGTTTCCGGTAGCGGTGTTTATCCTGGCGGCTCCTCCTTTGTTCGCCGGGGCCAAGCGCCGGGAGAATCGCATCCTGCCCGCGATACTCACCGCCCTGGTTGCCGCCGATGCGGTATGGTGGGTCGGGACGGTATGGTTCGGTCAGCAGGTTCAGACACGCGCATTGCTGAGCACAATTGACCTCGTAGCGTTGCTGCTGTTGCTAATCGGGGGCCGCGCGCTGCGCGCGGCGGCGGGTGGTCATCTCGAACGGCAGGGTATTGCACGGCGTGATCACCTGCAGCGCGGTTACGAACTTCCGCTGGCTGTATTGATTGGCAGTGCGGCAATAGTTGATGCACTTGCCCTCGACACCATTGCTGGCATCTTCTGTATTGGCGCGGCGATGCTTGCGCTCGTACGCATGATGCCGTGGCAGCTTCACCGCACGCTTTCACTTCCACACCTCTGGTCACTCGCTCTCGGCTATCTCTGGCTTGTACCGGGTCTGGCGCTCAAGGGGATCGCACAACTTGCCGGCAACATTCCGGTAACAGCTATGCTGCATGGCATCGGTATAGGGGCGCTAGGCACCCTGACGCTGGTCATGATGGCTCGCACCGCAACATTGCGGGCCCACAAGCCGATCGCGGATTTTGTCGATATCGGGGTTGCCGCCTTACTGGTAAGCGTAGCAGCACTGAGCCGTCTGCTCGCGTCGTTTGTACCCGCCGCACAGCACGGATTTCTCTGGCTTGCCGCAACCGCGTGGTCCAGCGCATTCCTGATTCTGCTTATCCGCCTCTGGCGCACGATGTTGCCTGCTCGCCATGGATGAACTATCGATGAAGACGAATAAGCGAGGTTTGCCCCTACGGACCAGCTACAACATGGATCTGATACGCATTGTGACAGGACACGCACTTGGACAGGGCTTCACCGAGTTGCGACAGGGTGTGTTTGCCATCACCCAGTGATTCGGCATCCAGTGCGATCTGGTCAAAATCGGCGTGGACTGAAAAGCCCAGCTTGCGGAACGCTTCCGGCAACGCCTGCTTGAGATCGGCCGGCACATGATGCGTCATCGGACTGCCCAACGAATGCGCCACCCGGGCCACGGTTTCCATGTCGTCCTTCGACAGGGCAACCGACAGCTGCTCCAGCCCGGAAAGAAATTGTCGCATTTCAGCGAGCACCATGGCGCGATGCGGCGCCGAAAGCGGGACGATTGTCCGGGTATCCGCCTCCTCAGTGACCGCAACTGACGTACAGGCGCATAGCGCCGCAAACAAGCAAACTTTTGTATTCATGGTCTGTCACCTTTTCTGTTGCCGGGAATTCTCGCTGCGCATGACCGCGCTGCCGGTTCGATGTGCAGGGACCATGCGTGCTGTCACACCGGAGCGACTCCGTCCCGCTCCGTTCTCCGCCCGGGAGACAACATCATCCTGTTCCGGAGCCTCGCTGCACGATACACCCATTGTCCCGTGAGGGCCGTCTCCCTGCAATCGGCGTCCCCTCTTCTCCACCCTCCCCGACGAGACAGTACCTGCAGCATTGCTGGTACTATCGTAACTTGACGCGAATCCATTATGCCCCTATCTATTGCACAACACGCTTGCCTGCACTGGTTTCATTTAGTGTCGATCAAGCCGCTACCGGCAACCGGCAGGTCCCGGGCTGAGCGCGCCGGGAACCGCGCGGCATGATCACGAATCGGCTGATTTTCCGCAGGGCAGGCAGCTGGATCGCGGCGGCCGGCGCGCGGCGCTCGCGCAGGACACTCGCCGGCCGGGAACCCGCCATCCTCAGCGACGATTTCATCTTCACCCGCACGCCCGTTGCCATGAGCCATGCCTCGAGCATCGCGAAATGCGGGGAGTCGCTGGTGGCCGCCTGGTTCGCCGGTTCCCTGGAATCCCGCCCCGACGTGGGCATCTGGATCGCGCGCAATGACGGTCACGGCTGGTCCACGCCGGTGGAGGTGGCGCATGGGGGTCAGGAAGACGGTACACGCCATGCCTGCTGGAATCCGGTTCTGTTTCAACCTGCCTCGGGACCGCTGCTGCTGTTTTACAAGGTCGGCAGGAACCCCCGTTCGTGGCGGGGCATGTACCTGGCGTCGAACGACGGGGGGCGCAGCTGGAGCGCGCCGCGTCCGCTGCCCGAGGGCATCCTGGGACCCATCAAGAACAAACCCGTGCAACTGGCGGGCGGCGTGGTGCTGAGTCCGTCCAGTGTCGAGGACGACGGCTGGCGGATTCATCTCGAACGCGGCACCGGTCACCACGGCCCCTGGGAACGCAGCCGGCCGCTGAACGACGGGCGGACCGTCGCCGCCATCCAGCCCAGCATCCTCATCCACGGCGACAGGCGCCTGCAGATACTTTCCCGCACCAAGCACGGCCGCATCGCCGAGGCCTGGTCTCTTGACGACGGCGCCACCTGGAGCGAGATGCGGCTGACCTCCCTGCCCAATCCCAACTCCGGCACTGACGCCGTGAGCCTCGCCGACGGACGCCAGCTGCTGGTCTACAACCGCTCGCGCTACCGGCGTTCCCCCCTGGTTATCGCGCTGTCGCGGGACGGGAAACACTGGCAGGACGCGCTGGTGCTCGCCCGCGGCGCCGGAGAATATTCCTATCCCGCCGTGATCCAGGCACCCGACGGCCTCGTGCATGTGACCTACACCTGGAACCTGTCACGGATACGGCATGTGGTAATCGACCCCGCGAAGCTCCGGCCCGCCGGCGCCTGAAGGCCAGCTGTCGGCCGCACGCTATTCCGGGTTCACGCAGTATCACATTCCGGCTGCGCTTCACGGCGCGACGGCCTCGGCGAGTACCGCCCGATACGATGCGCTCGTCATGGTATCGATTATCTCCAGCTCCGCATCCTTCAAGGTCGTGTATCGGGACAGGGTGCTCGCCATGATGCCCGGAGTTTCCAGTTTGAAACTGGTATTCGCCTTGATGGGCGATTTGTTGAAGGTGGGCGTCAGCAGGATGGGATCGAATGCAATGCCGAGAAATCCGGCCAGATGGCGCATCACGGATTCCGTGGCGTTGATCAGGTCCTCGAAGCGGAGGATGCAGACACGATCCCCGTAGTTGCGCTTGTTGCGCAGCATCGCCTGGGTGTTTTTGTTCCATTGCATCAGTGCACCGGTAATGTCCCGGTATTTGTTCTTCTTGGTCTTGTGCCTGGACGCGGAGGGAAACCAGTTGCGCGGATCCCTGACGATCGAAATCAGCCGGCCGTCGGGATAGACAGTGAAAAAGGATTCCACATTGTCTTCCGGCGTCGCGAGTCTGGGCGTGAAGGCGGTGATGAATTTCTTTTCGCCGCAACGGTTCTGGTTATTGAGCCAGGCGGCGAAGTAGGAGCCCATGTAGGCATTGAACACATCGCGCATGCTTGCCGCTCCTCCCGACGCAACAACCTGCAGGAAAATCTCCCGCTGCAGGGATGGCAGGAAAACAAACGGGAATGTCGTGTCGTAGTTCGGACCCTTTTTATACCCCTCCCTGAAATCCTTGATGACATTCTCCTCGAAGAGCACCTCGAACCAGTGTTCCGGGCTATCGTCGAGGTCGATTTTCGGCCACAGGTATTTCTTAGGATAGCCGGTTTTCAGTTCATAAGGATGCGCATGGAGTTCGGGATGCCCGTCGAACAGCTGGCTGAGGAGTGATCCGCCGGAGCGCTGTATCTGGGAAATCAGGGCGAGCGGCGCGCTCACCGGCGCATGGTGTTTTCGGTAGATGTCATGCAGTGCTTCCACATAGCCCGTGTTCGCCCGGCATTCCCGGTCGAGCATTCTGGATCGCAAGCGGATCTTGCAGTATCTCCGCAGGCCAACCCCGCCTTCTTCGGCGATAATCGAGTCAGCCGTGCTGCGGCCCAGCGTCAGTTTTGCGAAACCATCCATCAGTTGTCGATAAATCATCGCGTTACTCCAGTGAGGTCCCGTTAACTCCCTCTCCCACCGGGAGAGGGCTGGGCAGAGGGGATCAAAGCGGACACTGCCTGATTTTGCATCCCCTCATCCTGCCCTTCTCCCGGAGGGAGAAGGGACGTCTGTTTTTTGCGTGCGAGATCGATGGCCGGGACGGGATAACCACATGGTTTCACCGGGAATCAGCCAGTCGTGTTATGGAGCGGGAATCCGTCAATACCTGCTCGAACAAATCGCAAATCTCGCGCACGGCGCCTTGTCCGCCGGCGGTCCGCGTCTGGTAGAGCGCCTGCGGAACAACATCCGGGTGCGCATTCCGAACGACCATGGGCATTCCGACGCAGCGCAGACAGGCAAGGTCATTGATGTCATTACCGACGAATGCCGTCTCGGCCAGGGTAATACCCAGCTCTGTCACCAGGTCTTCCAGTACGGCATGCTTGTCCCGACAGTTCTGCACGCAACGAATCTTCAACTTGCGCGCCCGTTGCGAGACCACGGGATTGGATTCGGTGGATATGATGACGCAGGCGATCCCCATGCGTTCGAGTTTTCGCAGGCCCAGCCCGTCTCCGCGAAAGCAGCGCACGGCCTCCGTGCCATCCTGAAATACATACACCCTGTCGTCGGTGAAGACACCGTCGAAATCGAAGGCCACGAGACGGATGCCGCGGAGTATAGCGTTCAGCACGGGCGTGTTCTCCCCGGATTGAACAGGCCGGTCCCTGTCAGAGCGCCACCCTCCTCAACAGACGCGCGGCGCCGTCCCTCAATTTATGCACGTTGTCAGACACCGCCCGTTCGGTCAGCCGCTGCATGTAGAGTGAGGAAAATTCGGGCTCGATGACCGGGTTCGAGCTGGTCTTCCAGTCATCGCAGTCGTAACCCGTCAATTTCATATAGGGCAGATAGACGGGCTTCAGGCTGTCGATGTCTTCCCTGGTGAACCAGTGCCGCCAGTCTCCGGTCGCCTTCTTGCGCACGACCTTTGCCTTGCCCGTCGACTCCGGTATTTCCATGTCCTGGCCGGTCTCGAAACCGAGATAGTCGTTCAGGGCGGTGAAATTTCCGTTTACCATGTCTTCATAGGTGAACAGGTACCAGTCGTTGCCCAGACCCCTGACGAAATCAGCCATCTCTTCGTAGCGGATGCGCTCTTCCTCGATGACCTCTACGGCGGCAACCGGCCAGCCGTCATGACCCGCATGGCGGCAGATCTCCATGAAGGGGATGGACAGCGGGTTCTGTTCCTTCATCCGCACCAGTTCGAGGTGTGACACATATTGTTTCCTGTGCCCCGCATGCCCCCTATGCCAGCGGTAGAGCATGCGGCTGACCGCAGCATCGCGCGGATCACGGGAAATCCAGATCTTGCGGTCGTAGTGTTCGTTGTCCAGATGTTCCCGGTAGAGGTCGAAATCCTTACCCTTGCGCGCTTCGTAGGTGTGCTTGTACACGACGTTTTCGTAATCGCCAACGTATTTGCCCGGCCTGCCTCCGGAAAATGCCTGGCAGCCCGGCAGACCGGCAGCGATCTTGTACAGCAACGCCGTGGTTCCCGATTTTCCCAACCCCAGTATCATGATTTTCATACCTGTCTCCTTCAACTTGTGCCGATTCTGAATATCTGTTCGTGTACGGGTTCCACCTTCAGTTCAACACCGTCACCGAGCGCCTGCTGCAGGCGTGAGAGCCGCCCGCGCAGGTCCGCCAGGGAAATTCCCGGATAGCGGTGACGATGGAATTCCGGGGGTGCATGCGACCCCGGCAGCCAGGACTTGAACCATTTACCCAGATGCCGTCCGTTCGCCAGGCACTGACCCGCCATGCGACGGTGGGCCGCCGGCTTCGGCAATCCGGAGCGGCCTTGCGAAATCGTTTCGAGGACATCGACCATCCGCTCACAGGCCAGCGCGCCGTCGCGGGCAGCCACGTGGCGGTCGATAAGCGACTGGCGTTCCGTTCCGGCGGCGGCGCCGAGTTCACCGTTGAGGATCCTGCCCAGGGTTTCCCGCAGCTCCGGGTAGCTGAAGCACTGGTGACTGAGCTGGTTGGGCAGGCGATAGAAACCCTGGTCGATATCCTCGTTGACCCGCGGCCGGTAACTGATGGCGGGAACGCCCATGGCATAGGCCTCGGCCCCCGTGGTGCAGCCGTTATGAACGAGCGCCCGTGCGGCCATGAGCCAGGCAACCACGTTGCCCTCGTTGCTTACCCGCACCCGTTTGCTGCGGGAAGCGATCTCGCGATAGACCGCCTGGTTTTCGGTCGGATGCGGCCGGACGACGATCGTGCAGTCCGGGAAGGCCTGCTCCAGTTTCGGAATCATCGTCCTGAACTGCACGAAGAGCGCCTGCTTGTGGTCACGCAGGGCCATGGCGAACGCCACGCTCATGCCCTTGCCCGCCTTGCCGAACACGGGCTCCCGCCCGCGTTTTTTTGGCGGCCGAAACAGGTTCTGGCTCGGATACCAGGCATTGACATGGTTGAAATTGGTGTTGACCAGGATGAACTTCCCGTAATTGCGGCGGATTTCCTCGGCATCGGCCCGGTAGAACTCACGGAGTTCCGGTCGCAGCAGATCGCCGCGCGGATTGCCGGTCACATGGATCGGCAACGTGCTGCGCATTTCGGGGTATTGGCGCCACAGCGCCGCGTTGTCATCACCCCAGGCGAACAGATGCGACACGTATTTCAGCGAGAGGGGGGAAAGCCGCCGCGAGAAATACATCGCGGCCGGCAGATGCACCAGCGCCTCTTCATCCCAGGACACGATCTCGTGGCCGAGCCTGTCCATGATTCTGAACATCTTCAGGTTCATCACGGTGAAGCTCTTGCACAGGTACAGGCTTCTCGGAAACGCCGCAATGCGGAAATCGATTTCCCGGTGCGATCCGATAAGCGAGGAGAACCCGCGTCGGGCGGCGACACAGGCAAGCAGCAGCTTGGGATCAAGTTCGCGCACCTGATTCTCCACCGGGATGATGAGTGGCAGCCGGGCTGACATCAGGCAGTCAAGCCGGGCCGGTACTGACTTCCATTCACCGCTGCCGGCATGGTTATGACCTCGCACTTCCCGGCGCTGACACGGAAACTCACATCGGAGAGCGGCTCCACCCCCAAACGCCTGCTGTCGCCGAGCAGGTCCTGCAGCCGCTCCAGCCGTCTGCGCACCTCCTCGACGGGAATTTCCGGGTAGCGATGGCGCTGGAACTCCGGGCGGTTATGCGTACCTGGCAGTCTCGATTTGACCCGCCGCGCCAGTCGCAGGCCCTGCTCCAGCATCCAGCGCTCCAGATCCCGTAAACCGGGAGCCCGCAACCGGCCGGGTTGCCGGTCCACCAGCTCATTCAGCACGGCGATCAGCCGCTCGCAGGCAAGCGGACCCTCTTGTGCCGTCAGGTAGCGGTCGATGAGCGCCTGGCGCTCCGCGCAGTCCGCCGCCCCGATCTCGCCGTTCAGGATTTTACCGAGTGTCGACTTCAGCTCCCCGAGACCGAAGCATTCATGACTCAGCCGGTTGGGCAAGCGGTAAAATCCGTGATCGATCTCCTCATCGACCGTGGCCCGGAAGCTGATGGCGGGAACGCCCATCACATACGCCTCCACCCCGGTGGTGCAACCGTTATGGATGAGCGCCCGCGCGGCCATCAGCCAGGGTACGATGTTGCCCTCGTTGATCACCCGTACCCGCGGGCACGCGGCGGCGATGGCGTGATAGCGCGTGTGATTTTCCGTCGGATGCGGGCGCACGATGATGCGGTAGTCCGGAAAGGCCTCTTCGAGCGCCGGAATCAGTTTCCGGAAATGTGCGAACACGGCCTGCTTGTGATTCGCCAGCCGCGTGGCGAATTCACGGCTCATGCCCCGTGCGGACCGGCCGAACCTCGCTTTCCCTCCCCGCCTGCCAACCGGCCTGAACAGATTCATGTCCGGTCCATAGGCATTCACATGATTGAAATTGGTATTCACCAGGATGAATTTTCCATGGGTGCGGCGCAGCGCGGCGGCATCGGTCGCGTAGAAGTCGCGCAGCTCGGCCCGCAGCAGGTCCCCGCGCGGGTTTCCGATGGCGTGGATCGGCGTATCCGCGGGCAGGTGCGGATATTGCCGCCACAATTCGACATTGTCCTCACCCCAGGCAAAGAGATTCGATACATACCTGATGGCGTGTTGATTCAGCCGGCGCGAGAAATAGGTTTCAGGCGGCAAATGCACCAGCGCTTCTTCATCCCAGGCCACGATTTTATGACCGAGCCGGCTCGCTATCCGGAAGAACAGCAAACTGCGGATGGTCATGCTCTTTGACAGGTAGATGGCGGCGGGGAAGGAGTCGATGCACAGTTCCAGTTCACGACGCGATCCGATCACCGAGGAGAAACCGTGCCGCGCCGCGATACAGGCGAGCAGCAGCTTGGGATCGAGCTCGCGCACCTGGTTCTCCACGGGAATCAGCAGCAATCGGGATGCAGCATTCAAGCGGTTGCTCCCGCGGGCCGACGGGAAACCCTCGCGTTTGCCGGCTCGGCGGGTCACGAGGAAACCGCCTCCAGGCGCCGGCTCCGTTGCTCGCCCAGCGCCTCCAGGATGCGCGTCACCAGACGCTGGCCGCTCAAATCATGATAATCGAGCACTTCCTGCGGCGTGCCGCAGGCCGGAAACTCCTCGACGGCGAACTTGATCAGCCGTTTCCCGCGCAGGCCGTCGGACGCCATCAGCGCATTCAACAGGGAATCCCCCAGTCCGCCGCAGGACGAATGATCGTCCAGTACGAACAGGGTGTCACAGGCGCCGACGGTTTCCCTGAGCCACTCCCGGTCGACGTGGTTCAGCCAGGGCAGGTTCACGACTTTCAGGGAAAAACCCTGGCTTCCGAGCACTTCGGCGGCGGTGAGCGCCTCGTTCAGCATAACCGGACCGTAACTGAACAGCAGCGCGTCCCTGCCCTGGCTGAGCACGCATCCCTGGCCGTAGCGCAGGCTATAGTCCCGGGGCACGGGGATCGACCGGGGCGAGGGCGAGATGACCAGGCGCAGCATGCAACTGTGCGTGGCGCTGTTCACGCACCATTCCAGCGCCTGTTTCGTCTCCTCGGCGTTGCACGGCTCGATGACGACACATCCCGGCAGAGCGCCGAACAGGGAAATGTCGCGCAGGCTCTGGTGGGATTTTCCGGGTCCGGCCGGGATAAGTCCGGCGTAATGGCAAACGTAGATGATCTTCGTGTGTTCCGTTGCATTGTTGTAGATCTGCTCATTCGCCCGCGACGCGAGGAACACACCGAAGGAATTCACGATCGGCAGGTAGCCCTGCAGGGCAAGGCCGCCAGCCGTGGATACCATGTCCTGCTCGGCGATGCCATTCTCAATGAAGCGTTCGGGCCAGGCATTTTCAAACGGACGCAGACCGCAATCAGCGGACAGATCGGCATCCAGGACAATGACATCCTCACGGCTGGCGCCCAGCTCGAGCAGCGCCTGGCCGTAGGCAGTCACCACCTTCTCGGCCGTGTCCTTGCAGGCTTTTCGGAATTTCTCGCGGGTTTCGATGACTTCCGTGCGCAACGCGGCGAGCCCCGCTTCCCGGAAGTGTGCGGCCAGTCGCTCTGTGATTTCCGCGTAACCGGCTTCGAAAGCCTCATCGACGGGCGCGCCGGAATGCCAGCCATACAAACCATCGCACTCTCGAAGGGAAGCCGGGCCCTCCATGAAGGAAACTCCCTTGCCCTTGACGGTCTCGGCAATCAGCACCGTCGGTCGATGCCTTATCCGCCGCAAGCTGCCGAATGCAGCCTCCAGCGCGGCGAAATCATGGCCGTCGCAGCGCGCCACATGCCAGCCGAACGCCGTGAATTTCCCGGCCAGGTCGCCGAGGTCGATGATTTCCTGCACGGGCCTGTCGGACTGGATCCTGTTCAGATCGACGATCGCGGTGAGGTTGCCGACCGCCTGGTGGGCGGTGGTCTGCAACGATTCCCAGATCTGCCCTTCCTGCAATTCACCGTCTCCGGTCATCACAAACACCTGTCCGCCCGCACGCCGCATGTTCTTCGCCAGCGCCATGCCCCTGGCCTTGGATATGCCCATGCCCAGCGAACCCGAGTTGGCTTCAATCCCCTGAATGCCGATATCCGGATGGCCGTCGGTCCCGTGCAGCCGTCTCAGGTTGATGAACCGCTCCCTGGAGATGATCCCCAGCGAATACAGCACCGCATAGTGCGCGGGCGCGTCATGGCCCTTGGACGAGAAATAGATATCGCGGTCCGGATGATTGACGCCGAGTGCAACGGTGTTCATTTCATGATGGTAGAGATACGTCACGATATCGATGGAACTGAAACTGGAGCCCAGGTGCCCCGAACCGGCCTTTTTCACCGTGGCCAGTGTATTGGCGCGACACATGTCGGCCAGCAGTGAAAGCTTGTCGTACGCCGCCAGCGGCGCGGCGCGTACCCGCTGGAACTCTGTTTCCGGTATGAGCCTGATCTCTAGCATGGTTTTCTATACGCCTCCAGTTGATAAGCAACACCGCATCAACGTCATTACCGCACCAGCGGGAATCCGGAACGCCCTGGAGCGACTGGATGCCCGCTTCCGCGGGCATGACGAAGCGGGATTTGTTCTGCGGTTCCATAAGGTACAGGGGTCACGAAGGGCAATCGGGCAGCGCCGGTCTTGACCAGATGTTCCGCCAGGTTCCAGTCATACTCGCTGTTCACATCGAAGCCCTCGTAGGCTTCGGTGAGAAAGGGTGTCAGCACATTGCCGGCAATCGTCGCGTGGTCGTAAACCACCCGCGTCCAGGCGATTTCCAGGCTGGCGTTCTGGATGTAGACCTCGGGCAGCGCGTGATACTGGCTGCTGTGCCAGGGCTGTCCGGGTGGCGTCAGCGGCAGCAGGGGCAGCATACGGCGGTCCCGGACCACCCACATCTTGCCAGGGTGCTGCCGGCATTTTTCGACAGCCCGCAGCGAATCGACGCCCTCCTCCGCCAGAAACGCCCGCCAGGCGCGCCGGATGGTCTCCGGCATACGGAACGGACTGGTGGAGCGCAGAATGCTGAAACAGTCGTAGTCTCGACCGGCTTCGCGCAGCGCGTTCAGGGCGTGGCTCAGCCATTCGATATCCGGAGAACCATCGCCGGCGAGGCGCGCGGGTCGCAGGAAGGGAACCTCCGCGCCATAGTGCCTGGCGATTTCGGCATACATTGCCGAGTCCGTCGACACGATCACGTCGGTATAGATTCCGCTCTGCAGCGCGGCCGACAGGGTGTAGGCAAGCAGGGGATGCCCCGCCAGGGGACGTATATTCTTGTCCGGCACCCGCTTCGAACCGGAGCGCGCGGGGATCAGGGCGACGAGGCGGTAGCCGGTCTCAGACATGGACGGCCTCCGGATCGATGTTGACATAGATCGCCTTCAGGTCGGAATAGACGTCCAGCGCCTCCGTGCCCGGTTCACGCCAGCCGTTGCCGGACTGTTTCAAGCCGCCAAACGGCATGTGCGGCTCACTGCCGTGGGTCCCGGCATTGACCACCGCCACTCCGACCTGCACCTTGCGGGTGAATTCGGTGGCCCGGTGCAGATTACGGGTGTGGATGCAGGCGCTCAAGCCGTAGGGGGAATCATTGGCCAGCCGCAGTGCATCGGGAAAATCAGCGGCCCGGTAAAGGCAAGTGACGGGGCCGAACAGCTCGGTGGTGGAAATCTCGTCGTGTGCGCCGGCGTTCTCGATCAGCGTCGGCGCCAGATAGAATCCGTTCGCGTGCGCGCTGTCGCACAGACGCTGCCCTCCGGTCAGCACCACCGCGCCGCGACGTTGCGCCCGCTCGATCGCGCCCAGTATGTTGTCGAGCTGTCGTTCGTTGATAACCGGTCCGAGGTCATCGTCGTTGTCCGGACCGACCCTGAGCCGTCGCGTGGCTTCAACCAACCTCTCCCGGAAGCGCTCGTAAATGGCGTCAAAGATGATGATGCGACTGGCAGCGGCGCAGCGCTGTCCGGCATTGCTGAAGGCCGAGAGCAGCACCCATTTGACGGCATTGTCGAGATCCGCGTCATCGCAGACGACCAGCGGGTTCTTGCCACCCAGTTCGAGGGACACCTTCGCCAGGCGCTCGCCGGCAACAGCGGCAATCCGCCGGCCCACAGCCGTGGAGCCGGTGAAGCTGATCACGTCTACGTCCGGGTGCTCGACCAGCGGGGCGCCGGCCTCCCGTCCGTAGCCCTGAATGATGTTTAACACGCCGGGAGGCAGACCAGTGGCGTGTGCCAGTCTGCCGAAGAACCAGGCGGTGGCAGGTGCATCCTCGGCCGCCTTGAGCACCACCGTGTTACCGCAAAGCAGCGCCGGGAACACCTTCCAGGCGACATTGGCAACGGGCGTGTTCGCGGCGATGATCAATCCGGCCACGCCCAGCGGCTGCCTGATGGTGGCGGCCTGCTTGTCCGGCACCGCGCTGGCGAGAGTCCGGCCATAAAAGCGCCGGCCCTCACCGGCCATGAATTCACCCTGGGCAATGGCCGCGGCGGTCTCTCCCAGGGCGGCATTGACGGACATCCCGGTTTCCAGTGCGATGATGACCGCCATCTCCTGCCGGTGCTCCCGCAGATTGTGGGTGATGGCCTGCAACAGTTCCCCGCGACGCACCGGCGTGAGTTCAGACCAGGCCGGCTGTGCCCTGGTCGCGGCCCGGACGGCAGCGCCGATCTCCCCGGCGCGGGAACGTGCGCCTTCACACAACATCCGGCCGCTGTGCGGTGACAATTTGCCGAAGGTTTCCCCCGAAGCCGCAGGACGTTCCTGCGCGTCGATCCAGTTGGGGATGTGTGCGGGAATAGGATTACCGTTCATGAGAAGCGTGTTTTTTCCCTTGACTACCAGGCGGTGAAACCACCGTCGACGATGAGTTCGGTACCGGTGACATAGGATGAGGCCCGCGAGGCGAGGAACACCAGGGGACCCGCCAGATCGTACGCGCTTGCCATTCTCCCGAGCGGCACCCGGGCGGTGTACTTGCGCCTGAATTCCTCGTCCTGCCCGCCCAGCACGCCGCCCGGTGAGAGGGCATTCACGCGCACGCCACGGCCCGCCCACAGCGTGGCCAGATAGCGGGTCAGGTTAACGACGGCGGCTTTGGAAGCGCCGTAGGCCGGTGGTTTGAGAAACGGCGGATCGGATAGTATGTGATCATACAGGCGCGTATCCGGCGCAACGCTGGCATACAGCGAGCCGATGTTGATGATCGATCCCCGGCCTGCCGCCGCCATCCGCCCACCGAAGACCTGGGTGGCCAGAAACAGTCCCAGCGTGTTCACCGTAAAGATCTCCAGGTTTTCCTCCAGGGGTATATCTTCCAGGCGGTATCCCGCGTGCGGCCCGGCTGGCGGCCGGTCGATGCCGGCATTGTTGACCAGCACGGAGGGGACCCCGAAGACGTGCTGACAGTGAGTGCAAAGCGCCTCCAGCGCCGGGCGGTCGCGGATATCGGCGGGTTCGACCCTGAGGCGGGTCGTATCGTAA